>ERZ773210.2515-NODE-2515-length-14699-cov-3.365064_pt1 | contig 14699 bp, 15 predicted proteins | sample MGYA00580528_ERZ773210 | MGnify/ENA primary metagenome ERZ773210 (study PRJEB29015, sample SAMEA2737769) | human gut metagenome | biome: human gut; feature: human-associated habitat; material: faeces | place: China | collected 2012 ...
GGCGGCGCGCTGCGCCCCCGCCGCTGCCGCGCGGTTCGCGAGTGCCGTCTTGAGGCGCTTCGCGACGCCCTTCGGGACGGTCTTCTTTCCCGAGGCTGCGGATGCCTTCTTGGACGCCGTCCGCCGCGCGAGCACGGAACGTGCCGTCCTTGCGGCGCCGCTCGCGCGCTCCACCCCGGAGAGCTCCTCGGAGTCGTCGGCTTCCGACACCGCGACGTCGAATACGGCGCGCTTGAGGTACGCCTTCGCCTGGGAAGGGCGCCCTGCCTGCGGCATGCGCTTCCCCTCGTCGGCGGGGGAGGGTTTAGAGCGCCCCGCCCTGCCCCGCTTGGGGGCGTCTTGCCTGGGGGCGAGCGCCTCGGCCGCGCGGTCGCCTGCGCCCTTGACGATTCCCGCCGAGACGGCGTCCTGCCTGTCCTTTTCGCCGAGCGCCTGCATGCGGGCGTGCCCCGTCGCCTCGACGCGTGCCGAGCCGTCGCTGTATGTCGCCGTGCTCTCAGGCATCGCCGTCCTCCCGGGCGCGCGCGAAGGCCTGGGCGCGCTTTATCTGCGCGATCTCCTCGGGCTTTGTGTTGAACAGGTCGTAGAGCGCTCCCTTCGGGAAATCGTCCTTGATCGGGACGCGCGCGCCTCCCGCGACGAGCAGTCCCTCGCCGGCCTTGATCGAGTCGTCGATGTAGCCCTCTTCCTGGGCCGAGAGGGCGAGCAGGTCGACCCAGCTCTTGCGGTCGAGGTGGCTTTGCTTGTGCAGGAGCACGAAGTCCGAGTTGAGCACCATGTTGCGGGCGTCCTCGTGCTCGAGCATGTAGGTGGAGTTCTGCGTGATGCCCGTGCAAATGAGGTTGAACTTGCGGCCCTCCGCCCAGAACTTCGAGAAGTAGCTGATGATCGCAGGGTGCCCGAAGAGGCTCTGCACTTCGTCTATGTAGAGCCATGTGGTCACGCCGCGCTCGAAGTTCGCGTACATGCGGTTGCGCACCGCCTCGAGCGCGGTGAGCATGCCGAAGACCCTCATGTTCTGCGAGAGGTCCTTGAAGTCGACGTTGGTGATGCGGTTCTCGAAGCCCACGTTGCTCTGGTGGTTGAAGAACGACAGGGCGCCCTTCACGTAGCGCTCGTAGCGCAGCGCGATGTCGCGAGCCTCGGGCTCCTCCTGCTCGAGGAGCAGCTCGTAGAAGTCGCCGAGCACGGGAAGCCTGCCCTTCTCCTCGCAGCGCAGGTACGCCAGCTCCACGCAGCGGCTGATGATGGACTTGTCCGCTTCGGGCAGTCCCTCGCGCCCCTCTGCCATGGTCGCGCTCGAGAGCGCCAGTATCGCGTCGATCTTGAAGGCGAGCTGCGCCTGGTTCGCCTTGTCGGCGACGTCCGAGAGGTCGAAGGGGTTCATGAACGTGTCGGTGTCCGGCGAGAAGCGTATACAGGTGCCGCCCGCGGGCTCCACCACCGGCGCGTACTCGCCTGCGGGGTCGAAGACTATCACCTCGTCGTCGGGGTACGCGAGTATCGTGTTCATGATCTCGCGTTTGACGCTGAAGCTCTTGCCCGACCCGGGTTTGCCGCAGACGAACCCCATGGGGCTCGCGAGCCGCTTGCGGTTCACGATGACGAGGTTGTCGGACTGCTTCGACTGCCCGTAGTATCCGCCGCCGGGCTGGTTGAGCTCCTGGGAGGCGAAGGGCATCTGTATGGCGATCTGTGCGGTGGTCATGTACCGCGACACCTCGACGTGGTTGAGCCCCAGGGGCAGGATGGAGTTCATGCCCTGGCGCTGGCGGTACGAAAGCGGCTCCACCTCTATGGAGCGCTGGCGGGCCGCCGCCATGATCTGGCGGGTCTGGTGGTCGAGGGCCTCTGCCGTGTCCGCGTAGGTGAACACGAGCCCCGTGTAGGTGAACAGGCGCTGGTTCTTGTTCTGGAGCTGGTCGAGGAGCTCTTCCGCCTCCTCCTTGGAGTGGGAGAGCTCAGGCGGGAGGATCGAGAAGTCGTAGCCCTTCTTCACCGCGCTCATCTGCTCGTCGATGACCTCCTTGTCCATCCAGGCGATGCGCTTCTTCACGTATGAGACGGCCTGCGCCTTTCCCATGGGATGGACGTGCAGCGTGACGTTCAGGGGCATGGGAAGGTCGACGATGTTGGCGATGCAGTCGTCCTCGAGGTCGCTGCCGAAGCCGCGGAAGACCAGCACGCGGCACCACGTGCCGTCCGCGCGGTAGCAGTCGGGGCTGCCCCCGGGCTTGAAGTCGAGGACCTGCGGCGCGATGAGGTCCTTCGTGCGCAGCCCGCTCGACTGGGACAGTTTGTCCCACGAGAACGTGGACTCGGACCCCGGGCGCAGTTGGGACTGCACGAGCGAGAGCCTCTCGGCTCCGTCGAGCATGCGCGCCTCGCAGCGGATGCGCGCGAGCGTCTGCACGCAGTCGCCCCGTGCTCGGGCGAGCTTGGGAGCGGCGGCGTCCACGTCGTCTGCCCCCACGAGGAAGGTGAGGTAGCGGTGGCGGACGAGGTTCGAGACCCCCTCGCGCATCTTGTCGTTGAGGATGCGGTTATATTCCTCGACGTACTCGTCCACGCGCGGGTCGCTCTTCTCGAAGAAGCGCTTGCGCCCGATCTCGCTTTTGGGGATGGGCGTGTTCGTGATGGTGAGCTGCACCGAGGTCTCCGACCCGAAGTAGTCGTAGAGCTCGCTCATCGCCGCGAACACCGACTGCTGGCTCTCCTCCCGGGCGGACTGGTAGCTGATGTCCCCGAACTCGATGGTCTGGCTGAACAGGCCCTCCTCGACCTGCGCCGTCCCATCCTCGTACATCGCGTCGTAGCCGATCGCCGAGAGAACGTCTTTCGCCTCGGCGCGGGCGCGCCTCTTGCGGCGCGCCGCCTGCTCGAGGCGCTTCTCCTCCTCGAGCTCGGATGCGCGGGCATGGGCCCCGCGGACGTGCCAGGCGCTACTGCGGGCGCCGGCCTTCTTCTTGTTCCTATCGCGGCGAAGCATTCGCCTCCGCCCCCTTCCTTTTCGCCTTCCTCCTCGCCCTGCGCGTCGGGTGCCCCGGCGCAGGCGAGGCTTCGGCGCCTTCGAGCGCGGGGGTCGAGCGGTAGAGGATCCTCTGGTCCTCGAGCTGGAAGTCGAGCCAGAGCGGGATGAATTTCTCGAATTTCATGTGGTGAGGTCGCCAGAACCCCGCGAGCCAGAACGGCAGGGACGCGCACATGACGGGAAGGGCCGCGTCGCGCACCTCTATCCCGAACGCGAGCCGGCACAGCGCCGCGGCCCCGACAGCCGCGGCGAGGCCTCCCGCCAGGCACAGGAGCGTGCGCGCGGACAGCTTACCGACTATCTTCTCGGTGTATTCGCCGATGTCCTTCTGGACTCTTACGGACAGCATCTCCTCGGCTCCTTTCCTAGGCGGGGAGCCACGAGGTGTCGAGCTGCCCGAAGTAGATGGCGGCGGCGATGATGATCGCCCCGCCGGCGATGGTCGAGATCGCGCTCGCGATCTGCGCGCCGCCTTGCTGTTCTCGGATCGCCAATCCGAGCGAGACGGCGCCCCAGACGATCAAGAACCCTCCGAGGAAGGTCACGCAGCCCGATACGAGCCCGATTATGTTCGAGAGCACTTCGTGTCTCCTTTCTTCGGTCCTGGGGACGGCCGCCTCCGTGTGGCCCGAGACGGCCGCCCCGGTTGGTACAATTGGTCTCGGAGCGCATCTCGCGCCCCTTTGCATCCGGGACGGCGCGCGGCGGGCTCGTGTGGAAGCTGGCCTCGCCGTGCATTTCCAGGGAGCTTCGGCTCCCGCCGTCCCAACTCTCATCTCATGGGACCACCACCGCCTTTCCTCTCCAGGTACTCGAGAAAATCGAAGCGCTCCTCGTGCCTCGCGCCCGCATGCCCGGGGTCTACCTCGGGGTAGGAGGGATGCTCCTCGATGCGGTACTTCGCCCCCTTCAGGGGGTAGGTCCCGCTGATGAGCACGATCGATTCGTCGCGCGGGAGCCTGCCCACCTCGTCGGGAGTCATGAGGTCGCGCTCGATGACGTTGTAGTTCTGGGTGGTGGAGCGGTTGGCGCCCCTCGAGTCGCTTTCCGTGAGCACCTTCACGGTCTGCTTGCCGATCATCTTCGAGACCATCTCGTTGGTCTCGGTCGACTTGCCGCCCAGGAAGACCACGGTGTCGCAGCAGTCGAGGATGGTCTTGGCGCCCTCCTTCTCGTAGGAGCGCTCGAGCTGGCTGGCCGACTGCAGGATGATGCTGAAGCTCACGTTGCGGGAGCGTGCGGTGGCGATGACGCGCTCGAAGTCGGGCACCGTGCCGATGTTGCCGAACTCGTCGAGCAGGAAGTGCACGGGACGCCTGAGGGCTCCGCCGAAGCGCCCGAGCGCCGTCTTGTAGAGCACGCTCGTCGCCTGCCACATGAGCAGCGCGAACAGGAAGTCGAAGGTCGAGTCGGAATCCGACATGCTCGCGAAGATCGCGTGCCTGCCCTCTCCCGACCCCAGCTCGTCGAGCGCCATCTCGTCGCGCGAGACCAGCTGGGACACCGCGTCCACGGACAATGGCTTCAGGCGCACGTTGCAGCTGATGATGATCGATTTCAGGGTCTTTCCCGCCGCCACCTTGAAGGCGCGGTAGTTCGACAGGGCGAAGTCCTCGCCGGCGTCGTGGGGCTCGCCCACGCGCACCCATCCCCAGTCGCCCCCGTCGTCGAAGGGGCGCTCGCCCGTGGCGGCGCGGGGACGCATGCGCTCCATATACCGCATGCCGGTCTCGAGCTCCTCGAAGATGAGGTCGAGCGGGCTCATGTACGACTCGTCCTCCTCGCGCGCCTCGGCGAGGCTCAAGAGGAGCATGAGCGAGTTGAGGTTCCGCTCCTCGGGGCGCGCGTGGTAGACGAGATAGGCCACCAGCGCGGTGTAGAGGAGCCTCTCCGAATTCTCCCAGAACGGGTCCGAGCCCTTGCGGTCGTCCGGCGTCGTGTTCTTGATGAGGCACTCGACGAAGACGAGGATGTCCGCCTGGTCTTCCACGTATGCGAGCGGGTTGTAGTGCATCGAGCGGGAGAAGTCGGTCGTGTCGAAGGTGCGTATGTCGTAGCCGGCGCCCTCTAGCATCCAGCCGACCTCGCCCAGGAGCGTGCCCTTGGGGTCGGTCACGAGGAAGTCGGCGTTCTTCTGCATGAGGTTGGGCTTGACGTAGTATCGTGTCTTGCCCGACCCCGGGCCGCCGAGCACGCATACGTTGCGGTTGCGGTCGTGCTTGAGGTCGAAGCGCCTCGGTTTGAGCGCCAGCGCGAAGTCCCTCGAGAGCAGGATGTTGTTCGAGGGGTCTTTGGAATCCATGAACGCGCGCCCTTCCTTGAGGGTCCCCCAGCGGGCGGAGCCGTGCTCCTCGCCCTGGCGGTACGTGCCGGCCCGCACGAGGCTGCGCGCCCAGACGGCCCAGGGGATGCACGCCGCCATGAGGCCCACCGCGAGCGCCATGGGATCCGCCGTGACGCCCGTCGCGGGAACTGCCGACAAAAGGGTGGCAGCGCCGCACGAGGGAAACCCCGATGCGGCAGCCGCCGAGGCGGCTGCGTCTCCCGCAAGAAAGCAGGCGATGCTGGCGGCGCATGTGGCGAGCGCCTGGAGAGCCGGCCTCATTTCGCCCTCGTCTCCACGCCGCGCGACACATCGCGCGATTTGCCCTTCGCCGCCTCGAGCCGCGAGGACGCCTCCTTGGCCCGTGCCGCCTTCTCCGCGATGGGCTCGTCCTTGGCTTGCGCCCGCATCCTGGAGAGCTCCTTTTCGGCGCGCTGCGCAGACGCGCGCGTGGCATCCTCGAGCTCCCTGAACGCCTCGTTCACCTCGGGCGCGTCCTCGACCATGAAGATGAGGTGCTCGCCTTCCGGCATGGACGCGAACTCGTGGCGGATTCCCTCGCGGTAGAGCTTCTCGTCGATGACCTGGCGGATGGTCTCGTACTCGGGCAGGCTCGTGAACTCGGAGAGGTCGAGCTTCGCCCATTCAGCCACGCCAAGATCGGCCTCTACGCCTCCTTCGATCGCGTCATCGCCGCGGGCGCGCCTGAACGCCGAGGCGAGCCTCTCGCCGCTCGCCGTCATCGCGGACTCGCCGGCGTCCTGCCCGATGCGGATCATCCAGTCGACGAGCTTCTCGCCGGAGTCGTCGCCGAAGTCGTCTGTCATTTCCTTGTCCTTTCCTCGGCTGGGACAAACTGTCCCAGCGCCTCCCGGTAAACGAAGAAGGCGGGATAGTCCCGCCTTCTCGGATGGTCAGCGAACCTCCGTCCGCGCGCTTCGCGCAGGCGGGTCCGCCGTCTTGTTCAGTTGTTGGATGGACTCCCGTGCGCGCCTCGCCGCACCGTCCAGTGGGAGCTGGGCCTTCATGTAGTCGAGGGACGAGCATTGCTCGGGAGTCGCGTAGTGCATGCGGTCGATGGCATGCTCGAATCTCGCCGGTTCCCGCACGATGCCGCCGAACGACCAGCTCTCGAACGCGATCCAACCTTCGTCGGTGCGCTTCAGCGTCCACCACTCGTCGCCGCCGTCGACCTGCTGTACGAACGCCAGGTCCTCGTACACGATGCCCTGGCGGATGGCCCAGTTTCCATGCGCGAAGAAGACGCGCAGCTCTTCCACGCTGCCCGCCTTCGCGAACTCGTAGGGGTATTCCTCGAGATAGGGGTCGTCTTGCCAGGGATACCCGCCGCGCATGAGCCAGCCGTTCTCCTGGCACTTGGCGACGAGCTCTGCCGCGGTCTCGTCGTCGGCTCTCATGAATCTTGGGCTCTGCATCACGGCTGGTTCCTCCCATGCGTCCTGCGCCTTCGCGCTCGCGTCCGTCGAAAATCCTTTCTTCGATTTTCTCCGCGATCGCGCTCGGAGGAGCCGAGGCGGGCCCGTTCGAACCCGCTAAGCCCTTGCTGGAGAGGATTCTGTCACCCGCGGCGCCGACGGTCCGCCCTTCCGAGGTCGACGACCGTGCTCACCTGGCCTATCCGCGACGCTATCGCCTGTGCGCTTTCGCGCTCGCCGTTGCGCGACATCCTTCGCTCCAGGTCGCAGATCGCGTACTGGGAGGTGAAAACCGTCGGCAGCAGCCTCTCGTAGCGCTCGTTCAGGATCTGGAAGAGCGTCGTGAGAACCCAGCTGTTCGCGTTTTCCTTGCCGAGGTCGTCGAGGACGAGCAGGTCTGCCCTGGAGAATCTCGCTATGCCCGCTCCCGACTTGCCGTCGTAGCTTCTCCTGATGGAATCGAGCATCGAGAGGGTCGTCGTGAAGACGACCGAGTAGCCGGCCCACACGAAGGACTTCGCGAGCGCGCTTGCCTCGTAGGTCTTGCCGGCGCCGACGCCCCCGAGAAAGTAGAGCCCCGTCCCGATGCCGGGCCGATATGACTCGATGTAGCGGATGGATTCGGCGTTGCTGACCGATGCCCGCAGGTAGCGCTTCGGGATGCCGGCTCGAAGGAGCTTCGATTCCTGTTCCTTGCGCTTGATGTTCTCCTGCTGTCTTTCCTGGTTCTCGCGGCTCGCCCGTGCCTCCTCGCAGTCGCACTCCTTGCGGATCACCCATCTGATCACGCCGTCATACCCGACGATGCCGAGCTGTTCGAGCGACTTTCCGCAGTACTCGCAGGTGAGTTCGCCCTGCTCCCGGTACGGGACGCCCTCCTCGATGGCCTCCTCCAGCGTGTAGAAGTGAACTTCTCTTCCCATTGCGCGTTTCCTATCGCCAGTAGTCTTTTCCCTTTGGTATCGGGTGCAGCTTCTTCACCCAGTCGCGTGAAGCTCCTTCACCAGTCGATGGTGAAGGAGCTTCACCATCTGGCATGTCGCATGGTGAACGTTCTTCACCATGCGCCTCATCCGCGGTAGGAAGGAAGGCGTCGATGTCGATCCCGGCTGCCTCGGACACCCTCTTGAGGTCTGCCGCGTATGCCTTGCTCTTCCCGGAGAAGGCCCCGTCTTCATGGCGGATCTCCTTGATGAGGCCCTTGTCCGCCAGCTTGCCCACCGCCGTTATGACCGCGCGACGGGAGCTACCGAAGAACTCGGCGGTCTTGGCGCGGCTCTCGAAGAAAGGAAGCCCGTTGACGGTGAACCCGAAGATGCGGGCGAAGACGAGCAGCTCGAGGCCGGAAAGGCGAAGTGCCGATCCCATGAAGGAGTAGACCTTCACGTAGCCGCGCGATGCGTGTCCAGGGCGCGAGTCGCCGCCTGCCCCTCTGTCCTCTTGCCCCATCGGTGTCTCCTACGAATTGTCGATTGAGCACTCCGCGACGTACTCGTTGATGTCATGCGCCGTGAAGCGGTACGTCGACCCGATGCGCACCGCCTTTATGCGCCCTTCCTGCAGGTAGCGGTAGATGGTGTGAGGATGGACCCCGAGATAGTCCGCCACCTGGCTGACCGTGTAGAGGGGTGTGAGCTCCTCGAGCCCGTTCGCCCCGCCGTCCCCTTTGCCCGAGCGCTGCATCTTCGTCTCCTTCCGCATCGTTTCCTTTTCGTGAATATCGTTTGTCACCGTTGTGCAATCGTCGGTGTCGACGCCTTTTGTAGCATCTGGAAGAACATGCGCCGCCTGCGAGCCGTGCCCCGAAGCCCGCTAAAGCCCTGCAGCAGAGGAATACGAGAAAGGAGCGCCGGATTCGGCGCTCCTTTCAATGCCATCGAGCGAATCGCTGCCAGATGAAGCGGATGTGGCTATTCGCTGTCGTATTTCTCGCGACGGCGGTTCCGCGCCTCTTCGACCGCGCTCACCGTGTTCGTCTTCAGCCAGTCGATGAGCTCGTCCCTGAGCACGAGCGAGCCGCGCGCTCCGCCCTTGAAATGGCGGATGGGAAGCGGGTTGTTGTCGCGCGCCGCGAAGCTTCTGACTCGGTCGGGGCTGATGTGCAGCAGCCTGGCGACTTCCTCCACCGAGTAGACGTCCTCCGGAATGACGGGCTCCCGCACGAGCTTCATCAGAAAATACGCCTGCGGCGAGGATCCCTTCGCGTTGCCGCCGCCTGCCGTCTCGATCGTGCCCTTCAAAACGCTGCCCATGGTGTTCCCTTCCGGCGATCATCAGGGCAGCGCGAACCCCCGCATGCTCGCCTTTTTTTAAAAAGGGAGGCATGCGGACTCGCGCAATCCACAGCTTCTGTCGAATTCGCTTTATGGCGGCATATGGCACCTCCTCAACATCGTTGGAATCCTTGGTCGGGTCGGGGTGGAAGAATCGTCTTCCCTCTTGCAAGCAGATGTCGCTCCCATCGTCGATGAACCGGAGCGGAACCGACGGGGCATGAGCCGCCTACAATCGCGCAAGAACAAAATACAGTGTTTTACCTGGCGTTTTTCTTGCCAAACCCTGTATTTAAATCTTACGTTCCCGGATTAATCCACACCAGATTCCGCCTTTGTCCTCCAATGGTTCACTTTTGGTTCATACTTACAAGTAGAAACTATTGGAGAGGAACAGGCATGACGCAAATGACGAATTCCGCTGCAGTCAGGATTCTCAAGGAGATTTCCACCGACAAGTTCCGCAGCCATGATCTCAATTGGCCCGAGCTCACTGCCGACTTGGGGTTTCCGCCCGACAGCAGCGCCGTTAAGAACATAAGCAAGCGAAACGGCTACTGGCCGGATATCGTCAAAGGCGAGCCCTATGACTGGGTCGCGCGCTACCGGGAGTGCTTCGAGAAATATGCCAGAACCAGAGGCTGCGCCTCGACGGTTGCCGCGATCGAGAGCGGGATAGAAGACGGCAGGCTTGCCGACGCGGCTACCGAGCGGTTCAAGGAGCTCGTCGGCAACGCCGAAGGAGTGGAAGACTTGCCGGGAGAAGACGAGCTGCCACCTGAACTCCATGCGATCCTCGACTACATAGTCGAGATGTCTGTCGGCGGAAGGTCTGCGCTCGAGCGGGCTCGTAGCGCAGCGGATGCAGAGAACAGCCAGGGCGATGCTTCGAGGATCGGATTCGTTGACGCCTATTGGAATCCTACCGAGGCGCAGTACTGGAAGAAGATCTCCGATGCCAAGAAGCGGATCGACATCATCCACTTCCATGGGCTCTCCTGGACGAACACCAATCGCGAATTCCTCGTCAAGCAGCTGGAAAACCCCGATCTTCGCATCAGGGTGGCGCTCCTCGATCCCGAGTCCCCGTTCTTCGCCCCATATGCCGAGTTTATCGGAATCGACCCGGAAGTCCTCGAATCCAAGTACGTGGAAGTCGTCTCGATTTGGGAGCGCATGCTCAAAGAGGCAGCGGAACTCGGCGAAACCGCAAGGTTCTCCTTGTGCAAGTACCTCGGATTCCCGGCGAAATCCATTTACCGCTTTGACGACTCGCTTCTCATCACGCCCACGACGAACGCGCAGCCGAAGTCCCAATTCGTCGCTATTCTCGCCGAGAAGAAAGCCGATCCGAACGTTCCTTGCGCGTTTCGCGCTTACATGCAGGAGGTCGAGTGGATAATGGAAAATGGCAAGACGGTACTTTCTTCAACGCAATGAGCCTAATGGGCGATCGCGCAATCCACGAATGCATAAAATCGCAATCCGGTTCGAGGACAGGTTCCGAAAGCCTTCGTCCAACCACATTGCCGACGTTAATCAACATGAATTCATATACAGCTAGTAAACTTCAATAGTAATGTTTATTCAATCGTGTAAATAATTGGTTCGATAAAGACAAGCCAAAGGAAAGAGCATGGCAGACAGAGGCTCAAAAAATAAAAAGAAGCTTTACGATTTATTGAAAGATCTTGAAAAGCAGGTTTATGAAAGCGATGAATTGACGCACTCAATGTCGCTAGAAAATCTCAGCTGCCATCAGGATGTATGCCAGTATCTTTCAGAAAAAGGTAGGAGCCATCAACATTACAGGTATTACTCGAGTGCCGGCAGAATCTTGAGAGTATTATCGGACTCATCTGTATTCCTAACAGACGGATTAAAATGGAACGATCAATTCGATTCCGGCAAATTTAACCCTCCTTATTCTGGCTACAAACGATTCGGCACCTGTATGTCATACTCAAAGAGCGAAAGCATTGCTATGTGGATGCTCTACGGAGGAAAAGATGGCGACGGGGCTATGATTGATTTCAGCAGAGAGACTCTTCTGGACGCGCTTCGTGCGCCTCAATTCGAATTTGGCCATTTTGACAAAAACGGTTCTTTTGTCGCCGACAAATCACTCGATGCGAACAAGGTAAAGATCGACCTTTTTGATGTGGTCTATTTCAAAAAAGCCGATGGGCAAGGCGAACAGTTTTGTCTCTCTTTACCATTCGAGCCACAAGCAACGGTATCGAAGTTGATTTTCGACAATTTTGGCCCTTTCACAAAGCACGAATCATGGTCTTATGAACAAGAAGTTCGACTTATCGCAACAGTTGACAAAATATCTTTAGGAAACCGCGCATCTGTCTTTCACTGCATGAAATTGCCACTTCGTTTATCGAATGATTACACTACCAGTCGCACTTTCAACTCTCCAACTTCTTCCTTGTCAGATTTTTGCGACAGCGAGTTGGTTGGCACGGTCGACTGGGACCTCTGCAATGGGTGCAAGTATAAACGCCAGTAAGCTCTCTTAAGAAAACAAGCGACTACGTGCATTGGTGGTTTTCGATTTAGAAAAGACAGCATCGCGATACGCTATGATTGATGTATACGTTGGATATCAGGCCATTGCAAACCACCTGCCATCATCCCTATTCGTGTTTCGGGGAGTAGTCGCCAGGGAGTCGTTGCGAAAAGCTGACGCGAGGGCTGGATTTGGCAGATTTGTAATCACTCCAGTGATTACAAAGTGATTCGGATTATGGGACAACAGGCGGACGAGACGGCACGAGGAGAGATGAGACACCATGCATATTGAAGCCGCAACGATTGAGTGGGAATAAGGTTCCGCCTGATTTTCTCCATTTTTAGTTATTTTACGGCCTTATTTTCGCCAATTAGTGCGAAAATAAGGCCGTAACCTATTTACGAGGAGGAAAGCATGGACCGGTTCCTCATGGACGAGCTCGTCGCCTGGAAGGACAGCCCCCGCCGAAAGCCGCTCATCCTCAACGGGGCGCGCCAGGTCGGCAAGACATGGCTGCTCAAGGAGTTCGGGAGGCGGTGCTTCGACAACGTCGCGTACGTGAACCTGGACGACAACCTCGGCATGCGCGAGCAGTTCGAGGCCGGCTACGACATCCCTCGCATCATCTCCGCCATACAGTTCGAGACCGGCCAGGCCGTTTCGGAGGGCAGCACCCTCATCGTCCTAGACGAGATACAGGCGTGTCCGAAGGCGCTCACCTCCCTTAAGTATTTTTGCGAGAACGCCCCTGGGTACGCGGTCGCCGCGGCGGGGTCGCTTTTGGGCATCACGGTCCACGAGGGCAGCGGGTACCCCGTGGGCAAGGTGAACACGCTCAACCTCTATCCCCTCCATTTCCGGGAGTTCCTCGCAGCGACGGGGAACCAGGTGCTCTGCAACCTGATCGAAACGGGAGACGCCGACCTGATAAACGGCTTCTCTGGCAAGCTTGTCCCCCTCCTCCGCCAGTACTACTACGTGGGAGGCATGCCCGAGGCGGTGAGCGCCTTCCTTGAACGGGGCCTTCTCGAGGACGCGCGCGAGGTCCAGCTCGAGATCCTGCTGGGCTACGAGCGCGACATCTCGAAGCACCTCAGCAGAACCGAGACCGAGTACGCGCTCGCCGCATGGAAGTCGATACCGGCGCATCTGCGCCGGGAAAATAAGAAGTTCGTGTTCAGCCACATCGCGGAGGGGGCCCGCGCGAGGAACTACCGCTCCGGCATCACATGGCTCTCCCAGGCGGGCATCGCGACGATCGTCCGCAGGATTTCCAAACCCGGAATCCCCCTGGCCCCCTACGCTGACGACGCGGCGTTCAAGCTCTTCCTGGTCGATGTCGGGCTGCTCGGGGCGATGGCGCAGCTGGACAAGGAGACGGTCGTCGGGGGAAACGGGATCTTCGAGGAATTCAAAGGATCCCTCACCGAGCAGTACGTCTGCCAGCAGCTCGTGTCCGACTGTGGGCTCGTCCCCTACTACTGGTCGGCGGAGAACTCCTCGGGCGAGATAGACTTCCTCGTGCAGAGACGGAACAGCGTGTTCGCCATCGAAGTGAAGGCCGAAGAGAACCTACGGTCGAAGAGCCTGCGGGCGTTCAAGGAGTCGCACCCGGACGTCGAAGCCGTGCGCTTCAGCCTGTCGGGATACCGCGAGCAGGACTGGATGAGAAACGTCCCGCTGTACGCGATGGAGAATATGGAGCTGTGGGGATAGGTGCGTCTGCCAATGTTTCACCAGCTCAAACCTCCTTCCATATCCTGGTCGACGGGCTAGCCTTTCTCTCGAAAGTCGGGGGAAAGAGAGATTCCATGTCAGGCGGGTTCGGACATCTCGATAGCCTCCCCGAGAACCGCAGGCGCTGCACTCTTTGCCCTGGGGACCGCAGCCTTCTCGCAGCGCGACCCGAGCGTGTAGGGGCGTGTTTGGAAAGAGCTGTACAGTTCATGCACGAACCCGCCGCTCATATAATACATAGCGGGCATAGACAGCCTAATTGCACATAATGGGGTGGCGTCCGCTATCCGCTTGTATCCCTTCAACACGCCGAAAGAGGCCGCCATGGACTACCTAACCACGTTACATGAAGCAATTAAGAAAAAACTGATCGCAGTTGAAGGACCGCTTGAATTCGGAAACGGCGGAAGCAGGACGCGGAAGCTTTACCACCTCAAGCGCCTGGAAGACAACTTGGTCGTCCCGATGTCTGGAAGCGTTCGCGCCATGTATGAGCGCGGAGGCGGAAGCGAGCTCGACGGGAAGATGTGCTCCATCCGGTCTAGCTCGGCCATGACGTTCAACCTGCTTGGAAACGGTCCTGTGAGGATCACTTCAGGAAAGCATGCTGGAAGCTATGAGCTCGCCTATGAGTACCAGCTGCCGACGTTGCGAAACAACCCGCATCCGGCGAATCTCGACGCGTATCTGAAAGGCGAAGGCGAAGACGTCTACTGCGAGATGAAGATGTTCGAATGGCTCGGGACTCCCCGTCACATCCTTCGCCCCGATTATCTCGAAACGACTCACTACCTCGTTCCTTGCGAAGATGCTGAAAGTTTCGTAGCGATGTTCCAGAAACTCGCGTGTATCTGCGTCATGGGAAGGGGGCGTAAGCCTGAACGCCTTTCAGGTGGAAGGTACGACAGCCTGCAGATGACGAAGCACCTGCTCGCGATCTACGGAAAGCTCGTGAACGACGCCACTTACCGACCAGGAAAGGTGACGCTGCTGAACAGCGTCTGGGAGTTCACCAACCCCAGTGTCCTGGAAGGCTACATGGAGAAATATCTGAAGATGGAAACGGAAGAGCATAAGGGCTTCGAAAGCTTTGCGAAGCTTGCCGAAGAATATATAGCCCCGCTGTTTGAGGCACGAGGTACGTCGCTCTCGATTGAATACATGACCGCTGCTGAGCTGATGGAAGTCGTCGAATACGAGCCTTGCCACCGTGCGAAGCTGGAGCGCTATATCGTCTAGCGAAGCTGTCGCGCCCGATTCCCGTTAGAAAGCCTCCCATGCTTACGGTGCTTGAAGGCACTCCGTGCTGTCCGGTCAGGGCTGCTGGCACGCCGCGGCGCCGACGTTGTCGCGCGTTGTTCGCGCCGCATGCCGCGTC
>ERZ773210.2516-NODE-2516-length-14698-cov-3.063512_pt1 | contig 14698 bp, 11 predicted proteins | sample MGYA00580528_ERZ773210 | MGnify/ENA primary metagenome ERZ773210 (study PRJEB29015, sample SAMEA2737769) | human gut metagenome | biome: human gut; feature: human-associated habitat; material: faeces | place: China | collected 2012 ...
TTAACGTAACACAGTGTTTCCTGTAGAGCAAAAGGAGCACGGAACCTCGCAGTTCCATGCTCCCGTATGTAACTTCTCTTTTCGAATTAACGGATAGTCTTGTACAGCGGGCCGTATGCCTTGCATGCACGGAAGTCCTGTCCCTCTTTGTTCATACCGAATGCGTTCCATGCTGCCGGACGGAAGATCTCCTCTTCCGGAACATTGTGCATACATACCGGGATTCTTAAGATGGAGCAGAGGGTAATCAGGTCTGCGCCGATGTGACCGTAGCTGATAGCGCCATGGTTTGCGCCCCAGTTGTTCATCATATCGTAAGCGGTCTTGAATGCGCCCTCGCCTGTGCAGCGCGGTGCGAACCATGTGCAGGGCCATGTATAGTCTGTTCTCTTCCACAGAGTATCGGATACATCATCCGGCAGGTTGATGGTCCAGCCCTCTGCAATCTGCAGAACCGGTCCAAGTCCTTTTACCAGGTTCAGGCGAATCATGGTAGCCGGCATCTCAGCTCTGGTCAGGAAACGGGAGGAGAATCCGCCGCCACGGAAGTAGCCGTTGTCAGCTGCGTTCCAGGTGGTTGCTTCCATAATCTTCTTCTGATCCTCTTCGGTTACATCCCACCACTGCTTCATGGTGCCGTTGCCGTTCTCATCCTTTACTTCGCCGCAGGCATCCAGACAGCATGCGCCGGAATTGATCAGATGGATAAAGCCGTCAGCCTCTTTTGCCTTGCCTTCCAGATCGTAGCCGGTAACTCTCTTCACTGCGTCGCCGCTCCAGTAGGTACGAACATCCGCGAACATCTGAGCGCGGCCGGTCAGCAGCTTCATGAACAGCATACCCAGACCGTTCAGTACGTCGTTCTCGGTAGCCAGGATATACGGCTCTCTCGCGCCTTCCCAGTCAAAGGAGGTGTTCAGCATTGCCTCTGCGAAGTCTCCGTTCGGGTAGAAGTCTGTCCACTGTCTCTGTCCCTGGAAACCAGCTGCCAGAGCATTGTGTCCGATAGCTTCCTCGGAGAACTTCGGATCCAGGTTATCGCAGCCGTTCATCAGCTCTTTGATGATAACTGCCATTTTTACAACAAACTCGAACTGCTCTTCCTTCTGCTCCTCAGTCATCTGAAGCTCAGGCGGGTTCTTGTCAAAGCCGATAGTACAGGTCTCTTTCGCCCACTTCAGAGCCTTCTCAAACTCTTCATGATCGTAGATACCCTCTGTCATACGACGGATAATTTCAACCTCGTCTACAGACTCCACACGCATTCCCAGATATTCCTCGATGAATTCCGGGCTGATGATGGATCCGCCGATACCCATGGTAACGGAACCAATCTGCAGGTAGGATTTTCCTCTCATGCTTGCTGCTGCCACTGCGGCGCGGCCAAAGCGGAGAAGCTTTGCCTTTACGTCCTCCGGGATAGTCTCGTCGTCGGCGTCCTGAACGTCATGTCCGTAGATACCGAATGCCGGAAGTCCCTTCTGTGCATGGGTAGCCAGTACGGAAGCCAGGTATACAGCGCCCGGTCTCTCGGTAGCGTTCAGTCCCCATACGCCCTTGATGGTCAACGGGTCGGTGTCCATGGTCTCGGATCCGTAGCACCAGCAGGGAGTAACGGTCAGGGTGATGTCTACGCCTGCTTTACGGAACTTGTCTGCGCAGGCAGCTGCCTCGCCTACACGACCGATGGTGGTGTCTGCGATAACCACCTTTACCGGCTCACCGTTGGAATAACGGATATTCTCCTCAAACAGCTTTGCCGCTGCTTTTGCCATACCCATGGTCTGCTCTTCCAGGGATCCTCTTACATCAAGAGCTCCTCTTCTTCCGTCGATAGTCGGACGGATACCGATTACAGGATAATCGCCAATTAATCTAGATTTTGCCACTTTTTAAACCCTCCATTTTATAAAAATAGATTTTCACGTTTCTGATGATCACATTATATAACATTTTATAAAAAAATGCACGTAAATTTCTGTTATGATATGGACATTTTTTGTGCTAGTTGTTATACTTTTTCTATATAAAAGGAACGTCTTTTATCACTTTCGACCTAATTTTTACGTGGCAGGAGATTTTTTATTATGAAAGCTTTCCATGAAGTGCGAAACTATGACTCTGACTATATGGTCTGGCATTCCCGTTATGAAAATGTGGGATTTCTGGCCCACTGGCATAAGGAAATTGAGCTGATCTACGTGCGCTCGGGCTCCTGTCTTTTAAGCATTACCGATCAGACCTTTCTGGCGCACGCCGGGGATCTGACCGTCTGTGAGAGCGGGATGATCCATTACAGCGATTCCCATGGGATGGACAATGTGCTGGATTTTCTTATCTTTGATACATCCATTCTCGGGCCGCTTTTTCAGAATCCGGGTTTTATGCATCCGCTCATCACCAAAGCAGAGCTGAACACCTTCGGACTCTCCGGGCAGCTTACAGATCTCATCGACACGGTTTCCCGGGAGCTGGAACAGAAAAAGCCATTTTACCAGGAAGTGGTCAGTTCTTCCATTCAGGCCTTCTGGGCGCTCTTAAAACGCTGTCATCCCCGGACCGACGCCGAGCAGCTTCCCGATGACCGGCGCTCCCGGATGCTGGGGGATCTGCAGGATCTGCTGTCCTATATAGACGAACATTATGCCGACAATATTACTCTGGAATTCGCTGCCTCCCGGATGAATTTCAGCAACAGCCATTTCTCCAAGACTTTTAAGAAGCTCATGGGCATCAATTTCGTCACTTATCTGAACCTGGTCCGAGTGGAACGGGCTGCTTCACAGCTTCGGAACACCGGTAAAAAGATCACGGACGTGGCCCTGTCCTGCGGCTTCAACAATATCCGCACCTTCAATCGGGTGTTCAAGGAAATCACCGGATACACGCCCTCGGAGTTCCTGCTGGTGGCGGATCCGGATGTATATAAGAGAACCTATTACAACCGCCGCTCCGCGGAAAAGGAGTATGTAGAAAACGATTCCCTTACGCTTGTAAAAAACCATCAGTAAAAGGAGGCCCCGCCATGGTACAACATCCCACCCTGATTCGCAAACGTCTGATCCCTCTGGAAACCCTGCGTCTGGAAAAGGACGTGGTCATCCACCGCAGCGACCGGCTGCTGGTGACCCGCTGGACCACCATTAAGCCCAAAAAGGAGCTGCATCACGGCGCTTCCTGTTTTCTTTTGAAAGAAGGCTGGAAGGTCAGCCGTTTTCTGGATCACCAGGGTAATCTGATCTGCTGGTACTGCGATATCATTGCCACCAGCTACGATGCAGCTACGGACGCCTTTACCTTCACCGATCTGCTGGCGGATGTGCTGATTTACCCTTCCGGCCTAATCAAGGTGGTGGATCTGGATGAGCTGGCCGAGGCCGTTGAGAAAAAGCTGATTACCACCGAGCAGCTTCTGGATTCCCTTCGGAAGCTGGACGCTTTGCTGCAGCTGATTTATGATGGGGCGCTGCTGCCTGCACTGGAGGGGTATTGGCCGGAGGACTAAAACCCCAGAGCCTTCTCTGACATTCTATTGTCAACATTGTTTTTAGACATAAAAAAGTGTGCGCATCCCCCGGAGGATTTTTTGCTCTATAGGAAGCATGTCTTTCGTGCTTTAATGTGACACGGTATTTCCTATAGAGCAAAATTAAAACGCCGATATATAAGAGTTTTGTCCCGTTATCAAATACCAGATTCTGAATCTGCCTTTGATAGCTAAAATAGCCTCTTACATATCGACGTTTTCTTATTTTCTATAATACTCTCTTTACACTTCCAGCGTAATCTGCCGTCCTGTATGGCGATAGGGCACCAGCTCTACGCCGGCTGCCCGGAACATGCGCTTGGACGCCAGCACAGCGGCGGTGTCCGCGTATTTGTCGCAGGCATAGACGACGGTCTTCAGGCCTGCCTGAATGATGGCCTTGGCACATTCATTGCAGGGAAACAGGGCCACATAAATCTTTGCGCCCTCCAGGCTGCCGCCACGGTAATTGAGAATAGCATTCAGTTCCGCATGGGTCACGAAGGGGTACTTAGTCTCATTGGCCGTCTCCGCCGTCCGCGCCCAGGGGAAATCGTCATCGTCGCAGCCCTTGGGGAATCCGTTATAGCCCATGGACAGAATCTTGTTATCCTGGCTTACGATGCAGGCGCCCACCTGGGTACCGGGATCCTTGGACCGCATCCCGGAAAGCAGCGCCACGCCCATGAAATATTCATCCCAGCTGATGTAATCCTTCCGCTTGTCTCCCATGCCTCTTACCTCCGGTAATTTACTTGGTTCCAAAAATTCTGTCGCCTGCGTCGCCCAGACCCGGAACGATGTATCCGTTCTCGTTCAGATGCTCGTCAAGGGCACCGATGTAGATATCCACGTCCGGATGTGCCTCCTGCAGCTTCTTTACGCCTTCCGGAGCTGCAATGATGCACAGGAAGCGCATATTCTTTACGCCGTGATCCTTCAGCATCTGGATAGCCGCGATAGCGGATCCGCCGGTTGCCAGCATCGGATCTACCACAAATACATCTCTTTCGTCACAGTCCTTCGGAATCTTACAGTAATACTCTACCGGCTCCAGTGTCTCTTCATTTCTGTACAGTCCGATATGGCCTACCTTTGCGGACGGAATCATGGTCAGAACGCCCTCTACCATACCCAGGCCCGCGCGCAGAATCGGAATCACTGCCAGCTTCTTTCCTGCCAGCTCCTTTACGGTAGTCTTGCAGATAGGAGTCTCAATCTCTACATCCTGAAGCTTCAGATCCTTGGTTGCCTCATAGGTAATCAGGGTACCAATCTCACTGATCATCTCACGGAATTCTCTGGTTCCTGTTTCCTTCTTGCGGATAATACCGATTTTATGGGCAATCAGCGGATGATCCATTACTACTACTTTTGACATTTCTTTCGTCTCCCTTTTTATCTTATACTTTTATTCGTGTTCAATCTTTGCAATTCTTCTGGCGTGGCGCTCTGCTCCGGAGAACGGAGTGTTCAGGAACGTGTCCACGATCTTAATCGCCAGTCCCGGCCCAACCACGCGGCCACCCATGGCCAGAATATTGGCGTCATTGTGCTGTCTGGTTGCCTCTGCGCAGAAACAGTCGGTACACAGCGCCGCACGGATTCCTTTATAACGGTTGGCGGTAATGGAGATGCCAATGCCGGTTCCACAGATCAGAATTCCCTTGTCGCACTCTCCGCTCAGGATGGATTCTGCCACCACCTTTGCGTAATCCGGATAATCCACAGCGTCCTTTGCGTTGTCACAGCCGAAGCTCTTGTATTCCAGACCATTTTTGTCCAGATAGGCAATCACTTCCTGCATCAGATCGTATCCGCCGTGATCGCAGCCTAATGCTATCATTTGTTTGTCCTCCTATGACATTTTAATAACTGTTCAGTACCTGACCAGTTACGATGCAAAATCCATGAGAATCGGCTTCGCCGACGGAATTTTGCACCCCTGAATCACTTTCTTACACCCTCAGCAGCTAGTGCTTCGGGCTGTACTGAACAAATTACATAATTTTAGATGTTTTCAGACTGATTTCACTATCAGTCCACAGTTCTTGGTAAATTATAGCATTTTTTTACCGGAATAGCAACGAATTGTTCATATGATTTATTCCATATTATGTAAACTTATTTCCCCATCATTTTTTATTCAGATATTTCAAAATTCCCATCTGAATGGCCCATACAAGCTTCGCCTGATAGTCCTCATTCCGGAGCTTCGCGCACTCCTCCCAGTTGCTTAAGAACCCGCATTCCACGATGACTGTCGGTGCCTCCGTCTTTTTCAGAAGATAATAAGTGTCATTGGCCTTGGCCTGCCGGTGGTTCACAGGTTCCGCCACGCGCACCAGCTCTTTTTGAAGAATCTTCGCCAAATCCTCACTCTCCTTTGAAGTCTTGTAATAGAATACCTGCGCACCGTGAATGCTTTCTTCATGGTAACTGTTCTGATGAATACTGACCACGCAGGCCGGTTTTTCCTTGTTGATCAACTCACATCGCCGCCGCATATCCTGTACCTTTTTATTGGATATCCGCTCGTCGTAGAGACCGCCTGCGTCTTCTCTGGTCATCAGCACCGCCACATCCTGCTGCTCCAGCAAATCCCGCAGGGCCAGCGCCATTTTCAGATTCAGGTCCTTCTCCTGCACGCCGTCCACGCCGATTTTTCCCGGATCGTCGCCGCCATGACCTGCGTCGATAATCACCAGCCGGGAATCCGTTCCTGCAACCTGTTTTGACACTGCCTCCTATGTGACCTACCGCCACTATCTGCAGGCCGCCGCTTCGCCCGCACACTGCGGCTGCCGTAAGAATCAGCGCCGCCATCAGGATTCCCAGCCTGTGCTCCCGGCCCTGAAATACCCCTCCCAGCCTTGCCGCCCTTCCTTTCCTATCCTGTATTTTTTCAAAAAAACCCATAAAAAATCCGCCATATATTCTGTTTTTAGAATATATGACGGATTCAGTTCATTCTTGCCACATAACTGCTCTATCTCTCATTAAAACAGCTTCGTACTCTCCAGCTTCTCTTCAAAATGCTCGTTCCACTTGATAATCGGCAGTCTCAAAACCAGTCCGAGAAGCAGTGACGGAATCAGGTACAGGAGCAGGGTACCCAACTGTTCCCAGTAGTAGTTGCCGTAGAAGCCTGCCACACACTCACGCATGGCATTCATGCTGTATACAAAAGGCAGGGCGCTGTACAGCTTCCGGAAGAAAGCCGGCGCCAGGTCGATGGGGAAGTTTCCGCCTGTTCCTGCCACCTGCAGAACCATCAGGATAACGCTGACTGCCTTTCCGATGTCGCCAAAGGAAATGCACAGGGTGTAAATCAGGTTTACATAAACCAGACTCGTCACCCAGCCTGCCAACATGAAGAGCACCGGACTCTTACACTGGATTCCCAGGAAATACAGGTCGCCCAGGCAAATCAGAGTCGCCTGCAGAAGTCCCAGAATCAGGAACAGCAGGTATCTGCCCAGATATTTCTGATAATTCCTTACCTTTGTAAGACCGATAAGCTCTTTCTCCTTCACGCCTGCCTTCAGCATAGCCGCCATGACCACGCCACCCACCCAGATGGCCAGGGTGGTGTAGAAGGGAGCCATGGCAGAGCCGTAGTTCTCCACCTCATAGACATGCTCTGTAGTCAGTTCCACCGGCGTGGAGATAAAGCTGCCCACCACATCCAGATCCTCGTCCAGCAGAGAATCTATGGTGTCCAGGCTGTCACGATCCTTCTCGTTACGCAAGCGGTCAGCCAGATCGGTGAGATCCTCTGCGCCCTTATTCAGGATAACTCCGGAAGTCTTCAATGTCCGCTCCAGCTTTGCCAGATCCGACTCGGTAGAATCAGAAAGCTTGTAGACGCCATCCAATCCCTCGTCCATGGAATCCAGAAGAGAGGAAACCTTGGAATCCGCATTTCCTACGGAATCCGTCAGGTCGTCCAGAGCGCCTTTGACGTTGTCCTCGTAGTCTTTCTGGACGGTGGCTGCGCTATTCACCATTTTTGTCACCAAAGCGTCCAGCTCTTTCTGGGCAGCTGCCGCATCGGTGGTCATGCTGCCTACGGATGTGGATACCTGCGCAATCGCTGAGCGCAGACTCTTCATCAAAATAATGGTATTATTCAGGTCACCCGCCACTGCATTGAGACCCGCGTCGGTTCCTACCGCTGATACCAGACTGTTGGCTGCATCCGTCAGCTTTGTGGCGGAATCACTGTAGGATGTAATCGACGCCTCCAGTTGTGCGTCCAGACCTGTCAACGTGTTCTTAAGCTGTGTCATGTCATTGGAGGCAGCTGCCGCCTGAATTCCCTGCTGCACAGCTGTCGCCATCTGCTTATACAGAGCAGCGCTGGATTTCAGCGCCTCGTTCAGTTGGTCTGTCGTTCCGTCCATGGCACTTTTCACATCGTTAATGCTTCCCTCGATATTGCCCAGGGAATCCAGATCGCCATCCGTGCGGTTCTGGGTGTCTTTCAGAAATGTGGATGTGGTACTCAGCATGGTCTGTGTCGCGGATGCCATACTCTCAAATGCATCCACGGTTCCTGCTGCCGCCATCAGATCCGCAGAAATATCGTCCAGATTGTCGATCAGGTTATCCACCAGATCCGACTGGTCCGCCTCATCAGCCACATTTACCACGGTTTTCATGGCTTCTAACGCCGCCTTGGAAATTGCCTTCACAAATTTCTCGCTGACCTCTCCCTGTACCGCGTCTGCCTTTTTCTCCGTCACGATGGAAGCAATGGCGTTCTTCTTACCATTCGCATAGTACAGAAGCTCCGGATTTTTCAGATTCTTATTCACCGAAAACAGCGTCATCATATCCTCGCTGAAGCTTTCCGGCACTACGATGGCCGCGTAATATTTCCCGGACTTGGTTCCCTCGACCGCTTCCTCGCTATCCGTGAATACCCAGTCCATTTCGTCATTTTCATGGAAATAGGTCAGCACCCGATCGCCCAGATTGATATCCAGCGGCAGAAGTTCTCCCTGGTAGCCTGCATCATCGCTGGCCACCGCGATTTTAATATCTGAGGTATTTTCATACGGATCCCAGCTTCCGCCGATATTGAACCAGGCATACAGCGTGGGCACCACCAGAATACCCACCATGATAATCATGGCTATGGTATTTCCTTTTATTTTACGTATATCTCTCAAAAAAATCTGTATGATGTTTCTCATGCCTGCTCCTCCTTTAACGCTGCCAGAAGCTCTCCGTCAGAGAGACCCATCAGTTTCAGCTGCTTCTGCATCCGTTCATGGTGATATTCCAGCCAGATCAGATACATGGACAGGCCAATCAGTGCGCAGATCCACAGCACCAGGAATACCAGCTTGGATTCTACACTGAACATCAGTACCAGGAAAATCAACGGCACAATCGCCATAGCCAGAAAGCCGAAGCGTTTCCGTCTCTTATAGTTCTTCTCAAAGCGCCGCGCGCGTTCAGTATATTCCTCTCTTGCCTCGCTGTCGCTCTGAAGCGCCCTCGCCACCAGCTCCGGCGTCAGATCTGTCGTCTTATCATTTTCCTCATAGATAATCAGATCTGCTTCTGCCAGCTTCCGGTCAAACAGAGCGTTCAGATCCAGGAGTAATGGCCGCAGCACCAGTCCGATAAACAGGGAGAGCAGTAAGTATACCGCCAGGATTCCGATATTTTTCAGCCAGGTATTATAATACATGCCACCGATGCACTCACGCATCGCTGTATTGCTGTAAGTGAAGGGCATCAGCCGGTAAATGGCTTTGTAGAAGCCACCCATCATTTCCACCGGGAAGGTTCCTGTGGAGCCCGGAATCTGGATGATAACCAGAAATACGAAGATGGCGCGGCCAATGTGCTTAAATGCCGCCGTAATGGCGTAAATCAGGCTCAGATAAATAAGACCCGCTATGACTCCCGTCAGGATAAAGAGTCCCGGATGGACACACTGTACCTTTAAAAGATACAGATCGCCCAGACAGATAATCAGGGACTGTACCACCGACAGAATAATGAAAAGAATCTGGCGTCCGAAATAAGCCTGGTTCAGGGTGAATTTCTTCACCTTCTCGTCCTCGTCCACCTCCTGTTTCAACAACGCAATCAGAACCATGCCGCCAACCCACAGGGCCAGATTGGTATAGAACGGGGTCATACCGGAGCCGTAATCCTCTACCTCATAGAAGGTCGTTGTATTCAGCTCGATCGGTGAAGTCATAAATTTGGATACTGCGTCCGGATCCACATCCTGCAGATCCAGAATGTCCTTGTATGCGTCAGACGCCCGCAGTGTCTCCAGATCATTCTGGATACCTGCCAGCCGCTCATCCAGGTTTGCCAGAGTATCGCCGGTCTTGCCCAGTGCCTCAGATCCCTCTGTCAGGCTTTTGCTCAGCTGATCCATAACGCCCTGCATCTGATCCGCCGTAGCGGAAGCATCCTCCAGGGCCGACTTCAGATCGCTGCTGACACCGGATACGGTATCCAATGCGGAATGAAGACCCGGCATCAGATTTCCATTCAGGCTGGAACGGAAATTGCGCAGGGTAGTTTTTCCCTGAGTCAGAATTGTATCCATCTGAGTCTTAGATGTACTGATAGTTGACATAATAGTCTGGAGTTTTCCGGTCTTGGAGTCCAGCTCGGTAAGCTGGGCCGCCATGGCGTCGCTCTTGGGAATCAGTTCGTTCTGGAGAGTCGGAATCAGGTCTTTAGAAATCGTGGTGATCGCATTATCTAGGGTATCGAGCTGTTTTTGACCCTCCTCCACCTGTTTAGATACTTCTTCTTTTTTCTTTTCGCCAGCTGCTTTTTTCGCTTCTACAACTGCTTTTTCGCCTTCCAACTTCTCCTTATATGCCTTCGTTTCTTCGTACTCCAGAGTTCCTTCTTCAAGGGTAGCCAACTTCTGCTCGCACGCTGCAATACCTGCTTCATATTGCTTCAGTCCGGCTTCCGCTTCTTCCAGTCCAGCTTCAATCTGTTGCAGTCCCGCTTTGCCGAGTGCAAGTTTATCCTCGCCTTTTTTCCTCAAACCCTGCATCTGCGTCAGAACGCCCTGCAGCTGTGTCACCGCGCTCTGTCCATCCTTGCTCATATTTTCCGCAAGGCTCTTACCGGTACTCACTGCCGTTACCGCCTGATTGGCTGTAGACTCCAGTCCGGCCAGTTTTACGGAAGCTGTGGTATAGACATTATTCAGATAAGTTTCCCCATCACTGAGGCTCTGATCAAACGTGCTTCCAAAGGCCCTTACATTCTTCCGGCTGCTTTTCAGCAGATCCTTCGCGTCCTGCAATGCGCTGCTTCCTGCATTCGCCGCTTTTACTGCTTTCGTCAGGGTCGTCTTGCCGTGCTGAATCTGCGTCGTCCCCTGGCTGATGGTTGACTGGAAATCCGCCAGCACCTGCCGATACTCCCGGAAATTGTCTCTCGCATCGGAAATCATACTGAGAATATTGTCGTTGGTGGTCTCCAGATCATCCGCCAGAGATCCGCCCAGATCCTGCAGCTCCTCCGCAATAGCCTCGGAAGCTACCTTATAAAATTCTTCCTCAATCTTGCTCTGAATGGTAGTAGAACCTGTATTCGTAATCTTCGGCGCTACCGCGTTCCGCTTCTCATTTACATAATATGTGATCTCCGGACCTCCGAGGGTTCCGTCCTCAATCTGCAGCAGATCCGCGCTGAAGGTTTCCGGTATCACAATAGCAGCGTAATATTTTCCCGATTTTACGCCATCTACCGCATCCTCCTCGTCCGTAAATACCCAACCCAGATCGTCATTCTCTTCCATCTGGTCAAGTATCTGCTGCCCCGCGTCCAGGGTTCGCTTTTTGTTCTCGGCCCCCACGTCATTGTTGGCTACGGCCACCTTGATGTTGGCTGTGTTGCCGTACGGGTCGCGGTTCGCTGCAATATTAAACCACGCATACAGCGCCGGAATGATGCACATTCCCACGGCCACAATGATCGCCGCCGGTGATTTCACCAGCCGAGAAATATCTCTTTTGAAAATCTCCATCACTTTCTTCATCGAAATCCTCTTCCTCCTCCGAATATATGTTTTTCAATACGAATACTCGTTGATCTTTCCCTAAAAAATATATTATAATGTAAAAATAACAAAGAGCAATGACCAGTATGTTTCGTTTCGTAACATACTACACATCTGAGAATAAAGTGAGTACATAGAAATGGATAAAAGAGTAAGTAAAACACGAGACGCTATCATCGACGCCTATCTGGAACTGATTTATGAGAAAAAAGATCAGAAGATTACGATTTCAGAACTGGCCCACCGGGCTAATATCGCCCGCAAGACCTTTTACCTCCACTATGAAACCCTGGAGGATATCATGCGGGACGCCGCCCACCGAAAGATAGACGAGCTTCTTCATCTTCTCGAAAAAAAAAGATTCTTTTCCAACCCCTTCGAGGTAGACGTATTATTCCAATGTCTGAATCAGCTCATGGAACCGGATATCGAATTTTACCGTTTTATTTCCAGGGAAAATCCCTACGCGTTTTTCTGGTCGGAAGTGAAGCGTATCATTATCGAAACCACGGTGGAAGTCTATCAGGATAAGGTAGATTTCCCGGCGCAGGAGCTGCGGCTTTACGCAGAATATTTTGTATCCGGCGTCATCGCCGTCTATGTGGCCTGGCTGCGCGGAGAGTTGACGCTGCCGCTCAGTGAACTGGCGCGTATCTCCGGGGAAGCTACTTCACACGGAATTCGGAAACCTGAAAAGCCTAAAGAATGATAATCTGATGAAAAAAGACAGGGAAACGTGTTCTTACAAGCAAGCTTGATGATCACGCTTCTCTGTCTTTTTTACGTCGTTCTGGTTTTTTAGTTCACGTATTTCAAAATCGTATCCCAGATATCCTGCCGCTCGAATCCGAGCTTCCATGCAGAAATACCTGCCAGATTATATTCTTTAATCAACGCCGCCTTCAGCGCGATGGATTCCTCTTCTTCCAGCCAAACCTTATAGGTCTTGCCGTCCGCCACATACTCGGCGTAATACTGACCCGTGGTCTCGTCCCAGGTCTTTTCCGCGCCGTTAGTGGCCAGGATCTTGTCGATGGCGTCCATGCCGTAGGCCTTGCTGCTGACTACATTTGGTACGTAATCATCCGTATCGGACTCCTGCGCCAGCTCCTCAGCAGTCTTAGGTCTCTCCTCCCAGAGTCTGGTGTAAAACGGTACTGCGTTGATAACCTTCTCCGCCGGGACCTCCTTCAGGGTCTCCTCGATGCCTTCGCGCACCCAGTTAATGCTTGCCACGCTGCCGGCCTCCTCAGAGCCTGCGTAATGCTCGTCATAACCCATGATAATCAGGTAATCGGCCACCACACCCTGCTCCGCGCGGTTATAGAAGCGATTATGATCCGCCGGACGGTAATTGTCCACGGAAAGAATGATGCCGTTCAGGCGGCACATGATGGACAGCTCCCGCAGGAACTCCACGTAACCCTTAGCGGAATCTTCATTGATATACTCAAAGTCTATATTGATACCGTCCAGATCAAACTCGATGGCCTTGGCAATCAGGTTGCTGACCAGCCGCTGTCTGGATGAGGTCCGGGACAGGATTTCGTAATCGGTAATGGTGTCCTTGTGGGTGATATCCTCCACCAGCGCCCACACCTCGATGTTGTTCTGGTGACAATAGTTTACATAAGTCTGGCTTGCCAGAGAATCAATGTTGCCGTCGTCGTCCTTCAGGAAGAACCAGGTGGGGGAAATGGTGGTCAGCCCCTTTGTATTCGCGATAGTCTCCAGCACCTTGCTGTTGGCGTCCCCATTGGTCACCTGATGCCATGCCATATTAATGGTGTAGTCTTTGCTGATATTCGTGTACTCAGGCTCTGTGTAATTGGACTCTGTAGTCTCCTCGCCCTTCTGGCCCAGATATTTATTGCGGATGTAACCGATAAAGCCGTTGGACGTACGAACCTTCGTCCAGTCGCCCACGTCCTCGGTCTCCTCCAGCACGTACAGGGTATCGCCCTTGGACACATCCGTCAGAATCGGGCTCTTAATGCCTGCGCGGTAGCGGACATTTCCGTTCTTCTTCACGGTCACGGTCTCTGCCGTACCGAATTCCGTTTTGATATTGACGCGGTTCACCTCGTCGGTCATCAGCTCATATGTAAGGCCTGTATATTTCTGAATATATTTCAAAGCCACATAAGCCGTATCGCCGTCCACCTTCACCGGTGTGTAATCCTCCATGCAGGACTGCTTCGCTACCGTGTAGGTATTACTTCCCACAGACGCGGTAATCAGCTCCGTCGGCGTCGTATACAGCAGCAGATTTTCCTGGGAATCCCAGTAGAAACGGGAATTCAGGTAATCGTACAGGGTATCGGTGGTCACATAGGGCTCACCGTCGATGACTCTGGCCTTAAAATCCATCATCCGATCATTTAAAATCACTGCCGCCTCATCGCTGGCTGTCACCTCGAAATAGGTATTCCAGCTCATGCGTTCCTTGGAGGGGCTATATTTTTCATACAGGAAAGCAAACATTACGCCTGCCAGAATCAGTACAATCAGTACAAATACCGCCAGCATCGGCGCTGCTTTTCTTCTTCCCCGGGATCTTCTTCGTCTTCTTCGTTTTGTCGTTGCCATGGCAGAAACCTCCTATCGGGTCTATCATAACAGAAATTCACCGCCGCGTCACCCATTTTCGACAGCTTTCCGTCATTTTTTACAGCGGATAAGGCTCGCGGCCCGCTCTGTAGGCTCGGAGGGGACCTCGCCTGTTTTTCACCCGCGGCCCGCAGCCGTCCGCTCCCCAAAAGGAGATCGTGATATATTATTCCGGAAAATGCCGCCTGATACTCTCTCTGAAACCTTTTTATCTGTCAATCGTGGAAATCGCGCCGAACTGGCACCTGAGAAATAAAAGCCTGGCTTACTTAAGACTTCTGTAAAAATTATGTTCTTCGCTGCCTCCCTTCCCCGGGCGGCATTTCCTGATTCATTATACCCTGTCTTTTTCCGGAAATGCAAGCAAATTGGAAAATTTATGAAATTTTTATAGAAAACCAGTTTTTTTCATATTTTCAGCGCAGATTCAATATTGTATCTCCCAGTCATTTTGTATATAATAGAATTGAAACCTTTTTAAGCTATATATAAATTGGATG
>ERZ773210.2517-NODE-2517-length-14692-cov-3.911047_pt1 | contig 14692 bp, 9 predicted proteins | sample MGYA00580528_ERZ773210 | MGnify/ENA primary metagenome ERZ773210 (study PRJEB29015, sample SAMEA2737769) | human gut metagenome | biome: human gut; feature: human-associated habitat; material: faeces | place: China | collected 2012 ...
TCGGAGCGGACACACATTCTGTCCTATAACCCGGGATCCAGCAAGGAAGCTGAGATAACAAAAGACCGGGACTAAGCCCGGTCTCCCGCAATACCTGCGCCGCCCGAGCTGGATGGTGTAGCTGCCTAAGTCTCGCCGTCCTGGGCACCGCCGGTAATCCGCATTATAAGGAGCAGCGAGCGTTTCTGCAATATGCTTGAGCAGCCAATTCGACGCACCGGCAAGCGCATCCGCGCGCATTCGCACGTTGCCTCCCCTGCGCGCCCCGGCCTCCGGCTTTCCGCTTCGTGCTCTTCGCCGAGCGCGTCTCGTCCGGCAGCTGCACGTCGCGAAACACGCTGCTCGCCGTGTAATATTCCTCTTTTTAGCCCATCTGAAAACCGCCTCTCCCACGGCAATGCTAGACTGGGTGAATTCTCTCTGCAACACGATGGACACGAAAGGAACGCGCATGTCCCTACCTGCGGCAGACACGAGCAAGCAGCCCGACAACCGCACCACCATGGAGCTGGGCGCGGTGCTTCCCCTCACGGCCGAAGTGCGCGACGAGCACCTGTTCGTCGGTGGCGTCGACATGGTGGAGCTCGCGCGCGAGCAGGGCACGGCGCTCTACGTCATGGACGAGCGCGACATGCGCACGCGCATGGAAACCTACCTCGAGGCATTTCGCAGCCGCTACGGCAACGCCGACGTCGTCTACGCCAGCAAGGCGTTTCTCAACAAGGAGGCCGCGCGCATCGTGAACGAAGAGGGCCTGTGCCTCGACGTTTCGGGTGGCGGCGAGCTGGCGTGCGCGCTGGCCACGGGCTTCCCGGCCGAGCGCATCGAGCTTGTCCGCGACTACGAAAAGCTGCTCGGTGAGATCGGCGCGGACGCGGCGCCGGCCTTCATCATGCCGACCTACACCGCCATGTTCGACCTGCGCGGCGAGATCGGCAAACATACCGACGTCAAGGCGTTCTACGAATAAGGAGGAACGGAAAAATGGAACTCAATATCTGCCATCTGTACCCGGACATCCTTAATCTGTACGGCGACCGCGGCAACATCATCACCATGAAGCGCCGCCTCGAGGGCCGCGGCATCAAGGTCAATATCGACGAATGCTCGATCGGCCAGCCGCTGAACGCGGACAAATACGACATCTTCTTCATCGGCGGCGGTCAGGACTTTGAGCAGGAGGTGCTGCTGCGCGACCTTTCCTCCGGCAAGGCGCAGGACATCCGCACCGCGGTCGAGGAGGAAAAGACCTTTCTCGCCATCTGCGGCGGCTACCAGATGCTCGGCGAATACTACAAGACCTGGGACGGCGTGCAGCTCGACTTCATCGGCGCCATCGGCGTGCACACCATCGGCGCAAAGGAGCGCATGATCGGCAACTATATGTTCAGGACCACCCCGGAGAGCGGCGACACGGTCGTCGTCGGCTTCGAGAACCACTCCGGCAAGACCTATCTCAGCGAGCAGGTCGCCCCGCTCGGCATGATGCTCTCCGGAAACGGCAACAACGGCGAGGACAAGACCGAGGGTGCGCGCTACAAGAACGTGTTCGGCACGTATTCGCACGGCTCGCTGCTCCCGAAAAACCCGGTCCTGTGCGATTTTATCCTTCAGACCGCGCTCAACCACCGCTATGACGGTGCCGAGCCGCTCGCGCCCCTCGACGACACGCTCGAGCTGAACGCCCACCGCTATATGCAGGAGCGTCTGTCGCACAACGGATAATGACACACAAGTGTAACACACAGGCCTGTTGAAACGTGGTATTATTATTATAATAAGAGGTGATTACTTTTGAAACTGAAACGATTTTTCTCCGCCTTTCTGGCGGCGGCCCTGCTCGCCGGCACTGTCCCGGCAGCGCTCGCGGCCGACATCGACTCGCACTGGTCGAAGCCCTATGTGACCTCGCTCCACGAGCTCGGCATCATCAACCCCTCCGCCTCGACCGGCAACTATACCCCCGAGGCCTCGGTCACGCGCTGGGAATTCATGCGCTACATCAACCGCGCGTTTGACTTCACCGAAAAGGCATCCATCAGCTTTTCCGATGTCAAAAGCTCGGATATGTACTATGAGACCATCCAGATCGCCGTCAAGCACGGCTACATCAACGGCACGGGCAACAACAAGATGGACCCCGAGGGCACGCTGACCCGCGAGCAGGCCGCGACCATTCTCGGCCGCCTGCACAAGTATGCACCGACCGCGTCCGCGTCCAAGCTCGATGTGTTCACCGACAAGTCCAAGATTTCCTCCTACGCGACGAGCTACGTCGCCGAGGCAGTCTCTCAGGGCTACATCAACGGCTACACTGACGGCACCTTCAAGCCGCAGGGCAACCTCAAGCGCGGCGAGATCGCCAAGATCCTGTACTTCTACCTCGGCTCTTCGCTCAGCGAGTCCGGCAGGCAGTACACTGCCGCAGCCTTCCACGGCGACACGAAGAACGTCACCATCTCGGCGGCCTGCACGCTGTCTGACGCGACCGTCGAGGGCAATCTCTACATCACAGAGGGCGTACTCTCCGGCAACGTCAACCTCAACAACGTCACCGTCAAGGGCGATATCATCGTCGGCGGCGGCAACGTCACGCTCGACGGCGTGACCGCGATGAACCTCATCGTCTCCAACCCGATGGGCATCAAGCCGACCGTGATCGCGACCGGCTCGACCAATATCGGCACCGCCGAGGTGCAGTCCTCCGCCTCGCTCTCTGAGAGCGGTCTTTCCGCAAATGCAGGCGGCTTCTCCGATGTCACCGTGACCGGCGAGGGCGCAAGCCTTTCGCTCGATGCTTCGGTCTGGGATCTGGACACCAAGGCCGCTTCCACCATCGTCACCACAGGCAGCACGCTCATCAGCGAGCTGACCGCGGACGCAAAGACCACCGTCACCGGCAACGGCTCGGTGCAGACCGCAAAGCTGAACGCGAGCGGCTGCGAGCTTGTCATGCAGCCGGCTGAGGTACAGCTCGCCAGCGGCGTCACCGCCACCATCGCGGGCAAGTCCGCCGCTTCCTCGACGAGTGTTTCGGTCTCCCCGTCCACCCTGTCCATCGACATCAACAACAAGGACAACATCGCCTTTTCCTACGAATTTCTGTTCAATGCGGACAAGAACGACCTGACCCGCGTCACCGTCGGCGGCAAGAACCTGCGTCAGGGCACGGATTACAACATTCTCTCCGGCAAGAACGGCATCCGTGTCTACAAGACTTATCTGTCCACTCTGTCCGTCGGCACCTACACTGCAGAGCTGAAGTTCGAGGACGGCACCAAGGCTGCCATCGGCATCGTCGTCAGCAACTCCTCGCTCAGCGCGGTCAGCCCCTCGCAGATCACGTTCGACAAGTACGAAAGTTCGGCGAACTACAACGACGTCACCGTAACGCTCAGTCTGCCGGCCGGCACCCTGCTCGATACGGTCAAGCTCGGCAGCACGGTGCTCGAGCGCGGCAAGGACTACAACTACAACGCAACCTCGGGTACGGTCACCTTCCTGCGCGAGACGCTCGCTAAAAAGAGCAAGGGCAGCTACACCATCACCTTCGTCCCCACGCGCGGCTCCTCGTCGAGCTGCTCGCTGACCGTCACGGATTCCGCGCCGGTCAATGAAGTCGCTCCCTCCTCGGTCGATTTCGACGCGAACACCTCGTCCGGCGGCTATCACGATGTCTCCGTCACCCTCAACCCGGCGGACGGCGCGACCCTCAAGAACATCCGCGCAGGCGGCAAGACGCTCGAGGAGAACTGGCAGTACAAGGTAGACGGCTCGACCGTCACCCTCAGCAAGTCCGCTGTCGCCCAGTTCGGCAAGGACGGCGCGACCTACGCCGACTTCACCTTCGTCATGAGCAAGGGCCAGAGCCCGACGCTGCGCGTCAACTACGTCACGACTTACGCGCTGACCGCGAACGTGGTCGACGACCTCGGTCTGCCCATCTCGGGCGCGACCGTCACCTTCACCCCGAATGATGCCGAAAGCGGCACCGCTGCACAGACCCTCGTCACCGACTCGGACGGCAAGGCGACCGTTTACGTCAAGCGCGGCAGCTACACGCTGACGGCGACGCACGAGCGCTTCACCTCGGCCATCACGCAGACCACGAGCGTCTCCTCCGGCCGCACGGTCAAGATGACCGGCGAGATCCTCGAGACGGTTCAGCTCGTCGTCACCAACGAATACGGCGCTCCGCTTTCCGGCGCGGCGGTATCCATCGGCGGCAAGACCATTACCACCGGCGCGGACGGCACCGCTTCCTTCAGCGTCAAGCGCGGCAGCTATGTAGCGCAGGTGGCCTGCACCGGCTACAAGACCCAGGCAGTTCAGCTTTCGGTCACCGGTTCTCTGCGCGAGCGCGTAAAGCTCGGTTAAAACCGCATAAAAAAGCACCTCCGACAGCCGTAAAAGGCATATCGGAGGTGCTTTTCTGTATGCGGCGCTGCCCTTATTCAGTCTCCCATGGACAGGCCGAGCGCACGCGCCTGCGCGACGATCTCGCAGTCGGGCTGCACGGTCTTCAGCTTGCCCGCCACCTCGGAGAGCGGCACGGCCACGATTTTATCATCGCGCAGCGCGACCATGCAGCCGAACTTCCCCTCACGAATGAGCTCGGCGGCCGCCGCGCCGAAGCGGCTCGAGAGCACGCGGTCTGCCGCACAGGGTGCGCCGCCGCGCTGAAAATGGCCGGGGATGGTCACGCGGATTTCCTGGCCGGTCAGCTCCTTCAGCTCCGCCGCGAGCCGGTAGGATACCGACGGGTACGGCATGGCCTCGCGTGCCGCCTTGAATTCCTTTTTGCTCATGGCCGCCTCCTCGCGGCTGACCGCGCCCTCCGCGACCGCGATGATCGAGAAGCGCTTGCCGTCCTTCGCACGCTTTTCGATGGCCTGCGCGATCTTTTTCGCGGAGTACGGGATCTCCGGGATGACAATGACGTCCGCGCCCGAGGCGATGCCCGCGTGCAGCGTCAGCCAGCCGGCCTTGTGGCCCATGATCTCGACGATGAACACGCGCGAGTGGGAAAAAGCGGTCGAATGGATGGAGTCGATGACCTCCGAGGCGATGTTCACCGCCGACTGGAAGCCGAAGGTCAGCTCCGTCCCCCACAGGTCGTTGTCGATGGTCTTGGGCAGCGTGACGACGTTCACGCCGTTCTCGCGCAGCAGGTTCGCAGTCTTGTGCGTACCGTTGCCGCCGAGAATAACGAGGCAGTCGAACCCGGCCTTTTTCACCGTTTTCAGCATTTTATCCAGTCTGGTCTGCTCGCTGTCCTCCTCGGGGCGCTGCATCTGCTTGAACGGCTGACGGGAGGTGCCAAGGATGGTGCCGCCGAGCGTCAGAATGTCCGAAAAGTCGTCCGGCTTCATCTCATGGTAGTCTCCCTCGATCAGGCCGCGGTAGCCGTCGCGGATACCGTACAACGTCACGCCTTTGCCCATTTCGTTATACAGTGTCTTTGCGACACCCCGGAGCGCCGCGTTCAGTCCCTGACAGTCGCCGCCGCTCGTAAGCATTCCGATTTTCATATTCATCATCCTTCCCCCGCCGGTCTTCCCGCGGTTTTCTTCTCTCCATTATAGGATATTATACCGCACGGGAAAAGCGATTTTACATACTTTTTCATTGGGATTTGTGCGCATGAGATTTTTCTGTCGAATTTTGATTTTTTTGCAGGAATTCTGTTGACAAAGCTCCCTGTACGGGTTTATACTGTAGTCACAAAAAAAGATGATGCAGTCGCTTTGACCGCATCTCAAACGATAATAGCAAAACCATCGAAAGATGGCGACGCAAAGCTATAGGGCCTTACCCCTCTGAGAGGGCTGGCAGCCAGTTACCGAAAGGAGATCGCCGGATATGAAGCGGCTTTTTCGTTTTGCATGCACAGTTTTTGCAGCAGCTGTCCTCTCGATGGGTTTCACCGCAGCGGCAGCGAATGACATTGTTAACACGAGCAACACGTCTCACGGTTATGTAACCGTTAACTACACCTCGAGCGCCAAGCTCAAGGTCGGCATCCAGTATAACGGCGGCACGACGGTTTACCGCGACTGCCCGAGCGGCAAGGATGCTTCCTTCTCTCTCGATAAGGGCAACGGCAAGTACACCGTAACGCTGTACCGCAACGTTTCCGGTTCTTCCTACGAGGAAGTTTCCTCCAAGACCATGAACGTTACCGTCAAGGACCACTTCGCTCCCTACCTCGTCTCCACCTCGGACATTCAGTTCTCCAAGGGCGATGCTGTTTCCGTCAAGGCTGCTGAGCTCTGCAAGAACGCAAAGACCGACGAGGAAAAGGTCGTCGCCATCTACAACTACATGGCAGACCGTTACTCCTATGATTACGAGCTGGCAAATGAGATCACCAGCGGCAAGATCACCAAGTACATCCCGGATACCGCCGCTACCCTGAACGGCACCACCGGCATGTGCTACGATTTCTCTTCCCTGTTCGCGGCAATGTGCCGCAGCGAGGGCATCCCGTGCGCACTGACCAAGGGCTACGCCGGTTCCAGCTATCACGCATGGAACAAGGTCAACCTGAACGGCAGCTGGTACCAGATCGACCTGACCTACGCCGTTACCCGCAATGTCAGGAACGCAAAGACCCTGCATGACTGCGTATCTCCGCTGACCTATACGAACACCAGTGATACGCTCGCCGCAGAAGCCGCTTAACGCTTTTTACTCTTCCACTTTGTATACAGATGACGCCGACTTCACCTTTTTCTTCACTTAATCAGCGGTCATTTTGTATAAATCCGCCGCGAATCAAAATTTTATTCAGTTTACAGTATTTACTTGTCGTTTACGGCTAATTGTAGTGTACTAAAGATGTTGATCCGCGGCATTCTGTCCGGCCGTGCAAAAGGACTCAGTATGTTTTCCGCATACTGCCTTACCGGCAGACAGCGACCAACAAAATCTGTGCATGACTCCCGCGAACGGGTACCGGTACAGACAAAAGCACCACCGGTGAAAGCCGGTCTCGCAAAGCCAGGGGCCTAAACGGAGCTCTTTTCTCCGCACGGCAGCCGGTTGCCAGTGATACCATGTACCTCCTTCGCAGAGCTGTGCGCGCTGTAAAGGGGGTATTTTATTTGGAGGTTGAAACTGCATTGCATTCTGAGATTATCGCAAACCCAAACACACATGATCTGTGCGGCTCGTTGAGGAGCAAGTTGTACAGACAAAGGCACCATCGGTGAAAGCCGGTCTCGCAAAGCCAGGGGCCTAAACGGAAGGTTCCCTTCCGCATGGCAGCCGGTTGCCAGAAATACATCTGCAATTCCTCTCGATCAGCATGCACGCTGACCAAGGAGGCATTCCATATGTTAAAAAAGAATACGCGCAAACGTCTGCTCGCAGGAGCTCTTGCGACTGTCATGATGCTGACCATGTGCCCGAGCTGGGCGCTGGCCGACGATGACGGCATCGCAACTCTGCCGCTCGAGGACGAAAGCCGTTCCGTAGCAGAGTCCGCTCCCGTTGAAGCAGACACCACTAAAACTCCCGCTGATCCCACTCCTTCTGTGCCCGAGGAAAAGCCTGCCGAGGGTCAGGATCCCGCACCGGCTCCGTCTGACGACGGCGCAAACGGCGGTACGGACAGCACGGAGGCTGGCAATAGCACTAATCCCACCATTCCCGAAGTTTCGGAAAACAATTCTCAGAATAACGATGTAGTAAGCAACTCTCCGGAAAATGAAATCAGCATGGCATCGCCGGACATCGACCTCGCATCGAATCGGAATACGAAAGCCCACTACTTCGTACTTTTGCCAAACCGTAATAAGCCAACGAGCGGCGAAAGCCAGGGCCGAGCAAACTACCTGCCGAATCTGACTTCGAACGGCGGCGTTACCGGATGCACCCTTGCCACCGGCTACAAAGGCCATCTGACTCCGGAAGGCAAGCAGATTGCTGATGACAATTACAGCATCTTCGATGCCACGAACGGTTATACCAAGATTGATGGCGTTGAAAGCAAATATCTGGATCCTCCGGAAAACCTCGGTTTCTTCACTGCGGACAACTGGTCGAAAGATGGCAAAAAATACAACGAGAAGTCCAAGCCCTCTGATCCGTTCTCGGTACTGGGCGAAAACTTTAATGTAAATAATATTACAGTTGTATGGTACACCATTAAGTGGCTGGCAGACGGCTATCATGTTGACGGCTATGTAGCCGGTGTTCCGGTTAAGGTTACTTATCATACCAACTATGCAAAGAATGGAATCACCGGTATGGAAGAGACTTTCGAGGAAGTTTCTGCAACGAGCGGTGAGACATATACCGTTCGTGATAACACGTTCACCGTCCCGACCGGATTCCACTTCGACGGCTGGTACACCGATAAGGACTGCACCAAAGAATATCAGACGACTACGCTGATGACCAGCCTGGATCTGTACGCAAAGTGGACTACCAACAGTACCCCGGTCGAGCCGGAGACCGAGACCCCGGCTAAGTATTTCGTACTTCTGCCGACGCGCAGCGCTCCGGAGAACAACGATGATCAGGGCGAAGAATTCTACCTGCCGAGCAGCAAGTCTAACGGCGGCGTATCCGACCTTGACCAGAGCACCGGCTATGTTGGTTCTCTCACCAAGGAAGGCATGGACGTAGTTTCTAAGGTAGGCGACTCTGTTACTGATACCGTAAACGGTGTTTCCAAGTCCTATCTGAAAGTTCCGACCGACCTCGGTTTCTTTACTCCGGGCAACTGGGATGAAGACGGCACCTACAATGATCCCTTGGCCGATACCTCTATTCTGGGCGACAACTTCAACGTAAACGACATCAAGATCGTATGGTACACCATCAAGAATCAGGGCATGAAGGACGACAAGCTGGATATCCATGTTGACGGCTACGTCAAGAACGTTGCAATCAACGTTACCTACCATTCGAACTTCGGTACAGATGCAACCTATAACGACGGCACCAAGACCGGCACCAACTATACGGCGCTCGACTATTCCAAGACCGGTCTCCCGACTCGGGACGGTTATGAGTTCCGCGGCTGGTATACCGACACAGCTTGCGAGACCCCCTATACGGCTAAGGTTCTGATGACCGGCCTGCACCTGTACGCAAAGTGGGTTCCGACAAATTCCAATGTGTCCTACTTCTATCAGAATGAGCAGGGTAACGCAACGCAGTTTGGCGACATCGATACCTACGCCTTCGGCACTGACGTAACCGTAAGAACCGCTCATCCTGAAAAGGAAGGCTATACCTTTACCGGCTGGACGAATATCGCGAATATCGTAACTGTTGATGCTGACGGCAAGTTCACCATGCCGGCACAGGACGTTCGTTTCGATGCTCAGTTCAGCATCAACCAGTACCACGTAACCTACAAGGTTGACGGCAAGGATTACGGTAACACTGAAACCTACGTCTTCAATTCCGATGTTGCAATCCGACCCGTTCCGACTAAGGAAGGCTACACCTTCACCGGCTGGAAGATTGGCACTGCGGACGCTGAGAATTTCAAGATGCCCGCACATGATGTTATCATCGAGGGCACCTTCGCGAAGAACAGCTCCGGCGGCCACCACCGCAAGCCTACCGTTACCATCCCGGACAAGGTTCCGACCGGTCTGAACGGTAACGATCACTATGCGTACATCGTCGGCTACCCGGACAAGACCGTCCGCCCGCAGAACGGCATCACCCGTGCTGAGGTCGCGACCATCTTCTTCCGCCTGCTGACCGACGAGACCCGCAACGCTAACTCCACCAAGTCCAACAGCTACTCCGACGTAGCAGCCGGTGCATGGTACAACCATGCGGTTTCTACGCTGAGCGCTATGGGCATCGTGAAGGGCGACAGCAACGGCAAGTTCAATCCGAACGCACCGATCACCCGCGCTGAGTTCGCGGCGATCGCAGCCCGTTTTGACGACAAGGCCAACTCGACGACTGCTGATTTCAGCGACATCGTGTCCCACTGGGCAAAGAACGAGATCAGCGCCGCCTCCAACAACGGCTGGATCAACGGTTATCCCGACGGCACCTTCCGTCCGGATAACAAGATCACCCGTGCCGAGGCAATGACGCTCGTCAACCGCGTCCTCAAGCGTCTCCCCGAGACCGCAGAGGATCTGCACGACGATATGATCAAGTGGAGCGACAACTCTGACGCTTCTCAGTGGTTCTATCTGGCGGTACAGGAGGCTACCAACAGCCACTACTACAAGGCCAAGGAGAACAAGTTCGAGAAGTGGTCCGAGCTGCGCGATACCCGCGACTGGACCGAACTGGAAAAGTAAATTTTCACTGCATCCCCCGGCGAAAGCCGGGGGATTTTTTTGTTATTTGGTTCCGGGCGCATAAACAGACGCGGTTTACACGCTTCGCGCTGTCCGGCGCATCTGCCGCACATATACGATCAGAAGCGCTGCGCCGGTGAAGATCCACGAGGCAGGGTAGACGTTCATCAGCATTTCGTAGGTCGGGAAGAGGCGGAACACAGTCGCCATCCAGATCAGACGGAATACGACCGTGCCGAGGATGGTGAAAACGGCAGGCTCGAGCGAGCGTCCCATGCCGCGCAGAGAGGCGCTTTCGACCTCATAGGTGGCGGTCAATCCCTCGAGCGAGCAGACATGCCGCATACGGCTGACCGCGAACACGGCGACCGCGCTGCTCGAGGTATAGATGCTGACGAAGAAATCGTCCCAGACCATGAAAACCGCGCTCAGGATTTCGGTGAACACGATGCCGAACAGCAGGCAGAGACGGAAGATCCTTTTGCATCGTCCGATGTCGCCCGCGCCGAAATTCTGACTGGTGAAGGTGACGGCGGCCTGCGCGAAGGCATTCGCGATGTCGTAGGTAAAATATTCGAAGTTGAGCGCGAGTGACGAGCCTGCGATGGCGTTTTCGCCGAACGAGTTGATGCCGCTCTGGATGAACACGTTGGAAACGGAGAAGATCGCGCCCTGAATGCCCGCCGGAATGCCGATCTGCAAAATACGCAGGAGCGGTTCCTTTTCGATACGCATGCGGCGAAAGCGGAACGCGAAATCGTCGTCGCGGCGGATGAGGTGCATGATGACCATGACCGCGCTGAGCACGTTGGAGATGACCGTTGCGATCGCGACGCCGGCAACGCCGAGCTGCATCACGATGACAAGGAACAGATTGAGCACCACGTTGACCGTGCCGGAGAGCAGCAGATAGTACATGGGACGGCGGCTGTCGCCGTAGCTGCGCAGTACGGCTGCGCCGAAATTGTACACGACCATGAACGGAATGCTCAGAAAATAGATGAATATGTAGAGCAGCGCCTCGTCCAGCACGCTTTCCGGCGTGCCGGAGAGCACGAGGATGGGTCTGGCCGACAGCCACCCGACGAGCATCAGTCCCGCGCCGAGCGCCGCGCCGAACGTGAGCACGGTGTGAAGCGTGCGGTTGATCTCGTCGCGGCTGTTCTGCCCGATGAGCAGCGCGAGCACGGCGTTCGGACCGACCGACAGACCGACGATCAGATTGACGAAAATGCCGACGAGCGCGACGCAGCTGCCCACTGCCGCAAGCGCGGCATCGCCTGCGAAGCGGCCGACGACTGCGACGTCTGCGGAGTTGAAAAGCTGCTGTAAAATGCTGCTGAAAGCCAGCGGCAGGGCAAAAAGGATGAGTCTGCCGGCCAGACCGCCGTGCAGCATGTCCATTTCTCTGTGTTTTGCGGTTTTTGCCATGATTCGTGCGTCTCCCTTGCGGTTTATCAGAACTATCTTACCATGCGCGGAGGGGACGCGCAAGGCGGTGTTTCTGCGGTTTTCATGTATGAAAAAGCACCCGGCTCCGCCGCTTGACAAAGCCGGGGCGCATGGATATAATATAAGAAGAAAAGGGACGCTGTTACAGCAGTCAGACCCTCAAGTCATCAAAATTTATTTATGATGACCGTTCGTGTGTCAGACGAGCGGTCATCGCGCTTTTATACAGAAAATGTACAGCAGAATTACTGTACATACGAAAAGCTGAAAAGCCTTTTTCTGCACACGCGCCACCTCCTTCCTGCCGCAGACTGCGGGAAAGGAAAAGAGGGTCTGACCGCCTTATGTAACAGTGTCCGCAATGATTATAGCATATAACACCGAATAAAGTCAATCAGCCGCCTTTTCGGGCGGTTTTTGTTTTATTTGAAAACATTGGCAGCATGCTTTCAGCTTTTTTGTGAATAATTCTGTTTTTCCCTATGCAAACGGCTGATTTTTTGTTATACTATATATGATTGGAGAAGAACGGTACAGTCCGTTCGCTGAAAGGGAGTGACCTCTTTATGAAACTTACAAAAGAGAGTATTAAACATAACGTGGCATGGAAGGGTTATCGTCTGCCGCAGTACGACATTGACGCTGTGCGCGAAAACACCCACAAGGCACCGACTTGGCTGCATTTCGGCGCCGGCAACCTGTTCCGCGCCTTCCCGGCTGTACTGGCGCAGCGCCTGCTGACCGCCGGTCTGTCCGACACCGGCATTATCTGCTGCGACGGCTACGATGAGGAGCTGATCGACCGCTGCTACCGCGCCTGCGATCATCTGTCGCTGGTTGTCACCCTGTATTCCAACGGCACGATCAACAAGGAAGTGGTTGCGTCCGTTACCGAAAGCCTCAAGCTGAGCGAGGACATGCTGCGCCTGAAGGACATTTTCCTGGCGCCGAGCCTGCAGATGATCAGCTTTACGCTGACCGAGAAGGGCTATATCATCCAGGACGACACCCGTGAGTTCCTGCCGGACTACAAGCACGACCGCGAGAACGGTCCGGAAGGCTGCCAGTCCTTCTTCGGCAAGCTGACCGCACTGTGCCTCGATCGCTGCCGCGCCGGTCTGCCTCCGCTGGCACTTGTTTCGCTGGATAACTGCTCGGATAACGGCACCCGTCTGGAGCGTGCTGTCCGTCACATGGCACGCGCATGGCAGCGTGGCGGCTTCATCACCGAGGATGAGTATTACTTCTTGCTCAAGAAGAATACCTTCCCGCTGTCCATGATTGATAAGATTACCCCGCATCCGGATAACCGCATCGCAGACAAGCTGGCGGCTGACGGTCTGGAGAACGCAAAGCCGTTCGTAACCGAAAAGGGCACGCACGCGGCTGTTTACGTCAACTCCGAAAGCCCGCACTACCTGCTCATCGAGAACGCATTCCCGAACGGTCATCCGGCTCTCGAGCAGTGCGGCGTTATCATCACCCGCCGCGACATCGTTGAGAAGTCTGCGATGATGAAGGTAAGCACCTGCATGAACCCGATGGATACCGCCCTCGGCGTATTCGGCTGCATGCTCGGCTACACCCGCATCAGCGACGAGATGAAGGACACCGAGCTGGTCAACCTCATCACGCGCCTGAGCGAGCAGGAGGCAATGCCGATGGTAGCCGACCCGGGCGTTATCGACCCCGAGGCATTCCTGCACGAGGTTCTCGGCGAACGTTATCCGAACCCGTTCCTGCAGGATTCCCCGCAGCGTACCGCAACCGATACCTCGCGTAAGATTGCGCCGCGCTTCGGCACCACGCTGTACGCTTACTATAACTCCATGCTGCCCGCACACCGTGCCACCAGGCTGATTTACATTCCGCTGGTACTGGCCGGCTGGCTGCGCTATCTGGAAGGCGTGGACGATAACGGCAGCGAGTTCACCCTCAGCCCCGACGCGAATATCGAGCATGTCCGCGCACTGATGGGCAACCCGAAGCTGGGCGACGACGTAAGCGAGGCTCAGCTGTATCCGCTGCTGGCAAACCGCTACTACTTCGGTGTCAACCTGTTTGAGATCGGCGTAGGCGAGACCGTTGTCCGCATGTTTGGTGAGATGAACCGCGGCCCGCACGCTGTCCGCGAGACGCTGCAGAAGTACTGCGGCGAGGAGCAGGAGCAGGAGTGGATTTTCTCTTAATTACCGAAAAACCATGGTTTTTCCGGTAATAGGAACGGATCGTAGACCGTTCCAAAGTCGTCCGAAAGTTCCCGTACGGAAACTTTCTCCCTCCAGAAGTCAAAAAAGAGTGATACATGCTCCCTCTTTTTTGGCATTTGCATAGCAAATGCTATTGAATGCGCGCTGATGCGCGGGTACAGCAAGATTGATATTGTACTAATTGTTAAAGAAAAGGCGAACCTTTATGGGTTCGCCTTTTTGCGTGCAGATAAAACAAAAACCGCCATAAAAGGCGGTTGATTGACAGGGTATTGCAATATATGCTATACTCGGAATGTCAACAACGATGTGAAACAGGTTGTTCCTCCCAACATATAGAAAGTAACAACCGCCCCTGAATAAGGAGCGGCGTTTCCTCAAGCTATTGAGTTAACGGGAACGACCGCTCTTTCGCAGAGAGCCATCGTTGTTGATACAATTATAACGCAGTGCCCCGGTTTTGTCAAGCGACAGAGCCGGGGCACTGTTATTCAGTTATCCGCTGACAAAGTTTACAAAGCTATCCCAAAGATTGCTGAACAAGGTGTTCCACGACGCCTGCGGGTTATGAATTGCAAATCATACAAGGCCTGCCGATAACAGAACAGTCACCACGATTATTACCCAAAAACAATACCATCTCTGTTTAGGTGTCATAGTATTTCCCTCCTCAGTCATAACGGTAATTTTCACCTCGGGGAGTTTTACATCTGATATCTATATAGTAACAGATATTTACGGCTT
>ERZ773210.2526-NODE-2526-length-14633-cov-4.140897_pt1 | contig 14633 bp, 7 predicted proteins | sample MGYA00580528_ERZ773210 | MGnify/ENA primary metagenome ERZ773210 (study PRJEB29015, sample SAMEA2737769) | human gut metagenome | biome: human gut; feature: human-associated habitat; material: faeces | place: China | collected 2012 ...
TAGTATTCCAATCCCCCTCCTTCCGGGAAGGAGGGGTGGCTGAAAGCCGGGGTGGTAGGTGCGCCTAACTGTGTTTATTATAAGTTATAGATGCTTGATGCATTCACCTACCACCTCCCCCTACGGGTACTCCTCCTTCCAGAAGGAGGAGAATTGGAATACTACCGACTAACCACCCCCTAAATTATCATTTACCTCCTTTCCATACCCGCATGAACAAGATTCACCTCTGTGTCCTCCGCGTCCTCTGTGGTGAAAACCTAAACAAGAACTAATAACCTTCATCTTTCTATCAATTCCAGTCATTCTGTTTTGGGGGCTATTTTACCCTTTTACCCTCTTTGTAGCCTCCTGTAACGCTTGTTTTGGACGAATTTTAAGTTGAAATGAACGAAAACAAAGTCCTGTTAGACAGTATCAGAGAAGGAAGAAATGAATTGAAAGTTCCGTTTCGGACGGTTTACCTACATTTGCCTACAGAAAAACCAATTATTTGATATCATGAGAAAAATAGTATTGATTTCATTTGTAATCTTGTCTGTGGCTGCACAGATGACACATGCGCAAAAACAAGCAGTCATCAAGTTGACGAAAACAACGTTGATGCATGAAATGCGTGCCACTCCTTATCCTCTTGATAAAGCGGTGGTTAATGACCGCGCGGTTTCTTTCCAATGGCCGCTCCGTTCGGACATGAACTCGCAGGACAGTCCGTTGGATGGATTCGAACACAAAGTAAAGAAGGTAGATAAAACGAAGATTACCTATCGGTTACGTTATTCGCAGGATGCCGGATTGAAGTCCGGAGTTGTTCAGGTGGAAACTCGTTGGCCGTTCTATAATCCGGAACAACCGCTTGCGCCGGGGGTATGGTACTGGCAGTTCGGTTATGTAGAAAACGGACAAGTGACTTGGGGAAGCACCCAGCAAGTCACCGTAGAAGATCGTTCGGGCAAATTCTGTCCGCCTTCATTGAAAACAGTGTTGGCAAAACTACCTGCCGACCATCCGCGTGTGTGGATCATGAAGAACGAATGGAAGGACTTTATAAATCACAGCAAACAAAAGGCAGAAAGACAATGGTATCTTGAGCGTGCAGATCAGGTACTTCAGACTCCAATGAAATCAGTGAAAGATATTAATGTCTCGCAGGTGAAGAATCTGAAGAACGAGATGCAGATAAATTCATACCTCACTCGTGAAAGCCGTCGCATCATCGATGCGGAAGAAGGCAACACCGAAGCATTGATACGGGCCTGGTTGCTGACACAGGATACTAAATATGCTGACGAAGCCATCAAACGGGTATTTATCATGGCCGACTGGGATAAAGATAAGAATGTAAAAGGAGATTTTAATGCTTCTAGCTTATTGTCTCTCTGCTCTATGGCTTATGATTCTTTCTACGACCGGTTGAATACATCACAAAAGAAAGCATTGCTGGAAGCCATCAAAAATAAAGGTGGTGAAATGTATGAGAACTTTAATAACCGGATGGAAAATCACATCGCCGACAATCATGTGTGGCAGATGACACTTCGCATCCTTACAATGGCGGCATTCAGTGTATATGGCGATCTGCCCGAAGCCAACACATGGGTGGATTACTGTTATAACGTCTGGTTGGCACGTTTCCCCGGATTGAACAAAGACGGTGGCTGGCACAATGGCGATTCTTACTTTACAGTCAATACCCGTACATTAGTAGAAGTACCTTACTATTATAGCAAACTGACCGGTTACGACTTCTTTTCCGATCCTTGGTATCAGGGAAATATCATGTATACCATCTTCCAGCAACCTCCTTTCTCCAAATCCGGAGGAAACGGAAGTTCTCATCAGAATGTGGGACGTCCAAACAGTATCCGGATAGGATATTTGGATGCGCTGGCACGTCTTACCGGAAACACTTATGCCGCTGATTTCGTACGCCGCACATTGAAAGTGGAACCGGATTATATGAAGAAAGCCTTATTGAATAAGCCCGGTGATCTTGCCTGGTTCCGCCTGCAATGTGATAAACCTCTGCCGGAAGGTGAAGGATTGACTGCACTCCCTGCAGGATACGTCTTCCCCGCAACAGGACTTGCCTCTTTCCAGACGAACTGGGACAGAGTAGGTGGAAATGCGATGTGGAGTTTCCGGTCAAGCCCTTATGGTTCTACCTCTCATGCACTTGCCAATCAGAATGCTTTCAATACGTTCTATGGTGGAAAACCATTATTTTACAGTAGCGGACACCACATTGAGTTTACCGACGTACATAGTATGTTGTGCCATCGTGCCACACGTGCTCACAATACGATTCTGGTGAACGGTATGGGACAACGTATCGGTACGGAAGGATATGGATGGATTCCCCGTTATTATGCCAGCGAGAAGATCGGGTATGTGCTGGGTGATGCTTCCAATGCTTACGGAAAAGTGATTTCACCGCTTTGGCTGACACGCGGCGAACAGTCGGAGGTGCATTATACGCCCGAAAATGGCTGGGATGAGAACCATGTGAAAACGTTCCGCCGTCACATTGTCAATTTGGGAAAGACTGGACTCATCTTTATCTATGACGAACTCGTGGCAGACGAACCTGTAAACTGGAGTTATTTGCTGCATACCACAGAAAATCCCATGACAGTGGATAAATCGAATCATCGCTTCGTGCATATTCAAGCCACGAACCGCGGAGGAGCATCAGACGCTTATCTTTTCTCCACCGGAACATTGCAGACTGATACAACGAGCCGTTTTTTCTATCCGGCAGTCAACTGGCTACGTGCTGATGACAAAGGGGTGTTCAAGAAGTATCCTAATCACTGGCATTTCACCGCTACATCGGAAAAGGCACAAGTATATCGTTTTGCCACTGTCATCAATACACATGCACTGAAATATCCTGCCAAAGACCCCGAAATCTTGTCCGACGGACGTATCAAAGTGGGCGGATGGCTAATCAGTGTTAACCTGAAATCCGACGGTGCTCCTTCATTCTTTATCCGCAGCACTCAAGAGAAGGTGAATATCACTTATAAAGGTGAAGCTACTGTCATCAATGAGGATGGGTACGAAACGGTAATGAGGGATACAGTGCCCGAACTGGAAATCTGATCAATGAACATGAAAGATACGAATATATGAGACACTCTACTTTTAATATGAGAACTATATGTCTGTTGGCTGCATTATCGGGCATAACCGTCTTGTCGGCACAGACTCCCGGTAAACCCCGTGTACAGACTTCGGCAGCTCCGGAGGAAACTACGGTTTACAAGCCCGGCGGGAAAAAGCAGGAAACAGCAGTTGCGACTTCTTCAAAAAAGGAGGAGGATAAACGCCAATCCGGCAAAGAGAATACAGGAAAGAAAGCGGCTGCCTTTGATGGTCAACGCTATCTGGCACTGAAAACGAATGTAATATATGATGCTTGTGCTTTGCTGAACCTTGCCGTGGAAATGCAGGTGCATAAAAAGATCACGGTAGAGTTGCCGTTGACTTGCAGTTTGTGGGACTTGGGGGATAAGCACGGCGTGCGTACGGTAGCATTGCAACCTGAAGCCCGCTGGTGGATAGGAAATGAGACAGGACGGGGACACTTTGTCGGACTACACGCCCACGTGGCATGGTTTAACGTGAAGTGGAACGATGACCGTTATCAAGATACGGATCGTCCGCTGTTGGGAGCCGGAATAAGCTATGGTTACAAACTCCCTCTTTCCAGACACTGGGGAGCGGAATTTAATCTGGGAGTGGGATATGCCAACATGAAGTATAACACCTATTATAATGTAGACAACGGCGCACTGCTGGATACGCGTGTCCGTCATTACTGGGGGATAACCCGTGTGGGAGCATCGTTGGTCTACCGCTTCTAACCTTAGATAGGGACATACATATAAATAAGATAACAATATGAGAAGAAATTTATATATACTGGCACAGTGCACTTTCTTGTTGTTCATCACCCTGCTGGTGAATGGATGCAGCCTGCACGAAGAACCGGAAATGACTCCCGAAGGAGAACTGGGAGTGGACCCGACAGCTGTAACACTCAACCTTAATCTGGCAATGAATCTAAGTTTGGCAGAAAGAGCACCGGTGACCATCACCCGTGCGTCGGAAACCAACTATCTGCGTCGTTTCATCGTAGAAGCCTATCTGGATAGACAGGTGGCGGCACGGCAAACGGTATATGAAGAGGATTTTAACCGTGCCAGTCTGTCTGTTAGTATGAAGCTGCACGCCCGTAATTACCGCATCCTGGTGTGGGCCGATTATGTGAATGCGGAGACACCGGAACAGGGACTTATCTACGATGCCAAGAATCTGGCTTTTATCCTTCCTGCCGGAAAGTATATAGGGAATAGCCGATATAAAGATGTTTTTGCTGCTTCTGCTGTGGCAGACCTGACTTCTTTCCGCAATCATTGGGGAGCTGAAACAAGTCTTGACGTTGAACTGTATCGCCCCGTAGCACGCTATGAACTGGTGGCTAAAGATGTGGCAACATTTCTCAATAAACTGTCCACAGGCGGACTGAAAGGTGAAAGTTTTACCGCTCGTGTGAAGTACAGTGATTATTTGCCTACCGGCTACAATTTGTGGGATGATGTACCCAAGAACTCGCTCATGTACATGGAATATAAAGTGGCCTTTGAACGCCCTGCCGATGGTACGAAAGAACTGATACTGGGATTCGACTATGTGTTGACCGATGCCGGAGAAACCGTTTCCATCCCTGTAGAGCTCGAAATCTTGAATGAGAAGAATGAAGTGCTGGCACGTACAGCTTTCCGTATTCCTTGTGAACGGGGCAAAAACACAACGGTACGCGGTAACTTCCTGACTTCCGATGCCAATGGAGGAATAGGGATCGACCCCGATTATGACGGTGATCTGGAGGTGGACCTTGGAGAATTATAAAATAGACAAATCAATTAAGAATTGCTTAACCATAAAACAATTAAGATCATGAAAAAGAACTTATTTTATTCGCTAATGGCTTTGTTCGTAGTGCTTTTTGCATCCTGTGGACAAGAAGAAATCGTTTCGGACAACGGAACAGAAATCAATGCTCCTGTTACCATCTCTGTACAGGCTCCTGTAAAGTTTTGGGCTGAATACGTACCGGAAAGTGGTGCTGCTAATAAAGTATATAACACTGCTGATTTGAGAGCAGTAGGATATAATACTGCATCATTCGATCTGACAAATGATGCGTTGATGGCAGCCAGCGACGCTTTCTGCGGAAAATTGGAAACGATTGGTAATGCCAGTGTGACATTGAAACGCCCGTTTGCTAATGTGAGCGTAAAACCGAAGAATCCGGAAGTAGCTGCGGCAGCTAATAAACTGGAAATAACATACAACGCTTTGAGCGGATATGATATTTTAGAGGGTAAATGTTCTGCTACGACTCCTGTGACTTATACAAATGCAGGTTTTGCTTCTGCGGATGGCAATTGGTTCGCTAATTTCTTTTTTGCTCCTTCAAATGTAAGTAAATTTACAGAAGAAATAACCATGGCATTGAGTGGCGGATATAGTAAAGAGATTAAAATACCGGCAAATACATTACCTTTGGATGCTAATATGCAGATTATGGCTAAATTTGAAATCGGAGATGGAAACTTTGACATTGAAGTAGGAGTGGATCCGGATTATGAAGCGTTGGAAATGAAGGTTGGTAGTTATATCAATGCAGAAGGTAAAGTGGTACGTGACGCGGCGGATGCTGTTGGTATTGTTTTCAAGATGGAAGCTATTGGTGATGATGTGCCGGCTAATTATCCTGTAGCACTTCAAGGTAAGACAATTGCCGGATATGCGGTAGCGATTGAGAATGTAGCGACTGGTCGTCAGGTTCTTAATAATGCCGCAATGAGCTCTTTAGTTACAACAGATGCAACTGTAACTAATGGAACACAGGCTACAGATGCTTTACTTACAGGTATTGGAGAAGTTGCATTTATGACAACTTATAATAGCTGGGTGAATGAACATCCGCTTGATGGTGAAAGTTTGAGTTCATGGTATATTCCTACAGTGGATCAATTAGGTGAATTCATGGGAATGTTATTTAAAATAGGAGAGGTAGAGCCCACTGGTGGACAAGCTTTCAGAGAAATGCCGGAATTTGCATTTGAAAATGGTGTAATGTTTGACCGGGATCCTATTGAGTCCGTATATTATGCCTCTTGTACGGTTAATGGAAGTAAAGATATTTCCGGTGTAATCATTAATGTGGATAAAACAACTAAGCAGGTGCTGGATGCAAAAGCAAGTAGTCTGAAAGTTACTGGTAGTTCGCAGAAAGCTCTTTGCCGCCCAATGATTACAATCTTTAAATAGTCACTGAATAATCGACCTTACTCAATAGAAGTTCAAGGAAAGTGGGATCCCCCGTCCCGCTTTACCTTCTTCTTACATTGAAACTTTTGAAAATAGCCCTCTAATCTTATACCTAGAAAAGAAAATAATATGCACACCACATTTCGCCTATCGGTTTTTCTTTTGTTCATGGTACAGTTATTCTGTAGCTGTACATCTGACTCGCTGCCCGAACCGGACAGTACGCAGCCAGAGATGCCTGCCGGAATTCCCGATGCCTATCAGGATAAGATACGGACGCAACCTTATCCCAAAGCAGATAATGAATTGTATCTGAATCCTGCTCCTCTTATTGTTCCTCAAGCCATGAAGACGGGCGAAAGACTGCAATTTTCCCTTTCACGTACTGAAGATTTCAGCAGTTCCGAAACGCTACTTTCCGAACCGCAGGAATGGTGTATGTATAATCTTCATCGTCGTTTGGAGGTCGGCACATGGTATTGGCGCTTTCGTTCCACCAATCTTAATGGAACTACGCCCGGTGAATGGAGTGCTATCTATCGTTTCGAATTAAAGAATGATACACCGGAATTTGTAACACCTCCTTTTCAGACATTCTTAGCAAATGCTCCCCGTCTGCATCCTCGTATTTACTGTTTTTTGGACGATCGTATCGGGGAAGCTCGTAACCGTGTGGCCTCACACCCTGAATATAAAGAACTGCAAAGCCGTGCTTCTTTGGCATTGAATGCCGAATACACCGGAATGACTGATTTATATAATCGTGCCGAAGAGCTCCGGCAACATGCCACTTATCTTTATCAGGCCTATCATCTAACCCAAAAAGAAATTTATGCCGAAAAGTTACGTCAGCTTCTCGAAGCGTTGATTGTCGCTCCCCCTGCTGATGGACAACTTTTTGCATCCAACTTTACTGCCAGCAACATCGCATGGTGTCTTGTTGCAGCCTACGATCTGCTTTATAATAACTTGTCTGCTTCCGATCGTACTGCTGCCGAAGAACTGATGATGCGTGTGGCACGTTACTATTACAAGGTAAATTGCGGTTTTCAGGAAAACCATCTCTTTGATAATCATTTTTGGCAGCAGAATATGCGGATCCTTTTTCAAGTGGCTTTGTCGCTTTACGACAAATCGGCCTATTCTTCCGAAGTGCTGCCCATGATGGAGTATTATTATGAATTGTGGACAGCCCGAGCTCCTGCCTCCGGCTTCAATCGTGACGGTATATGGCATAATGGCACAGGCTATTTCAGTGCCAATATATTGACTTTAGCGTATATGCCGTCTCTTCTTTCATTCATCAGTCAGTACGATTATCTATCGCATCCGTGGTATCAGAATGTCGGACGCTCGCTGGTTTATACTTGTCCGCCGGGATCGAAAAGCAATGGCTTTGGTGACAATAGTGAAAAGGGTAGTGAACCCAACCGTCTGGTTGCCGCCTTTGCTGATTATCTGGCGTGTGAAACGGGTGATTCCTATGCCGGATGGTATGCCGGAGAATGTTGGGAGCTGTTGCGCCGGGATTATGAATTGCGTCTTTACCGGATGTGCACCGAGCAGGATTACAATACAACTTTTCCTGCCAGGGCTGATAAAATGGTATGGTATAAAGACGCTGGTGAAGTAGCCATGCACAGTGCTCCGGAAGATACGGGAAAGGATCTTGCGCTCTCGTTCCGTTCCAGTACATTCGGGTCCGGCAGTCACACTACTGCCAGTCAGAATGCTTTTAACCTGTTGTATAAAGGTGTCGATGTGTATCGCAGTACGGGTTATTATCAGAATTTCAGCGATGCTCATAATCTGATGTCCTATCGCCATACGAGGGCGCATAATTCACTGTTGGTAAACGGCATCGGGCAACCTTATTCTACCGAAGGTTATGGCAGTGTGATGCGTGCTATGGGCGGACAGCATATTAGTTACTGTTTGGGAGATGCTTCACATGCTTACAGAAGTATCAGCAATGACCCGATGTGGGTTGGCTACTTCAAGCAGGCAGGTATTGAGCAGACGCCTGAAAATGGATTCGGTGCCACTCCGTTGACTAAATACCGCCGACATGTGTTGATGCTTCATCCTCATACGGTGATTGTGTATGATGAACTGGAAGCATCGGAGGCTGTCCGCTGGGAGTGGCTGTTGCATAGTCCTACGGAATTTAAGATTGATGCGGTAAAGAAAACGTTGTCTACAGATAATAAGACCAAAGGATGGGTGGCTGTGACACAACTTTTTGGAGGACATGTTTTTACGCTGTCCCAAACGGATCGTTTTGTAGTGCCGCCCGCCATCACCGGAGCAGAGTATCCTAACCAGTGGCACTTGACTGCACGGGTTGACGGTTGTTCTGCCACCCGTTTCCTGGCTATTATTCAGGTAGGAGATGAGGCTGTTCCAGCTATCTACCGTGACGGTGATACCTTTAACGTAGGCGACTGGACGATCAAAGCGGTTTTGGATGCTTCTAAGGCTCCGGAACTGACAGTGAGTCATCGCACCGAACAAGCGGTATTTAGTTATGGAACAGACAATCCTGCGTTGAATGGCAATTTTTACTCTCGACAATATACGGGTTCCTCGTTGCTTTACGATGAGATAGACGGGGCTTATCGGGTGGTTGAAATGACCGACCGGAGTCCTATATCTACCCGGGTAGTAAATCAATGATAAACAATGAAACATAGTGAATATAAATAACAAACAGAATATGATGAAAAGTAGAATTATTTGCATTTTGTTGCTTCTTGTCGGTGCATCCGGCATTTATGCCCAGAGTTTGACCGTTACCGGTAAGGTGGTGGACAACGAAGGCTTGGAAGTGATTGGAGGAAATGTAACCGTGAAAGGAAAACAAAACACGGGTACCATTACCGATATCAATGGTAAATACACCATTACCGTTAGTGATCCGCAGAAAGATGTCTTGGTTTTCTCTTTTATCGGACTGGAAAATATGGAAGTACCCGTGAAAGGAAGGAAACAGATTGATGTGACCATGAAAGCTGCGTCGGTATTGTTGGATGAGGTGGTAGCTATCGGTTATGCAACAGTAAAGCGTAAAGACCTGACCGGTTCCGTGGCTTCTGTGAGAAGCGATGATTTACTCAAAGTTCCTTCATCTGATGTAACCCAAGCCTTAGCGGGACGTATGGCAGGGGTACAGATTATACAGACAGACGGTCAGCCCGGTGCTACGATGTCAGTGCGTGTTCGTGGCGGTATATCAATTACGCAAAGCAACGAACCGCTTTATATTATCGACGGATTTCCGACGGAAGATGGTATGTCCAGCCTTGATCCTGCCGATATTGAAAGTATCGATGTGTTGAAAGATGCTTCGGCAACAGCAATTTATGGTGCCCGTGGAGCAAATGGCGTAGTGGTAATCACCACCAAAAGCGGTGCGAAAGGAGAAGGAAAAGCAACACTTACTTTCGATTCTTATGTAGGTGTGCGTACGCTTGCCAAGCGGTTGGATGTATTAAGTGTAGAGGAATTTGTGTTGGCGGATTATGAAAGAACATTAGGAGATGCTACTGATCCCGAGGAAAGTATGCGGTCATGGCAAAACCGTTATGGTGGTTTTGTCGATCTTCATGAAAACTATGGTAATCGTAAAGGTATCGACTGGCTGGACCGTACGATGGGACGCACTACCGTTACGCAAAATTACCGGGTAGGCGTCAACGGTGGTAATGATAAGTTGAACTACAATATGTCTTATGGTTACTTCAAGGATGAAGGTGCGATGGTATATAGCGGCAGCGACAAACATAACATTGCGCTTAGCGTGAAAAGCGAAGTGAATAAGCGGCTTTCCGTTACAGGACGTATCAACTTCGATTATCTGAAAGTGTATGGAGCAGGTGTTGCCGGAAACGGTACGAATGAAGGCGGAAGCAATGTAGATGCAAAGTTTAATAAAATGGTTCAGATTTTGCAATACCGTCCTACCATTGGTATACGTGGTAATGACTCGGATTTGTTGGCAGGAGAAGACCCTGTATTAAGCGATGCAGACGGAAACGTGATGCAGAATCCGTTGATTGCCGCCGCTGAAGAAAAAGATAATAAGGAAACACGTACTTTGCAAGCCAATGGCGGACTGACTTTCAAAATCATCAAAGGATTGACCTTCCGCAACAATACGGGTATGCGTTATCAACTTTATCGCCGGGAGCTTTTTTATGGCGACCAATCTATAATGGGAAGACGCAACGGTATTTACGGCTCTATCAGAAATACAGAGACCGGAAGTTTTCAGACCTCTAACGTCTTGACTTATGATAAACGTTTTCAGAAGAAGCATAAAGTGGTAGTACAATTGGGACAGGAATTTGTAAAACGCTGGACTCGTGTGCTCGAATCCGGTGTCAGTGGGTTGCCTACCGATGAGTTCATTTTGGGAGATATGAGTCTGGGTACTCCGTCCGTTGCTTCGTCCGATGAAAACTATGATGATAATCTGCTCTCTTTTTTCGCTCGTCTCAACTATGACTTTACCGATAAGTATTTGTTTTCCGCAACGTTCCGTGCGGATGGCTCTTCTAAATTCGGAAAGAATAATAAATGGGGATATTTTCCTGCCGTATCGGCAGCCTGGCGTGTGAGTGAAGAGGATTTTATAAAGAAACTGAATGTTTTCTCCGACTTGAAATTCCGTATCGGATACGGTTTGGCGGGTAACAACAGAATCGGTAGCTATAACAGCCTTGCTTTGATGTCTTCCATCATCACAGCTATGGGAGATCAGCTTACTCCCGGTTATGCTTCCAAGCAGATACCGAATCCCGACCTGAAATGGGAAGCGAACAAGACTTTTAATATGGGGGTCGATTTAGGATTTCTGAATCAACGCATCACTGTTTCGCCCGAATTCTATATAAATAGGAGTAGTAATTTGCTGCTTAACGCCCAGCTGCCTTATTCTTCCGGTTATCAGAGTATGTTGATTAATGCCGGAGAAACGAAGAATGTAGGTGTGGAACTGACTGTGAATACTGTGAATTTCTCTACAAAGAAGTTTAGTTGGAACACTACACTGACGCTGTCGCACAATAAAAATTCCGTGAAAGCATTGACCGGTGAGGCGGTACAACTCTATGAAGCCAGGTTCGGCTTTAACCAAAACACTCATCGTATTGCTGTCGGAGAACCATTAGGACAGTTCTATGGTTACATCACCGAGGGGCTGTATCAGGTAGATGATTTCAATTATGATGCTTCTACGCAGACTTATACATTAAAAGATGGAGTACCTTATCATGGTGATAAAGGCCAGATTCGTCCGGGCATGTGGAAGTTTAAGAACTTGACCGGAGATGATAATGTGATTGATGAAAATGATAAAACGGTCATTGGTAACGCTCAACCGAAATTCTACGGAGGATTGAACAACTCTTTTACTTACAAAGGATTTGATTTAAGTATATTCCTGACTTTCAGCTATGGCAATGAAGTTCTGAATGCAACTAAGATGGTCGCTAGCAAGGTAGGTAGTCAGAACTACAATGCATTGGATGTGATGAGTAGTTCCAATCGTTGGATGACGATCAATTCCGAAGGACAGAAAGTAACTGATCCCGGAGAATTGGCAGCTTTGAATACTGGTAAAACCGTAGCCGCTTATTATGATGCTCAGCAAGGAGATAATTATATTCATTCATGGGCAGTAGAGGATGCTTCCTATTTGAAATTAAGTAATGTGACTTTGGGATATACATTCCCTAAAAATCTGATTGCAAGGGTGGGATTGAAAAACTTGCGTTTGTATGCCACTGGTAATAATCTGTTGACTTGGACCAAGTATTCAGGTTTCGATCCGGAAGTCTCTACGATGAAAAGCGGTTTGACACCGGGTGTTGACTTTGGGGCATATCCGCTTAGCCGTTCTTTTATTTTTGGTCTCAACGTAGCATTTTAATTCTTCAAATACATAGTAATCATGAAAAAGATACATCTATTATATGCCGTATTCGCCCTATTGGCAACAGGATTTTCCTCTTGTGAGGATTTGCTGACGGAAGAACCTAACTCAAAATATGACCGGGACCGCTATTTCGATTCGGAAGATAAAGCGGAAATGGCAGTGATGGGAATATATAGTTCATTGTCGGACTTTAATCATTACGGTTGGTACGAAATGGCTTCTCCCGCATCGGACGATACCTATTATACGGCTCGTACGCAGTCTGACAATCAGGTTCACGATATTGCACATTATCAGCTAAACTCCACGAATACGTGGATTGAAAGTATCTGGAAACTGAAATATGAGGGAATCGACCGGGCTAACCTCACCATTGACGGAATCTGTGGCATGACAGGATACGCAGAAAATACCCGTCTGAAAGCATTGGAAGCGGAAGCTCGCTTTCTGCGTGCTTTCCTCGCATTTGATTTGGTGAGATATTGGGGAGATGTGCCTTTCAAAACATCTTATTCATCATCCTACGAATCTGCTTTTGGTGAACGTGTGGACAGGGAAGTGATTTATGACGAGATTATATCCGACCTTACTTTCGCTAAAAACAATCTGGATTGGGCAACTGCTTCTTCCAGTCCCGAACGGGTGACGCAAGGGGCTGCCCGTGCATTGCTGATGCGTGTATATTTGCAACGTGCAGGATATAGCCTTCAATCGAATGGACAGTTGAAACGTCCGGAGGACAGTAAGCGAATGGAATATTTCGATGCAGTGATAGAAGAGTGGGAGGCTTTTGAAAAGAAAGGATACCATGATTTTTATGATGGTGGTTATGAGGCACTCTTTAAAAGCTACTCGCAGGGGGTACTGAATAATAAGGAGAGTCTTTGGGAGATTGCTTTCTATCATTCGCAAGGACGTCGTAATGGTGGAGCATGGGGAATTTATAACGGCCCGCAGGTAGCGGAACCTACCGGAGTTTCCGCATCCGAAGCAAATCAGTATATGGGACGTGCCAACGGTTTCTTTATAGTCGTTCCCGAATGGCGTAACTTCTTCGAAGCGAGCGATAAACGCCGTGATGTGGCGATTTGCACCTATCGTTATACCTGGAATGGTACTAAAAAAGAGCATGTAAAAGAAGAAAGAAGTGCAGGTAGCTGGTATGTAGGAAAATGGCGCCGGGAATGGATGCCGAAAGAGTCATGGAACAAGAATATCAATTATGCGGATGTGAACTATTGCCCTTTGCGTTATGCTGATGTGGTATTGATGGCTGCCGAAGCGTATAATGAAACGGGAACGGACAGACAGAAAGCATGGGATTTGCTGAATAGCGTACGTACACGTGCTGAAGCAACTTCTATTACAGAAGCGAATTATGATGAAATGATGAGCGCACGGAAAAAGACACATAACCTGACTTTCATTGACGACTCTACACCGGAAGGAAAGTTCCGTACGGCTCTCTACTGGGAACGTGGCTTTGAACTGGCTTTTGAAGGACAACGCAAATATGATCTGATACGTTGGGGAGTGTTGGGAAAGGCTCTGAAACTGTTTGGTGAGATCAGTTCCGTCAATCAGAAAGAGAACAAACCATATCCGGCTTACCGGAATTTTACGGAGGGTAAACATGAACTTTTCCCTATCCCTCTGAAAGAGATACAAAGTAATCCGAAACTCAATGGAATGAATAATAACGGGTATTGAGAAGACTCTCAATAGAATAGGCGACTGGAAAAATATACAAAAATAGTTTGCCAATTCAAAGAAAAGCCGTACTTTTGCAAGCCGATTATTATCACAAAATGATAAGAGATTAATTCATAGCAAGTTAGTATTCCTTTGTCCGGGGAAGACTAATGAGTGGTGAAGAAATTTTTAGTAGTAACATTTAAAAAACAAAATTAGAGTGGATACTTTAAGTTACAAGACCATTTCTGCAAACAAAGCGACTGTAACCAAAGAATGGGTTATCGTTGACGCTACAGACCAAACATTAGGCCGTCTGGGAGCAAAAGTTGCAAAATTGCTGAGAGGAAAGTACAAACCAAACTTTACTCCTCACGTAGACTGCGGTGATAACGTTATCATCATTAATGCAGACAAAGTAAAACTGACTGGTAACAAATGGAATGACAGAGTTTATTTGTCATATACAGGTTATCCTGGTGGTCAGAGAGAAATGACTCCTGCCCGTTTGATCACAAAACCGAACGGTGAAGAGAGATTACTGAAAAAAGTAGTGAAGGGCATGCTTCCTAAGAACATTTTGGGAGCTAAATTGCTGAACAATTTGTATGTTTACGCTGGTAGCGAACACAAACAAGCAGCTCAGAACCCGAAAATG
>ERZ773210.2540-NODE-2540-length-14580-cov-6.221274_pt1 | contig 14580 bp, 13 predicted proteins | sample MGYA00580528_ERZ773210 | MGnify/ENA primary metagenome ERZ773210 (study PRJEB29015, sample SAMEA2737769) | human gut metagenome | biome: human gut; feature: human-associated habitat; material: faeces | place: China | collected 2012 ...
GATGGTGCACCACAAAATACCTCGCACGAAGCTGCGGGGTATTTTTTTATTGTATATTTTTGAGGGACCTGCTGTTTCCGTGCACCAGCGGGGACGAGAACAGCTTGCTGCGGAGGTGACCGCAAGTCCGTAGGCCCACGGTATATCCCGGCCAAAAAAATGCCCCAGTGGGGCATTTTTAGAGCGCGGGAGAGTCCCCGATGCCTAAAAAGAGACTTTTGCTGCTTGCTTATAAAAAGGCACAACATGTGATGTTTACATAAAAATAGTCCGTTTTACATATAGTTATGATTGCGCTTATACCCTGCGCAGGCGCATGTACAAAAATAACGTGCTATGCCCCTTGCAAATCGCTGTAGATTTGTTACAATAAAGGCAGCAGAACGGGTGGCTTGTGGAGCAGCCCGCAGAAGGAGGAACCCTTTATGAAACAAATCATCACGATCGGACGAGAATTTGGTGCAGGCGGCGGCGAACTGGGACGCCGTCTGGCTCGGGAGCTGGGTATCGCCTACTATGACCGCGACATCATCCTGCGCACGGCCAAGGCAAGCGCCCATTTGACGCCGGAACAGGTGCGCCGCTGGGACGAGCGTGTGCCTCACGAGTTCGGCTTTACACAAAGCCTGTTCAACTTTTACGAGCGCCCGCTGAGCGAGGAACTGTGGGACGCTCAGGTGCGGGCCATCCGCGAGATTGCCGACAAGGAAAGCTGTGTTATCGTTGGCCGCAATGCAGACTACATCCTACGCGAGTTCGACCACTGCCTGCGCGTGTTTGTGCATGCCGACCGTAACTGGCGCCTGCTGCACATGCGCAAGCTGATGCCGGACACCCCCTTTGACCAGCTGGAAGTTGACATGGACAAGGCCGACCGCGCCCGCAAAAATTACTGCGTCAAGCATACCGGCCGTGTGTATGGCGACAGCCGCAACTACGATTTGACGCTGTGCACCAGCAAGTTGGGCATTGATAAGGCGCTGGAAATTTTGCTTTGCGCGGCGAAGGATATTTGAGATTTGAGTAGATCGGGAGAGGGGCATCTGCCCCTCTTTTTGCATTTTTATGCCGAAAATCATACTTTCTTTTGCGAGAAATCAAAAAGGCTTAATTTTATTAACCTAATAACGCGGATTCGGCTTGACTTTTAAGGAAAAGATGATATAATATTCACATACGGTTTAAAAACTATCAAGGGCGATAGCGGCACCAGTTGGGCCCTATTGCCCTTTTCTGTTTTTAAGCGGTTGCCCGCTGCGCGGCAGTGGAGCATTTTATGGAGTGGAAAGGAACGTATCAACATGAAAAAACTATTTGCTTTCGGCATGGCTGCTGCTATGACCCTCTCTCTGGCTGCCTGTGGCGGCGCTGCTTCCAGCGCTGCACCGTCTGAAGCCGCTTCCGAAGCTTCCTCTGAGGCTGCTTCCAGCGAAGCCGCTGCAGAGTCCACCGATGCCACCGGCAAAACCTGGGTCATCGCTACCGACACCGTCTTTAAGCCCTTTGAGTACACCGATGCCTCCGGCAACTTTGTCGGCATTGATGTTGATATTGTTGCGGCCATCGCCGAGGACCAGGGCTTTGACTACGAGATGAAGAGCCTGGGCTGGGATGCTGCTATCGCTGCCTGCCAGGCTGGCCAGGCCGACGGTATGATCGCTGGCGCTTCCATCACCGATGAACGCAAGGCTTCCGGCTGGACTTTCTCTGACGGCTACTACGATGCCACCCAGACCATGACCGTGGCGGAGGACTCCGACATTACCGGCTTTGCTGACCTGAACGGCCAAACCGTTGCTGTCAAGACCGGCACCCAGGGCGCTACTTATGCCGAAAGCCTGAAGGACGAGTACGGCTTCAACATCACCTACTTTGAGGATTCCCCCACGATGTACCAGGCTGTTCTGGGCGGCCAGTGCGTGGCTTGCTTCGAGGATACCCCCATCATGAAGGCTTCCATCAAGGACGGCGGCCTGGCCCTGAAGGTTTTGGACGATACCGCCAGTGACCCCGCCCCCTACGGTTTTGCGATCTTCAGCGCAGACAGCCAGGAACTGCTGGATATGTTCAACGCTGGCTTGGCCGATATCAAGGCCAACGGCAAGTATGACGAGATCCTGGCCAAGTATCTGGGCTAAGATCTGCGCCATAAACAACTGAACCAGGTTTGCGCGGGGACGCCTGTTTTCGCAGGAGGTCCCCGCATTTTTGCGATAGGGAAAAGGAGCGTGCTGCCACTTGGCCAGAATCATTACCAACTATGGCGGACTGCTGCTGGCGGCAATGGGGCAAACCCTGCTGCTGGCGCTGTGCGGTCTGTTCTTTGCCTGTATTCTGGGCTTGGTGTTCGGCATTTTAAGCGTGCTGAAAAACCGGGCCTGCAACATTATTGCCACCGTGTTTGTGGATATCATCCGCGGTGTGCCAATGATCGTGTTGGCGTTTTATGTATATTTTGCCGTGCCGATGCTGCTGAACAATATCCTGCACCTGAATACGATGCTGGGCATGAAAGGGCAGATCACCTTCTCGGCACTACAGGCGGGCACCATCTGTCTGGCGCTGAACTGCGGCGCTTATATGGCAGAGATCATCCGTGCCGGTATTGAAAGTGTGGACAAAGGCCAGATGGAGGCAGCCCGCAGCCTGGGCCTGCCCTATTGGCGCGCCATGTACCGCGTGGTGCTGCCGCAGGCAATCCGTACGATGATTCCCTCGATCATAAACCAGTTTATCATTACCCTGAAAGACACTTCGATCCTGTCGGTCATCGGTTTCCCCGAGCTGGTCAACACCGCCAAAAACGTGGTTGCGAACACGATGAGCGCGTTCCAGGTATGGACGATTGTTGCTGTGATGTACCTGGTGGTCATTACGCTGCTGTCCCGTCTGGCCAAAAAGGTAGAGAGGAGGCTCAACCGTGGGCGTCAATAAAAACAATGTTAAAATTCACGTTGAGCATCTGAAGAAAAACTTCGGCAAACTGGAAGTGCTGAAAGATGTCTCGACCGATATTTATGAGGGTGAGGTCGTCGTCATCCTCGGTCCCTCCGGCAGCGGTAAGTCCACCTTTTTGCGCTGCCTGAACCGGTTGGAAGAGATTACCGGAGGTGAGGTCGTCGTGGACGGCCACGACCTGACCGACAAAAAGACTGACCTGAATAAAGTGCGTGAGAACGTCGGTATGGTGTTCCAGCACTTCAACCTATTCAACAACCTGAACGTCATGGGCAATATGATGCTGGCTCCGGTGGAACTGAAAAAGGCATCGAAAGCCGAGGCTAAGGAGCGTGCGCTGCACCTGCTGGACCGCGTGGGGCTGGCCGAAAAGGCCGAAGCCTACCCGGCACAGCTTTCCGGCGGCCAGAAGCAGCGTGTGGCGATCGCCCGTGCGCTGGCGATGAACCCCGACATCATGCTGTTTGACGAGCCAACCTCGGCGCTGGACCCGGAGATGGTCGGCGAGGTTTTGCAGGTTATGAAACAGCTGGCGGCGGACGGCATGACGATGGTCGTCGTCACCCATGAGATCGGCTTTGCCCGCGAGGTAGCCAGCCGCGTGATCTTTATGGAGGGCGGCTACATCGTGGAGGAGGGCACCCCCGAAGAGGTCATCGACCACCCGAAACAACCACGTACCATCGACTTTTTGAGCAAGGTCCTGTAAGGGACTGCGGCCTCTGGCGCAAAGCCGGAGGCCCTTTGTTTAAAGGAGGCAAAATCATGAATTACGCAGAACTATTGCAGGCCGCCCGCGGGCAGATGGGCCCCTGCCGCGCCTGCCCCGTGTGCAACGGCCGTGCCTGCGGCGGCAACATCCCCGGCCCCGGCGCCAAGGGCAGCGGCACCGTGGCCATCCGCAACTTTGACGCCTGGCGCAATGTGCGGCTGAATATGGACACCATTCACGAGAATTTTACCCCCGATACCAGCTTGCAGCTGTTTGGGCGTACATTTAAATACCCATTTTTTGCCGGGCCGGTGGGCGCGATGACGCTGCACTACGGCGACAAGTACAATGACATGGATTATAATGCCATCCTGGTCCCTGCCTGTGCGGCTGCGGGCATTGCCGCCTTTACCGGTGACGGCACCAACCCCAAGGTGATGGAGGGGGCCACCGCGGCCATTGCGGCCAATGGCGGCTTCGGCATCCCCACGGTCAAGCCCTGGGATAACGCCACCGTTGCAAAGAAAATGGCGATGGCACGCGAGTCCGGCTGCTTTGCGCTGGCCATGGACATTGATGCAGCGGGCTTGCCCTTTTTGCAGAACCTGACCCCGCCGGCGGGCAGCAAGACCGTGGAGCAGCTGCAGGAGATCGCCCGGGAGGCGGGCGTTCCCTTTATTTTGAAGGGCATCATGACCGCCAAGGGCGCCGAAAAGGCTGTGCAGGCCGGTGTAGCGGGCATCGTGGTGTCTAACCACGGCGGCCGCGTGTTGGACGATTGCCCAGCCACCGAGGAAGTGCTGCCGGAGATCGTGGAAGCCGTGGCAGGCCGTGCCAAAGTGTTTGTGGATGGCGGCATCCGCACCGGCGGCGATGTGTTCAAGGCGCTGGCGCTGGGCGCAGACGCCGTGCTGGTTGCCCGCCCCTACGTTACGGCGGTGTATGGCGGCGGTGCCGAGGGCGTTGCCTGCCTGACCGAGAAGCTGGGGGCCGAGCTGGCTGACACCATGCGGCTGTGCGGTGCGGCTGCGCTTAAGGATATTTCCCGGGATATGGTACGGGTCTGATTGCATTTTGGGCGCATTAACTGCCGATTTATCCACCTTTTTGCATTTTAAACTTGCATAAAATTACAGTTTGCGGTAAAATTGTAGCATACGCTTGCTTTATCACCCTGAATCGATAAAGCAAGCGTGAGAGGGAACTGTGCAAAGTATTTTGAGGAGGTCACAACTATGAAAAAACTCATCAGCATGGCGCTGGCTGCCGGTATGGCGGTCAGCCTGGCCGCTTGCGGCGGTGCCGCTTCGTCGTCTGCCCCGGCAGCCGATTCCGCCGCGGCTTCCACCACCGAGGCCGCTGCCGACAGCGACCTGGCCTACATCCAGGGTAAGGGCAAGATGACCATCGGTTACACCGTCTACGAGCCGATGAACTACACAGACGCCGACGGCAACTTTACCGGCTTTGACACCGAGCTGGCCACCGCCGTCTGTGAAAAGCTGTGTGTGGAGCCGGATTTTGTGGAGATCAACTGGGATACCAAGATCGTCGAGCTGGACGCCAAGAGCATCGATTGCATCTGGAACGGCATGACCCTGACCGATGAGATCCAGGCCAACGCCGCCTGCACCAAGGCTTACGCCAAAAATGCGCAGGTCGTCGTGATGAAGTCCGACGCTGACTACAGCTCCACTGCTGACCTGGTGGGCAAGACCGTGGTGGCCGAGGCTGGTTCTGCCGGCGAGAGCGCCATCCAGGATGACGAAAGCCTGTCCCAGGCTGACTACGTGAGCAAGAGCGTCCAGACCGATTGCCTGATGGAAGTAGCCGCCGGCACCGCCGACGCCGCCGTGCTGGATCTGACCCTGGCTACCGCCATGATCGGTGAGGGCACCGATTACGCCAACCTGGCCATCAAGGACGAGCTGAACGCCGAGGAATACGGTGTGGCTTTCCGTAAGGGCAGCGATGTAGCCGAGGCTGTCAACGCTGCGTTTGACGAATTGAAAGCTGACGGTACCATGCAGAAATTGGCTGACAAGTACAGCCTGACCCTGGCCGAGTGATGGGCGAGGCGGCTGTTATTTGGGGACGCCTGACCGAATCTTTCTGGCTGAACTGCCAGCTGTTCGGGCTGACGCTGCTGTTTGCGATCCCGCTGGGCCTGGTGGTGGCGTTCGGCTCGATGAGCCGTTTTGCCCCGCTGCGCGGCGTGGTAAAAACCTTTGTCTGGGCGATCCGCGGCACACCGCTGATGCTGCAGATTCTGGTCATCTACTTAGGCCCCGGCCTGATGGGCTTTACCAACCCGTGGCCATCGGGCAGTAACGGCCGTCTGGTGGCGGCTGTGGTGGCCTTTGCCATCAACTACGCCTGCTATTTCTCGGAAATTTACCGCGGCGGCATTGAGGCTGTGCCCAAGGGCCAGACCGAGGCCGGGCAGGTGCTGGGCATGACCCGCAGCCAGATCTTTTTCAAGGTCACGCTGCTGCAGGTGGTCAAGCGCATTTTGCCGCCCATGGGCAACGAGATCATCACCCTGGTCAAGGATACCTCCCTGGCCAACGTCATCGCCAACAAGGACATCATCATGATGGCCAAGGAGTACAGTGCTAAGGGCTTGATCTGGCCGCTGTTCTCCACGGCTGTATTCTTTCTGATATTTGTTGGCGTACTGACGCTGTTTTTTGGCTGGCTGGAAAAACGGCTGGACTATTTCCGCTAAGGGGGCACGGCTATGGCATTGTTGGAAGTTGCCGGTATCGGCAAAAGCTTCGGCAGCACCGCCGTGCTGCGGGATATTTCGTTTGACTTGCAAAAAGGTGAGGCGCTGGCCATTATCGGGTCCTCCGGCTCCGGTAAAACAACGTTGCTGCGCTGTTTGAACTTTTTGGAGACTGCCGACACGGGCGCTATCACCGTGGCGGGCGAAACGCTGTGGAGCGCGGACGATGCCCGCACCCAGAGCGAGGCCGTGCTGCGCAAAAAGCGGCTGCACTTCGGACTGGTGTTCCAGAATTTCAACCTTTTTCCGCAGTATACGGCGCTGCAAAATGTGATGCTGGCGGGCGAACTGCTGGCGAAAGAGCGCCCGGACTACAAGCAGAACCGCAAGCCGATCCACGACGAGCTGGAAGCGCATGCCCGGGAACTGCTGGCCCAGATGGGGCTTTCCGACCGGGCGGGGCATTATCCGCACCAGCTTTCCGGCGGGCAGCAGCAGCGCGTGGCCATTGCCCGCGCCCTGGCCCTGCAGCCGGACATCCTCTGCTTTGACGAGCCGACCTCGGCCCTCGACCCCGAACTGACGGGCGAGGTGCTGCGGGTCCTGCGCGATCTGGCCGAGCACAAGACCACCATGATCATCGTGACACATGAGATGAAGTTTGCCCGCGATGTGGCTGACCGCATCCTGTTTATGGATGGCGGTGTGGTGGTGGAACAGGGCGACGCCAAGCAGGTCATCGACCACCCACAGGAGGAACGCACCCGCAAATTTTTGGCCAGTTACGGAAAATAAGCAAAATTATGGCAGGCCCTCCCCGTGCGGGAGGGCCTTTTTGCGTCCTTTTTCCGGCTGGATGCAACAAATATCTATCCCAGGCGGCTTGCGCCGCGTGGGGTTTGTTGCTATACTGAACATCAAAGACGCACATTACTTTTTATGCAAACGCAAAGCGGAGGAAAAACTATGCAGTTGGATAAACTTCTCCATGGCGGAGATTATAACCCGGAACAGTGGCTGGACCGCCCGGATATTCTGGCCAAAGATGTGGAACTGATGGAAAAAGCACATGTCAACGTAGTTACGCTGGGCGTGTTCTCCTGGTCCACCATCGAGCCGCAGGAGGGCGAGTTTCACTTGGATTGGCTGGCGGACATCATCCACAACCTATACGCCCACGGCATTTCCACCATTCTGGCCACGCCCAGCGCCGCACGCCCGGCCTGGCTGGCCCAGAAGTACCCCGAAGTGCGCCGTGTGCGCGGCGACCGCGTGCGCGAACTGTACAACCGCCGCCAGAACCACTGCTACACTTCGCCGATCTACCGCGAAAAAGTGGCCATCATCGACCGCAAACTGGCCGAGCGCTTCGGTGATGACCCGGCCGTGATCCTGTGGCACATCGGCAACGAGTTTGGCGGCGAGTGCCACTGCGAGCTGTGCCAGAACGCTTTCCGCACCTGGTTGCAGAAGCGTTACGGCAGCCTGGACGCGCTGAACAAAGCCTGGAATGCCACCTTTTGGAGCCACAACTACACCGAATGGAGCCAGATCGAAAGCCCGGCGCCTCATGGAGAGAACGCCGTGCAGGGTCTGGCCCTGGACTGGAAGCGGTTCGTCAGCTATCAGAGCATCGATTTTTACAAGTGGGAGCGCGATTGCGTGCGGGAACTGGCCCCCAAGGCGGAGTTCACCGTCAACATGATGTACCGCTTCAACGACATCAACTACTTTGACTTTGCCAAAGAGATCGACGTGGCCAGCTGGGACAACTACCCCACCTGGCACAAGCCCAACGAGACCATCGAGGAGACTGCCCTGGACACGGCGATGATGCACGACCTGTACTATTCGCTGAAGGGCAAGCCTTTCCTGATGATGGAGTCCAGCCCCAGCTTTACCAACTGGCAGCCTGTCAGCAAGCAGAAGCGCCCCGGTATCGCCGAGCTGTCTGCCCTGCAGGCTGTGGCCCATGGAGCGGACAGCGTTTGCTACTTCCAGTGGCGTGCCAGCCGCGGTGCCGAGGAGAAGCTTCACGGTGCAGTGGTCGGCCATGACGGCCGCGAGGATGCCCGCCCCTTCCGAGAGACCGCCGAAGTCGGCGAGACTTTGGAGCAGCTGGCCTTTGTGGCGGACACCCGCCGCGTCAAGCAGGTGGCCATCGTGCATGACTGGGAGAACAAGTGGGCGCTGGAAGGCTCCTGCGGACCGCGCAACTGCGGCCTGGGCTACTGGAAAGAGTTGGCTTGCCACTACAACGCCCTGGCCCGCCGCGGCATCACCGTGGATTTCGTTAACCAGGAAAGCGACCTGACCGGTTACGGCCTGGTCATTGTGCCGATGCAGTACCTGCTGCGCAACAAATTTGCGCAGGCACTCTGCGATTACACGGCCCAAGGCGGCACCGTGGTGGTGACCTACTGGACCGGCGTGGTGGATGAGAGCGATCTGTGCTACCTGGGCGACACCCCCTACGGCCTGACCGATCTGTTGGGCCTGCGCCGGGAGGAGATCGACGCCCTGTACGATGGTGAGACCTGCCACTGTGCTGCCACTGACGATGGCGCGATGGAAGCGGACGGCAGCATCCTGTGCGAGGTGGCTGCCCTGAACGACACCGATCCCGCCACCCCGCTGATGCTGTATGCGGAGGATTACTACGCCGGCTGCCCCGCCGTTGCTGTGCATGCCTTTGGCAAGGGCCAGGCGTATTACCTGGCCAGCCGCTTCAATGCGGATTTTTACAATGACTTTTATGCGCAGGTATGCGAGAAAGCAGGCATGCAGCCTGCCTGGCCGGAGCAGCTGCCCGCCGGTGTGCTGGCCACTCGCCGCGGTGATTTCGTATTTATGCAGAACTGCAACGACCACAGCGTAGACATCGATGGCGTGGAGCTGGAGAAATACAGCACCCGTTTGGTCCAGCTGGAACCTGTGGACGAGGACGACGAGAGCTGACCTACTTTCTTTGAAAAGAAAGTAGGCAAAGAAACTTTTAATATTTTCCATAAAAAAGAGGGCGGTGCCGGGAAACGACATCGCCCTTTTGTAATGGCATACACGGGGCGCTGGGGAACGCTGCCCCCTACAAATGTAGTAAGAGTATTGGCTCCCCTTGAGGGAGCTGTCACCGAAGTGACTGAGAGATGGCCCTGAGGCAGTATGTTGCTAAAGTAGCCACTCCTCATCCGCTGCGAGGGAGCTCCCCTCTAGGGGAGCCAAAAAGCTTTGGTGGGGCCGTGTGCCATTGTAGAGGAATCGGCGGCGGGCAGCCGCCAAACGCGCGCTATCGGAAGTGGCGGGGGCCTTTTCGGTTCCTTTTAGGTTTCCAAAAGGAACACTTGTCGGCGATATGCCGTTAAAAAAGTGGCTCACCGCAAGGTGGTGAGCCACGCCAGAAGCCGTATAAAAAATCAAAGCACGCCGTTCAGCCAGGCAACCAGCGCCGGTTTCGGCTGGAAGCCTACCTGATGGGTAACCATCTTGCCGTTTTTCAGCACCACCAGACAGGGGATGCTGCTCACACCAAACTGCGCGGCCAGCTGCGGGTTTTCGTCGCAGTCAATGCCGAAAAAGGCAGCCTTGTCGGCCATCTCATTGCTTACTTCTTCCAGCACGGGTCCCAGCATCTTGCAAGGGCCGCACCAGGTGGCGTTAAAATCCAGTACGGCCACGGGGGCGGCCAGTGCAGCGGTCAAATCGTTATGATGAACTTCCTGTACCATAGGAAAATTCCTCCTTTTATCGTGTGTTTGTCAGTATGGGCAGAGCCCGGCTGAACTATACCACTATCTTACACGATAAACCGCCAAAAAGCAATAGATAACATATTAAAATACTATGAATTAAAAATAAGACAAGTGTACATTGTGCCGAAATTTGGTCCGGCTTTTTGGCAGTTCTGCGGCTTGACAAAAATTGCGCAGGTGCGTATGCTTGAAGAAAAGCACAATCAATTTGCGCGGCTTTTCGCTAAGAAGTTGCGCAAAAGAAAAGGGGAGTACAGCCCATGGCTACGGGGCAGGGACGGGATGGACGTCCGCCGATCGAGGAAATCGCACAGGCACTTGGCATATCAAAAACAACAGTATCACGTGCATTGTCAGGCAAAGGACGTGTGAGCGAGGAGACCCGCGCCAAGGTGTTTGCCTATGTGGGCCGCCCGGGGGTTGATAGCAGCACCCCAGTGCGCAGGCAGGATCCCGGTGCAACACACAATCTTTCGCTGGTGATCCCCAAGCACTTCATGCAGTTGGACCTGCCGTTTTTGCGCAAGTGTATGGGCGGTGTCTGCACTATGGCGGCGCAGCGCGGGTACGATCTGCTGCTCTGTTACGTCAGCGATACCGATACCGTCCAGCTGGAGCGCCAGCTGGCCAGCCATAAAGTGGACGGCGTCATCCTCTCCCGCACGATGAGCGATGACCCCAGCATTGACCTGCTGCAGCAGTACGGTGTGCCCTTTGTTGCCATCGGCCGCATCGAAAATGACGATATACCGCAGGCTGATAACGACCAGCTGGGCGCCGCCAGCGAGATGACGCGGGTGCTGTTCCAGATGGGAGCGCGCCGCATCGCTTATTTGGGCGGCAGCGGCACCTACACCGTCAACGCCGACCGCCTGCGCGGCTATTTGCGCGGGCTGGCGGAATTTGGTGTTTCCGCCGACCAGTCGCTGATCCGCACCGGCATTGAATCCGACGAGCAGCGCACCGACGCGCTGGAGGCTGTGTTGGAACAGCACCCGGATTGCCTGCTGTGCTGCGATGATCGCATTGCCTTTGATTTGATGCGCGAGCTGCGCAATCGCCATATCCGTGTGCCGGAACAGCTGCGGCTGGCCAGCCTGTACGACAGCGAGCTGCTGGCTGGTACGACCCCGGCCATCTCGGCCGTGCAGTTTGACGCTGAGCGGTTGGGTTCTACGGCCTGCCGTATGTTGCTGGATGTGATGGCGGGCAAGGATATCCCGCTGCGCCAGGTGCAGGGCTATCAAGTCATCCTGCGGGAATCGACAAAGTAATGCTACAATTTGCATAAATCTGTCAAAAAAAGCAATTTGCGCAACAAGAAATTGCGCAAAACGGTGCCAAATGGTAGAAAAGCGCGAAATTTATGGGTAAAAACTTACAAAAAGTTATCCTAAATACCGTCAATTATGTGCATTGACACCAGCACAAAAATCTTGTATCCTAAGTATTGTAAAGCAGCTGCGCAACATGATTGCGCAGCACTGCGAATTGTTTGAGCAACGAGCAAAAACAAGAAGAAGAAGGAGAACACAATTATGAAAAAGCAATTGAGCCTTGCCATGGCCGGTGTCATGGCCCTGTCTCTGGCAGCCTGCGGTGGCAGCTCTGCCAGCAGCGCAGCAACCTCTACCGCTGAGGCTGCTTCCTCCACTGCCGAGAGCACCGCAGAGAGCACTGCTGCTGAGGGCGACGTTCTCGACCAGGCTGCTGCCGCTGCCTTCGCTCAGGACGTTACCTTGACCATGTGGGGCGCTGAAGAGGATCAGGATCTGCTGCGTGAAATCAGCGACAAGTTCATCGAGAAGTACGGCAACTATGGCGGCAAGATCACCATCAATCTGGGAACTCAGTCCGAGTCCACGGCCAAGGATACCGTCCTGACCGACCCCACCGCCGCTGCTGATGTTTATGCTTTTGCCGATGACCAGCTGAACGAGTTGGTCAAGGCTGGCGCTCTGCAGGAAGTGCAGCTGAATGCGGACGATATCAAGAGCCGCAACACTCCCGCGTCTGTCGATGCTGCCACGGTCGATGGCAAGATCTATGCTTACCCCCTGACCGCTGACAACGGCTACTTCATGTTCTACGACAAGAGCTTCTTCACCGAGGACGACGTCAAGAGCCTTGACACGATGATGGAGAAGGCAGCCGACGCAGGCAAGAAAGTCTCTATGGACGTTGCGAACGGCTGGTACCTGTACAGCTTCTATGCTGGCGCTGGCCTGAACCTGAGCCTGGCTGATGACGGCGTGAATACCGTCTGCAACTGGAATGAGGCACCGGGCGCTGACGTTACCCAGGCTGTCATTGATATCTGCAAGAACCCCGGCTTCATCGCCCTGAAGGACGAGGAGTTCACCGGTAAGCTGAAGGACGGCACTTTGGTTGCTGGCGTCAACGGCACCTGGCGTGCAAACGACGCTGCTGAAGTTTGGGGCGACAACTACGCCGCCTGCAAGCTGCCTACCTACACGCTGAACGGTGAGCAGGTCCAGATGGCCTCCTTCTCCGGCTACAAACTGATCGGTGTCAACCCCCACAGCGCTAACGTCGGTGCTGCTATGCTGCTGGCCGACTTCGTTACCAACGAAGAGAACGAGGGACTGCGCTTCAAGGAGCGCGCACAGGGCCCCTCCAACATCAACGCTCTGGCAGCCGCTTCTTCTCCGGCTCTGACCGCTGTTGTTGCCCAGTCCGAGTACGCTAACCTGCAGCGCGTTGGCGGCAACTTCTGGGCTTCCGCTGAGACCCTCGGTTCCATCTGCGTCAACGGCAACCCCGATGGCAAGGACACCCAGACTTTGGTCGATGACGCTGTTGCCGGTATCACCGCTCCTGTCACCCAGTAATCTCTGCTTCTACCTATAATAATGAAATGATCTGATAAGACAGCCCGCTTGTGATAGAAAACACTTGATGCAAGCGGGCTGTTTTATCCGTATGATTTATGAAGATCGTGTGAACGAAAGGGGACTTCGCTGTGGCGAAAACTGCAACGCAAGCCATGCCGGGCGAGAAGAACTTCTTCCAGACTTTTGGGGAAGCCTTTGCAAAAGGCGATATCTTTACTAAAGTTTCGTTTCTGGTATGGGGTCTTGGCTATATCGGTCATGGCCAGCTGATGAAAGCGCTCCTTGTCACCCTCGTGGAGGGCCTGGGGCTTTACTTCCTGGCACTTTACGGTGCGCCGAACCTTGCTAAATTCGGCACGCTGGGCACTGTCAAAATGGAGATGGTGTTCGACGTTACGACGATGAAAAACGTCGTGAACGATTACGATAACTCTTTCGAGATCCTGCTGATAAGCATGATTTCCTTCGTGGTCATCGCTGCGTTGATTGCGGCCGCCATGATGGTGGTCACATCCAACTACCAGCTGCAAAAAATCCGCGCAGCGGGCAAAAAGACGAACAACTTATTACAGGACGTCAACGTCTACCTGAACGAAAAGTTCTACGTCACCCTGCTGACGCTGCCTGTGCTGGGCGTTGTGGTGTTCACCATTGTGCCGCTGTTCATCCTGATTGCGGTCGCCTTTACCAACTACGACCAGCAGCACATGCCCCCGAACGACCTGTTCACCTGGGTGGGTCTGTCCAACTTCTTCACGCTGTTTGGCGGCGGCGGTATGACCTCGACCTTCGGCTACTCCTTTGCCAAGGTGTTGACCTGGACGCTGGTCTGGGCGTTCTTTGCCACCTTTACCACCTTCTTCGGCGGTATCCTGATGGCCATGTTCATCAATGACAAAAAGACCAAATGCCCGAAGCTCTGGCGTACCCTGTTCATGGTGACCATCGCCGTGCCTCAGTTCGTTACGCTGCTGCTGGTACGCAACTTCTTCTCCAACAACGGTATCTTCAACACAATGATGGCCAACGCCGGAGTTACGGATTTCCTGCATAACATCGGCCTGTTGGACAAGGGCCTTAGTTACATTCCGTTCCTGACCCAGCCGGGCTGGGCCATGTTCACCATCATCATGATCAACATTTGGATCGGCGTGCCGTACCAGATGCTGATCGCCACGGGTGTGTTAATGAACATTCCCGCCGACATGATCGAGGCCGCCCGCATCGACGGTGCGAACCCGGTTCAGATGTTCTTCCGCATCAAGCTGCCCTACCTGCTCAGCGTGCAGGGACCGTCGCTCGTCACGGACTTTGTCAAGAACGTCAACAACTTCAACGTTATTTACCTGCTGACCCAGGACGTGTTTGTCACGAACAACCAGCAGCTGGCCCAGTCCAACGCCAAGGAAATTGACCTGCTGGTTACCTGGCTGTTCCGCTTGACGCAGGAGTATTACAACTACAAGATGGCCGCTGTGCTGGGCATCATGGTGTTTATCGTCTGCGCAGTGTTCACCGTTGTGTGCTTCCACTTTATCAATAAGAAGGAGGCGACGTTCTCTTGAGTACCACTGCTGT
>ERZ773210.2542-NODE-2542-length-14573-cov-5.155807_pt1 | contig 14573 bp, 12 predicted proteins | sample MGYA00580528_ERZ773210 | MGnify/ENA primary metagenome ERZ773210 (study PRJEB29015, sample SAMEA2737769) | human gut metagenome | biome: human gut; feature: human-associated habitat; material: faeces | place: China | collected 2012 ...
CGTCCTTCGCTGCAAGCACAGCCTGACCGGTTCCCCAAGGTTTTGTACGACCTTCCGGTAAAGCTCCCGGAATATCGTTAATATCCTGGAAAGCATAGTCCACAGTTACATTATGAGCGGAGCAAATGGAGGCAATGCGATCACCAATGACCTCTTTGAACTCCTTCTCGATATCCTTGCGGATGATAAATACCACATGATTAAAGCCAGCCTCGATTGCATCATGAATCGAGTAATCCATAATAATATGGTTAGAAGCATCTACCGGCTCCAACTGCTTGATTCCTGTTCCGAAGCGGCTACCGATACCGGCCGCCATGATAAGTAATGTCGTGTTTTTCATGACCTCTCCTAGAACTTATCGCAATTCTCTTTCACACATTTCTAAGGCTGCCGCAATCACTTGATCCATGTCATAATACTTATACTCGCCAAGGCGACCACCAAAAATCACATTATTTTCTGTCTCCGCCAGCTTTTTATATTCTGCATAGAGTGCGCTGTTTTTTGCGTCATTTACCGGATAGTAAGGCTCATCTCCTAGTTTCCATTCACTCGAAAACTCTTTACTTATTACCGTCTTCGGCAGGTCATTTCCCTCTTCATCCTTACCGAACTCAAACCATTTGTGCTCAATGATGCGGGTCCATGGTGTTTCCCTGTCTGTATAGTTGACAGCAGCATTACCCTGGAAGTTTGGCTTGTCCAGAACCTCTGTTTCAAACCTTACACTTCTATACTCCAAATATCCAAGAGAGTAATTGAAATAGGCATCGATCGGACCAGTATAAACAATCTTCTTTGCCATGCTATCCCACTTAGATTTATTCTTCAGATAATCTTCTCCAAGTCTTACTTCGATTCCATCCAAGATATTTTCGATCATCTTGGTATATCCACCAACCGGAATTCCCTGATAAAGAGCATTGAAGTAGTTGTTATCAAAAGTCAGACGAACCGGAAGACGCTTAATGATGAAGGCGGGAAGGTCTTTACAGTCTCTTCCCCACTGCTTTTCGGTGTAACCTTTTACTAATTTTTCGTATACATCTCGTCCAACTAATGAGATGGCCTGTTCTTCCAGGTTCTTTGGCTCACCTTTTACTTCCTTCTTCTGCTCTTCAATCTTTGCTGCAGCTTCCTCAGGTGTAACAACTCCCCACATTTTATTGAAGGTATACATGTTAAACGGAAGCGAGTAGAGCTCACCTTTATAGTTCGCCACTGGCGAATTGGTGAATCTATTGAAAGTTGCAAACTGGTTTATGTACTCCCAGACCTTCTGATTATTAGTATGGAAGATGTGTGCACCATATTTGTGAGCATTTATGCCTTCCACTTTCTCTGTATATATATTTCCAGCTACGTTATCTCGCTTGTCGATAACAAGGCACTTATATCCTTTATTTGTTGCTTCTCTGGCAAAATTGGAACCGTATAAACCGGATCCTACTATTAAGTAATCGTACATTAATATTACTCCTTCATAGTTTTGAAACACAAATTGGCATAATTAAGCTTTTTTGTAATTTCCAAATCACCTATTTTACCTACAGAATTATAAAAACACGCATTCGTTAATACACAACGCTTGTATTTTTCATTTCCCGAACTTCATCTATTCAAGTGCAATATCGATTATACCTCATAGTCTAGTTTAGCAATATTTACTTTTTCATTCTTTTTGTAATCTGCCCAATCACTGGAACAATCAAGTCTTTATTTACTAACAAGAAGAACACGCAGGCAATGACTTCTAACGCTATCATTGCAATCAGACCAGCTACGTTCACTGCAACAATCATCGCAGCGCATAACACCAATAGGAATATAAATTTGGTCCATTCTATTTTTATATTAAAATATTTTCGCGTCTGGACAATTCTCGTCATCCAGATGATTGCATTTCCTACCATGCTTCCGAAAGCAGCAGCGTAGAGACCTGCAGTATTAATCAGAATTACTGTCAAAACAGCATTAGCAATCGCTCCCCACATCGTCGTAGTTAATGCGCCTATTGTCTTTTTCGTGCTGAGATAGCCTGTGCCATAAAAACCAGCAAAGGCATTAAAGACACTAGATAGATACAGTAATCCTACAAACAGATATGCGTCATGATATGATGAATCCATAAAATAAACAATAATGAACTTTGTTATTGGCAAAAGAGCTATAATTCCCGCCAATAGTACTTTAAAATAAATATTAAATATTTTTGTATAATATGCATCACGTTCCTTACTGTCATATTCTGAAATTGCTTGTTCCTGCCATGCTTGATAGAAAAATGTAGAAAGCATATTCACAAGCGTCGGAAACTTCATGGAAATGGCATAAATGCCGTTCGCAGCATCCCCCATACCCCAGTTTATTACAATTCTATTGGAAGCCGAAACAAACCACCAAGCTATATTATTAGGAACAATCGGTAACGAATATTTGATTAAATCTTCAGCAAGATCTTTATCCACGTTTCCAGGAATAACATAATCTCTTGCCAGATGCTGAACTGCTACCATGAACACAATTGTTACAATATAAGCTATGGCCATCGACAGCAACAAGCCACGAGCCTGCAAACGCAACCAGATTACAAGTGCCAAGTTACATAGAATCAGCGCAAGTGAATATATGATACCTTGAACAGCATATATTTTGTTGTTCCTCAATCCCCTTGTAATAAACTGTGCAATCGTATAAAAGGCTGCAGCCGTAACCAAAAGAATGAACTCCGACCGATATGAATAATTGATAATTTTAAGAAAAATCCAAGCGATAATATCGAATCCTGCCACAGTAATAAAAGAAGTAAGTAACCCGGTTCTCAGCACATCCTTGTCTTTTGTATTGGTATCCAATAGCCATCTGTATAAGCCTTCGTGCAATGCAAGACAAGCCAAAGGCGAGAAAAGACCAACATAGGTATTCACAAGATCAAACTGTCCCATTTGTTCCGTACTGACATAATACGTGTATAAAGGCACGATAATCAGCATGAGCAACTTGGCCCCAGCATTTCCAACAGTAAATAGCAGAGTGTTCCTTACCAAATCTTTTTCTTTATTTTTTGCCATTCCCAAGTTTTTCCTTCCTACTTTTTTAGGCAGAGTTATGCCGCATCAACATACAGTTTATTCAATTCTATAAGCACGATCATTCTAATATACTTCTACACCATTATGACAAATTTCTCTTCGACGTACTATGTAAGCAATTATAGATGTATGCGCAGATATTTAATTATTCTTTTCGAGAATTAAGTCTTTCCGACCATTACCTTAATTTTTGATACCATCTTTTTATACCTTGACTCGCCAATACATTTTTTAATGGTTTGCTTAATATCTAATTTCAGATAATATTTCCAACAGGCATGTTTGACTACCGAATCAAAATTTTGGTTTTCAAGCCTCTTGAAAATTGAATCTCTGATTTTCGGCCTGTCCCCCGGTCGCGAAAATGCCAAGTTGTATGGAATTGCTTTTTGTGAATCAATCTTTTCTATATATAAGGAATTTGATAATTCTGGGAGCATTTCTTTTGCCATATCAGTATTGGCGCACATCACAGAAACGCCAAGATTCATTTGCTTTGGAGGCACCTCATGAGAATCTACTCCCCAAAAATCAGCAAGCGTAAAATCTGAAATCCTATCTGTACCGCAATATTTGCATTGATAGCAAGACTCGCGCAAAAACAAATAGTTGTTAAACCCTACAAAGAAAGTATCACTTGCCTTGTCTTCCACTTTGTAGGTACCGTCGGAGAATTCAAGTTTCATTCGTGTTCCCCCCCCCGATTGCCAGCCAACATTCTTCGTTTTCACGCGAAAATAATAGTCCTTTATCGTCTTTTTATACTGTTTTTCTTTAGTTTTTATGTAGCAACTAACTGCTTTCCTACTCGTACAGCCGTGGCAAAGTACATCTGCGGTTATCAGTCGGCGAGATGCCCCTCCCCGTATAATTTCACGGTTAACCTTCCATTTATCCAGAACTGAATATAACCCAGCAACTTGACAGGCTGTTCCGCTAAATAATACAAATCTATCTTGCATAAGTAGTTCCCTAATCTTCTGATACACATTTTTTGTATCGCTTTGGTAATATTTGCTTAATCGGAGCATATCAAGATCCTGTACATCATTAATCATAATATGACAAACTTCTTGTGTATCAGGATTTTTCACAGCACCAAAAATCACTCCGTTGCGCGCTAACACATAATCTGCCAAAGCAGTAAACACACCGCCAGACGAACTTTTTTGTAGCACTTCGTCATTCTTGTGCCAAGCCATATAGAAAGTAGCTGCTGAAACAGGGGTATCTTTATAAGCTGGGCATACCTTTTGACATAGGCCGCAGCTGACACAGGATGACTCATCAATATAAGGATAAAGAAAGCCCTCAGAATCTTCCCGCATACTAATTGCACTTTTACTGCATACATTTTTGCAAGCACCACATGCAGTACACGATAAGTGATTACAGATTTCCATGTTTTTCTCCCTCCTAGGAAATTCCAATCAATTCACTTCACACTCAGCATTATACTTTTTGTAACTTAAACAACAAGGGGATGTTCCTTGGTTCTCTTAAGTATTACTTCCCATTTTAAGGACATTTCTCAAAATAGGTGCACTTATATCATTCACCCAATAGATTACTAAATTTATACAATTTTGATATGCATTGAAAGATTGAAACAAAACAAAAAGATTTTCAATTTTGCAATAGATGACTCATGAGATATTTTCATTTTTATAGCCAATTTTTTTAACTCTTTAATGATTTTGTCAAATAATCAATAGAGTCTTTTCTTAAAGGAGACAATTTATTATATACAACTTCATAATTTATATCATTTGTATCAAGTTTTTCGTATTCTTCATCCCAACTTATAATTCTACTGTTTAAATCAAGTTTTAAAAGTACATCTAATTTTCTCATATCCGATGCATACTGCCCGTTGATTGAATAAAACTCTTTTCCTAAATTTATCGAAAGGATTGTCCCGTGGTATGAATCTGTAATAATCTTTTCTGCATTAAACAAAGCATCCAAGAATTCTAATGGTCCATAATCCCTGCAGTCTTCATAACCTTCTTGAAATTTCATTTTTGCATAAGGCGTAATATATTTAATTTTATACCCTTCTGCATAAAAATGATTCAAAAGGTTTCTCGCCCTTTCTATTACAGTCTTATCTGTGAGAGAATAAAATAATACATACTTTCCCACATTTTTTCGGAGCCCAAATGATGATATCCACTGATTTCTATCTAAGAGAAATGTTGGATCAAGTACAGTAGCAACGGTTCTGTGGAGCATATTGGATACAAGTTCAGCACTTTTCATTTCCCGGAATGATAAATGGTCAAATCTTTGTATCTCATCAAGAATCTTCTTTATATCTTCTTCTCCCATATTAGATACAGAAGATGCATAAGAAATCTTTTTGCCATTAAATCCCTTTAAAAGATACGGATACATATATTTCCAATCTACGTGTCGAAGTTCATTGGAGTATTTGTTCCATATTTGGTCACTGCCACTAACCACAGTTGAAAACATACCATTTAAGTTAATACTGTCCGGCTCTGATTTTTCCTCAGTAAGGTTCAAATAATCTTTAATAAAGCTCTCAAATCTTTCAGCTCGAATTCTCCTTTTATCTAAATAAGGGAGCATAAGCATATCGTTGACAAATGCCCTTGGGCCTGTGAGCCGTAATAAACTGTAATGCGCTTTTTGACTCTTCATTCGGTAATTGATTATCTTGCACTTATACCCAAGCTGCTCAATCATATGCTGGGTAGCCCATGCCTGAAGAACCGAACCATAATTATAAGCAGCATGATAAGTTATAAGGCCAACTTCCTTCACCATATTATTCTCTTCCTCCTAACCATAATCAAGAATGTTAAAACTGCAACCATAAAATAGAAAAATTGGAGTGTTCCAAAACTAAAGAATCGTGGCAATTCCAAAAGTGAATAAACTACATAAGAGTAAATTACTATTCCAAGAATATTTCCTCTTTTAAACATCCTATAGCTTCTGCCAATCAAGTATCCAAATATCACTTGGAGAGGTATTCCAAAGAATCCAAAATCGCTATAAAACGCAAGCAACCCACTAGAATTATTAAACTCCGGATTGCCAAATGTTCTCAGTACATACTGAAATTCTTGCAAACCATTATTTGCAAAATCTTTAAATCCAGGGAATCGAAACAACCAATTCATAGACAAGTGTGGCCAATAGACAGGACCCAAATGTTTCAGATACAAACATTCTGTATTAATTGATCCACAATAATACCCCAAAATCCTTGTATATATGAAATCAAAATATGAATCATACATCGTGGAATACATTGCCTTCCACGATCTTGAATATTCAAACACCCCAAAAACTACAAATAATGCAATTACACCAATCATAGGCATCAAGGAAATGATTAATTGATTCTTTATTTTATTTTGATATATCAACCATACAATAAATGCCGGAAGAAACATCTCTATAATTGCGACGCGTTCAGAAAACAGAAAAGCTCTCGCAAGACAAAATAGTAACATTAATAAAAACTTTCTCATACAAGAACGTCTAATCTTTTTTGATTTGCTATTCATAAATAGATACACTGCCATCGGACTAGCTAATGTTGAAAACTCTGTAAACGTTGTTATACCTGAAATTCTTCCCGCATGCAAATAAAGGTAATTCGAATAAGTCGCTAGTTTGTCCAATCCACTTAGCGCATAAAGGATAATTCTAGCTCCATTTATTCTAAGCGCATTACAAAACCATATCAAGTATGCTCCAATACACAGAACAAATAAAACATTGAAAATTTGATAAACAGCCTTCTCGTTTACTGACTCCTTATAATAATCATCCATTATATTGCTTTTGATTTTATACTTCTTAGATAACAGATATCCTAGCACAAACATAACATAAAATAATGCGTATAGAAGAAGATATTTAAATTCCATCCCCTTCTTCATACCAAATAAAGATGAATATTTGATAGAACTCATATTGTTTGCAAATAGTACTAGAAGCATCAACATCGTATATAAAACAGCCGGATTAAGCCACCATATTCTAATTTTTTTCATGCGAGGCACCTCGCTTTCAAATCACATATAAGTGAAGGTGCCAATACATTATTAGCAACTGTAGCTTTTCGATTCACCCATGGGTCTAAGGAACTATAATCTAGCCCCCCACAGATTTTTATTTTACAGTACATAAACTTATTTATTAATACAAACAAAACCAACTTTATTGCAGTATTAGCAGATACCAGCAGTGTTATATAATCATCAAAGAATGCCATCGCAACTTTATTTATAAAATACGCATAAACTATCAAATAAAACATAAATCGATGATTTCCATTTCTTACATGTACATACTTATAGTAAAAATGCCCCCATACGATTCCCCACAACAAAGAAACAACCCATGATCCAATCAAACCAAAATCCACATATGGTCTTCTGAAAAAAGTAAAAACATTACAACCCAAGCCATTATAAGCCCTATATTTAAATGTAATCGTCGGCAGATTACGCATTATTCCAATTTTTTCAAAGAAGCTATATAAATCATGAAAAGACTCGTATCCAAATAAAGAATAGGATATGTTATTTTGTCTCACTAATCTATTTAACAAGTCAATCTGTGCGCCAACATATCCTGATATAGTGTCAAAAAACGAGAGACTTTCTTGCCCAGGTTTCGATATCGTTAATCTAAGAGCATAGAATATAACAAGGATAATCAAAATGTATTTAACAAAACGAGTAGCAACTTTTACATTTTTTTGTACTCCCTCCCCATTTTTCTTATAATTCATGCAAAAAGATACAAAGATGGTGGTCACAAAAAAATTAATCAAATCGCCTCTCTGACGTTGCATAAGAACAATAATCAAATAGCTAGTAATAGGAACAATAAATAACCAGTCTTTCCACTTTACACACTTATATGTAATATTATTCATAAGAATAGCAATTCCAAATGTCGAAATGATCGACGTAATATTCATGGTCATCGATACGACAGTACTCACAGAATACCCAGAAAGCCCTTTCGTAGATGTCTGAAACAAGGAAAATACAATTCCTGCTTCAGATACTGATGTCGAGACTTCTTTATATACCAAAAAGATTGAAATCAATGAAAACAAAATTATAAGCACAGTTCTTGTCATTGTCACAGACATGTCACAAGTAACTAACTTATTATACTCAATTTTCTTCTTAAACGTTTTTCGTCCAATCTGGTCTCCACAAAAGAACAAAAATATTCCTATTGTAATCAGAAGAAATGCTTTTAAATCACACTCGAAATCCCATTTATCCTTATAGAGGACACATATAAATACGGATACAGTTAATGGTAATGCAAATAAGAACGATGGTGATGCAAAATCATTTTGTTTTACAACTACTATTAAAAATAGAATTGATAATGCTGTTACCAGCAACATTATTTCCATATCAGTAACCTTTCATTATATGTTTTCGACATACTCTATTTCTGGAGAAAAACTAAGTCCCTTCCAAAACCCTTCAATCGTGATTTTTATTCGACCAATTCTATTATCTTTAGCTTTAAAAAACACCCTGATGCACTGTTTAAACGGAGAAACATATGCCCTAATCATCTCTCCTTTGTTACCGCTCAATTTTGCAATAAACATTCTGTTTCTAACAAATAACGAGTATCTTTGAACCCTTTTAAAATCGCTGTTTAATATATCCACGCCATCATTCGTGGCCATGTCATGTACAACTACACTGTCAGTAGCAATATATCCCCCATATACACTCAGCCGTTGAGTATACTCCGTGTCATCTCCCCATAGAAAGAAATCTTTAATTGGTAGCCCTACTTTTTTTACCATATCGCTTTTTATAAACAATGATACAAACGATGCATTTTTAGCGGGAATTAAACCTGCTTCCAAAACTCTCATCGAACCAAAAATGTCATCCTCCAACGCCTGCTTATTCATTAAACAAGCATTTCCGTCTGTCCATTCAGTCAAGCTAGAAAAGAAACCGAACCTGTCATTTACGTCACCAATATGTTTTACTATGTTTTGCAAAGCATCAGGCTTCGGATAGGTATCATCATCCATAATCCAAATATAATCAAAAGAAAAAACCACATTTTTTATCGCATAATTGAAGCCGCCCGCTCCCCCAAGATTTTTTCCTGTATTGTAATATTCTATTTTTTTATCTTTAATATACTCTGCCAAACTACTTTGTGTGCCATCAGTACTTGCATTATCTACAATAACGATTTTAAAATCTGTGTATACTTGAGCAAGCAAAGCTTCTATACAGTTTTTCAATTTTTCTTTCCTGTTGAAAGTAACAATGCATGCTACTATTTTTTTTGAACTCATAATCATTGCTCCATCCTAATACCACTCATAAATTGCTACATTTTTTCTTTGCAAATGCGTAATCTATTGCACAAAACATTCTCTCAGGAAGAATCCTATAGAGCATTCGTCCTATCTTATTGCTTTTCGATAGTTGCTTCATAGTTAGTTTTTCCTCTGACCATGGCGACCTAGAATATACATTTCTCCATGTGGAAACTTTTGGATCTATACAATTTACTTCCCACGGCCGTCCGAGGACAGAAGATGTGTAATGGATAATAATTGGTGATGTGTGAGCTTCCATCAGCTCCTTAATACTATAGAGCTCTCCTTCATCCTCCCCCATCCATCGTAAGAGACATGAGGGAGACACCATACGCACACGATTTACACTGTTATATACAGGGCTCAGTATTTTTTTATTGTTTTTAAAAATAATATTTAAAATATCCTGATCAGCAAACAAATAATCTTTCTTAATGTACTCTTTCAGATTTTGCACGCCCATTGTTAATCTATATTGCTCCATGTTTATCAGGATTACACCAGCATTAAAATAATCATTGATACCATTTAATTCTGGTCTTTTCTTGAAAAAAGAATAATTAACGTCCTTGACTACTCCAAGTGCACAATCCAGCTTAAGTTTGGCCAAATCTTTAAGAGATCCTTCTATAATAGTGTCACAGTCGAGATATAAAACCTTATCAATATCACTTGGTAAGATTTCTGGCAAAAATAGCCTTCCTAATGTGGCAATACTATTGTTTTCAACAGGCATATGGAGTTTCATCTTTTCAAGTTGTATCTTAATGTCCACGGCTTCATACCAAATGCATTTTTCTGAATAATTGGCGCACAATCGTTGTAGCCGTTTTTTGTTGAGTGCATCAATTCCCATATCCAGAATATGAACAACAATCTGCAAGTCTAAATTATGCTCAAACATTGACAATAAACTGGTGCCAAGCTTAGAAGCAAAATTATCATCTGAAATATATACAACATGAAATTCCATTTTTTTTACCCGTCCTATAACGAATTTATCATTTTTCTGAGCATTAACGCACTTTTCTTCCAAGAGAACCTCTTTAATAAAGATGCATCAGAACATATCTTGCTGATCTTCAATACATACACATTTGGATCTATATAGCAAACACTGTTTCCCAATATCTCATGCATGACCTCTGTATCGGATACAACCACCTGCTTAGCACCTGCGCTAATCGCTTCTAATGGTGGAATTCCAAATCCTTCATAAAATGTTGGAAAAAGAAATGCTTTACAATCGCGCATCAATGTCTTTGCTTCTTCATCGCTCACATAACCAAGTAATTTCATATTCGATGGACACCCAAAACCAAGTCCATCAGCAAACACTTTATCGTTGATAGAGCCGGAAACGGCAAATGTCTGCTCTGGATGCTGCTTCGCTACTTCCGCAATCCACTTAAAGTTCTTATTCGGTTCCAAACTACACATAGAAAAAAAATAATGGTCTTTCTCTACGCCATATTTCTTAAGTGCTCCCTCATCAAAACCAATCTTCTCATAATGCTGCCAAGCATTAGGGATAACAACAATTCTCTCCGGATCTAAACCATAATATTTACAGATTTCTCTCTTTGAAAACTCAGAAACGGTAATAATCCTCTTTGCTCTTTTACAGGCATTTGAAAGGAGCAAATTGTACCAAAGTAAAAACTTCTTACTGAAGTCCTGTGGCCGGGCTTTTATCTTGACATCATGAATGCAGACAATACCCGGCGAAGGTAAAGGGGCAACATTGCAGAGATTAAGAGAAACAGCTTTTTGCTTTCGGATATACCACGGAAATGAGATATGCTCCCATAGCCTGTTGTGAAGTTTTCCCACCTTCACTACCTTTATATTCTTGTAACCTGGTATTCCCTCTGCCTCAGGAGGAACAGCCATCTCAATTTTGCCTGGCTCAATTATCTTATCTAATTCAGCAAGTATTTCTCTTGCATACCGTTCAACCCCGGTTACTTTATGAAGCAGAAATCTGCCATTAACAATTACCTTCATTAAATGTCTTTCCTTTGTCCTATCTTAGCAGGCGATCCGACTGCTATACTATTTTCCGGAACATCTCTCGTCACAACAGAGTTTGCTCCAATAATTACGTTGTTACCAATATGTATTCTTCCAATGACCACAGCACCAGTCCCGATAAAAACATTGTCCCCAATAACCGGTGGTTCTGCATCAGGAATCCCATTTGCAAACTTGCTTCCTATCATTACATTAGGAAGGATTCTGCAATTATTACCAATCTTTGCATCAAAGTGAACCACGCATCCTAATCCTCTATGCCAGAATTGTGTCCCACTTCCAATCTCAGCTTTTGCGGATACAGAATTAGCACAAATCCAATAATTTATGAACTCAAATATTCTGGCGAGTGGAATTAACCCCCCATTTATACAGGTTGTAGGCTATTTTCCAAAATATAGTCATTATCCTTCTCCTCTATCTTTACAATCTAGAAAACATCCTTCTCGCATTTTCACAGAATTGTGTAGAGAGAAAATTCTCTTCTACTCTTTTTCTTCCGGCATCTCCATATTTCCCTCTTAATTCCGCATCATCCGCCAGCTTCTTCATAGCTTCAGCATACTTCTTTGCGTTACGGTTCTCAACTTCAATACCGGTTTCTCCGTTTATACTCACGTAGTTCACGCCAGATCCAGGGATTGTGAATGTAACTGCCGGCTTACCGTAGTACATTCCTTCGGCCAATGCCAATCCAAACGCTTCATTTTTTGTAATTGACGGGAAACAGAAAATATCTGATGCGAGAATTAATGCCTTCAACTCCATGTCATCAATTCGTCCTGTGAAAACCACCTTTTTATCATCATTGGCTTCCTCATGAAGTTTTTCAGTCAGTTCACCCGTGCCTGTGATGTATATCACAAATCTGCCATCAAGCAGCTTACTTGCCTGAATCAGATATGTAAATCCTTTATACTCTGTATGGCGTCCAACCGCTACGCAGATTGTTTTGCCTGAATTCTTGGTTCGGATCTCCTCCGCTCGTTTTTGAATATCGTCCGTTACCGACATTCGTTCTACATTAATGCAGTTTGGAACAACAACGCACTTTTCCTTCACAGATTGCAGCCATTGACTTCCTTCAATATAATTTGGGGAAGTCGCTATCACTTTCACTGCGCATTCCAGCAATCTTCTATTCTGCGAAGCAAACAATACTCTTAAATATTTCTGACGAATAATATCAAGATGCCAATAAACAACCAGTTTTGCTTTAGTTGTTTTCAATTCTCTCAGTAATAGAGCCGCAACAAAGGGATTCGGATAATGAAAAACCACAATATCCGGCTGAAAGTCCTTCATAACTTGATGCAAATGTTTCCCATATGAGGTAGATAATGACTGTGCAGCTATCTTCGCAAAACAACCACACTTAATAACCTCAATCCCGTCAACAATGTCCGTTCTGTCGTCTTTGCCATCATTAAATGCAATCACTTTTTGTTCATACTCACCCTTAAGGGCTAATACTACGTCACGCGCAATCTGCTCTGTGCCACCAGAAAAGGGATAGTAGTATTTGGATATATGTAGTATCTTCTTCATCAGTTATTCTCCTTTCTCAATGGTCAATACTAACACCTTATCTTCAGCACTGTCGCATCCCCAACAACCAGACATCTTCCAAGTTCTGCCGGCAAAAACAAGGTTTCACCCTTACAGAACCGCATTGGCTTTTGATCAGCATCCATTGTTTCTACCTGTCCATATCCATCCAAGCACATCAGAACTTGAAAAGATTCCGCTCTGACCGAGAACGAAAAGCCCTTGCTCACCTGTATTCGCTCAGCTTCAAAATACTTGCAGCGGCACAAAGGTTCCCGAGAGCATCCCGGGTAATGCCTTACCAATCTTGGATTCTGCTTGACATCCGGTGCCACATCCATGTTCATGACCTGCACAGCCTTATCAAAATGCAGTTCACGCCTCTTTCCGTTCTTATCCACACGGTCATAGTCATAGACACGGTAGGTCACATTAGAGCTTTCTTGAATTTCAGCCACCAGAATACCTTTGCCGATACCATGTACGGTTCCCGCCGGGACAAAATAGGTATCGCCCTTGTGAACCTCAACTTTTTGCAGATGCTTGTCCAACGTCCCAGTTTCAACAGCTTTCCGAAGAATTTCCTCGGTCACCTTGTGCTGAAAACCGTAAATTAAATGTGCACCTTCATCAGCATCCACGACGTACCACATCTCGGTCTTACCGTTGTCGCCTTCGTGCTCTCGTGCATATGCATCATCGGGATGAACCTGAACAGACAAATCTTTCTTTGCATCGATGAATTTCACCAATACAGGCAGTTCTCCGTTTTCCACCTTTGTACCAAGATATTCTGGGTGAGCACTCAGCGCCTCTGCCAGCGTTTGTCCCTTACAGATTCCATTTGCCACATAGCTAGGACCATCCGGATGTACAGAGCATTCCCATGTCTCCGCCAACGGGGTCAAATCGATTTGTTTTCCGTATTCTTCCCGGAGTCGAGTGCCGCCCCACAGATAGTCCTTTCCAGTCGGAATCAATTTCATGATTTCCATAGCCATCACCCCTTAGTTCTTACACCATGGGGAATTTGATCTTATCAGCAACGCTAATTTCATCACCAAGCTGAACTTCGATCATGTCCAATGCAGTGATAGCCTCAACCGTGTGCTTGCAGCCTGCCGCAATGGTGATCACATCACCGGTACGCAGCACCTGTTCCATACCGTCAACGATTGCCTTACCCTTACCGGAAACGACAGTCCACACTTCCTCACGGTAGTTATGCATGTGGTAAGTCATGTGCTCACCCGCTCTCATGGAAATCTTAACTGTCATAGAGCCGGGCTGCACATCGATTACCGTATAACTACCCCAAGACTTCTCGGCATACATTGCCTCGGTCTCGATTTTCTCCACATAGGGCTTCATGTAACCGCTGCGCTCTTTATCAGCAATCAAAATGCCATCGCCGCTAGCCGCAACGATCATATCCTTGCAGCCCATACAAAGAATCGGGATATTCAGTTCATTCACCACATTGGTGTTTTCGCAGGTTTCATCCAGAACAGCCTTGCCCTTGGTCTTGT
>ERZ773210.2558-NODE-2558-length-14480-cov-4.261906_pt1 | contig 14480 bp, 10 predicted proteins | sample MGYA00580528_ERZ773210 | MGnify/ENA primary metagenome ERZ773210 (study PRJEB29015, sample SAMEA2737769) | human gut metagenome | biome: human gut; feature: human-associated habitat; material: faeces | place: China | collected 2012 ...
CGCTGGGTTTGACCAGGAAGTACCGCACCCCGGCTTCGGGGTTCTCCACCACCAGTTTGCGGGTGTCGTTGTAGTCCTCGTTGGCGCTGTAACCTGCCCCGGCCAGCAGAGCGTAGGCTTTGTCGCCCAGGCGCCCCTTGGGCAGGGCAATGTTCAGCCAGGTCTTTTCCCCGCCCTGCTGCTGTACTGGCGGCAGCGGTGCGGCCAGACGTTCCAGCTCGTCTAAGTACATCGCAAAGCCGATGGCCTTAGCGCCGGGGGTAAAGCGCTGCATCAGGTAGTCGTACTGGCCGCCTTTGAGCACCGCGCGGGGGATGCCCGCCGCGTAACCGGTAAAAACGATGCCGTTGTAATACTCGGCTTCATCGGCCATGCTCAGGTCCAGCTGCAGGCCGCGGCCGGCTTCGCCCAGGGCGTTTTGCAGGGCCAGCAGTTCGGCCAGTGCGGCTTTCTGCGAGGGGCTGATGGCGGCTGCCTTGGCGGCGGTAAGGGTGGCCCCGAACGGCCCATGCAGGGTAAGCAAACCGCAAAGGGCATCGGCTCCGGCTTCATCAGCACCGGCCTGCAACGCAGCCTTGCGCAGCTCGTGTTCGTTTTTGGCGCACAGCAGTTCCACCAGCCGGGCGTGGGCCGTGGCAGGCACATCCAACACATCCAGCAGGCCGGTCACAAAGCCCATGTGGCTGACTTCCAGTACGGTGGGAACATCCAGCGCGGCCAGGCTGGCCAGTGCCAGGCGCAGCACCTCGGCCTGGGCGGCTTCGTCCACCTCACCCATGCACTCCAGGCCCATCTGGTGGATGGTCTGGAAGGTGTGGCTCTCGCGGCTGGCACGGCAGACTTCCTCATTATAATAAAAGCGTTTGCACTCGCCGGGGGCGGGCTGGGCTGTCTTGGCGATGGACAGCGTCACGTCCGGCTTGATGGCCCGCAGTTTGCCGTCCAGGTCGGTAAAGGTGATGACCTGCGGGTCCGGCAGAAAGCGCTGGTACTCCTGATACAGGGCATACTCCTCAAACCGGGAGGCGCGGTATTTGCGATAGCCGCCCTGCTCGTACAGGGCACGTAGGCGGAAGGTAGCCTGCTCGGCGGGGGTGAAATTTTGTAAAGTCAGCTCCATAATACGTCTCCTACCTCTCTTTTCCATAACAACATTATACTTTAGCGCAGTAAAGATGTAAAGCGTTAAACAAGAAATCTGTACAAATTTGGGTGCGGTTGCTTGGCGAAAACGGCAATAAAATAGCAAAAAGGCGCACCTTTGCAACCAAAGATGCGCCTTGCGGTTTCTTATCAGCCCTTGCAGCCCTGTTCGTCCCAATCACCAAAATCAGCCGGGTCGGCAATCTTGGTAACGTCCAGTTTGCCGTCCTCGGTCTTGGGGACTTCCACGGCACCCAGCTCAACGGGGTTGGCGTTGGGGGTGTCATCTCCAGCGGGGGCCTGCACAGGGGCGGCCTCCGCTTCGGGAGCTTCTTCTACGGGAGCGGCAGCGGTTTCTTCAGGTGCAGCGGGGGCTTCTTCGGCCTCGGCAGACGCATCGTCAGCGGGCTCGGCGGTCTCGGCAGTGCCATCCTCGGCGTCTGCTTCATCCTCCGGGCCCCAAATATGCTCGTACTCCTCGGTATGCTCGTTACGGTTCAAAAAGTAAGCCGCGGCGCCCACAGCGGCAGCGCCAATCGTCAGTCCAACCAGCTTTTTCAGTAAAGACATCGTATGATCCTCTCAATCGCCTTACGGCACGGCATTTTCCGGGAAAACATCTGTGTTTCAACGGAATACGTACATCATAGCGCAAACACCGCCATTTTGCAAGGGGCTATTTTTAAAATTTGTGCAAAAAGTTTGCCTTTAGTTTTGCCCATGCTCCTGCAGCCAGGCGCGCAGTTCAGGGGTATCGGCCCAGTAGCGGCTGCCCCAATGGGAAAAATCCCACTGTGCATCGTAAGGATTGCACTCGTAATCCACATAGTAAAGCACGCCGCCCCACAGGATAAAATTGGTGGGGAAGTAATCGATATTCAGCCCGGCAGGGTACAAAAGGCGGCACAGCGCCCGCAGCTGCTCTTCGGCTTGCGGCGGCAGCGTGCCCGTTTGCAGCTGTTCCAGCACCGTTGGGCCGGGGATGTACTGCTTCACCAGCCGTTCCTGCGCTTCGTCCACCGCCAGCAGGCGCGGCATCGGGATGCCCAGGGCTGACAATGTGCGGTAATCCCGCAGCTCGCTTTGCAGCTTATCCCCAAACTGGTAGTAGCTGCACGGCTCATGGTGGATCTGTTTGACCACTACAGGCCCCTCGCTCCCCTGCGCCAGATAGGAGTAACCGCCTTTCCCCTTGCCAAGCAGTCGCGTTACCGTATAGGGTTGCCCGTTTACCTGTAATGTATCCATGCTGCACCTCCGTTACAACTGCTGCATCCAGCTGCGCTTTTTGAACAGCCGCAGCGAGAGCGCCAGGCGGACACATTCTTCCAGCGAGAGTAAAAAGTACACCGGCGCGACGGGCAGTTTCAGCACAAAGGCCGCCAGAAACCCCAGCGGCACACCGAAGCCCCAGGTACCAATGAGGTCGATGGCCAGGGTGTAGTTGGTCTTGCCGCCGCTTTTTAAAATGCCGCCGCCCAGGATCATGTTCTGCACCTTGACCGGCGAGATGACGGCGAACACTACTAGCAATAAGTAGGCCGTGGCTCGCACCTCCGGCTCGACACGGTAAATCGTGGTGTACAGCCGCCCGAACACCAACAGCAGCGCCGACAACACCAGCGAGGCCGCCAGCCCGCAGCGCATCAACCGCTGGGCGTCGCGGTAGGCGCGGTCGTACTCCTGCGTGCCCAGCGACTTGCCAATAAGGATGGCCGCCGCCTTGGACAGACCCGACAGTGCGCCCACCATCAGGCATTGGATGGGCGTGGTCATCGTCATAGCGGCGCAGGCCTGGGTGCCGATGTTGCCGTAGATGGCGGAGTAGACATTCTCGCCCAGGCTCCACAAAAATTCACTGGCCAGCAGTGGCAGCAGAATTTTGGCGTAGGTAAGCAGTTCCGGCCGGGTGAAGCCCAGCGTGAACCGCAGCCGCCACTGCTTTTTCCGCAGCCGCACGGCCAAAAACAGGTAGACAAGTAAGCAGGAAACCACCTGCGCAGCCACGCTGGCTACTGCCGCGCCCTGCACCCCCAGTGCGGGCAGCCCGCCGTGGCCGAAGATAAGCAGGTAGTTCAGCCCCGTGTTGATGCACAGCGAGGTCATGCTGGCAATGAGCGGGAAGACGGCGGCCTCCATGCAGCAGAGCAGCGTCTCCGCCATGCCGGACAGCGCCGCCGGGAAGAACGACCAGGCGTAAGTCTGCAAATACGTCTGCCCCAGCGCGCGGGTGGCATCGTCCTGGGTGTAGAGGCCCAGAATCGGCTCGGCAAACCGGGTGGAGACCAGCGTAAACACCGCCGCAATGGCCAGCGACACCAGCAGGTTGACGCTGTAGCTGCGGGCCGCGTTTTTACGGCTGCCCTGCCCCAGATATTGGGAAATGAGGATGGCCCCCGCTGCCGTGACGGCGCTGAGCACCACATTATGAATAGATGCAAACTTGCCGCCCAGCCCGATGCCCGAAATGCTGGCGCTGCCCAGCTGGCCGATCATGACCTGGTCAATGATGCTGAAGGAGGCCCGCAGCATGCTTTGCAGCGTGACCGGCAAAGCAATGTGCATCAGGCTGCGGGCAAAGGCGCGGTCGCCAAAAAAGCCGGTAATCCCGCCCCTGGAAACAGAAGAAGAACGAAAACCCATACAGACACCTCTTACGAATTACTACGCTGTCATTATACTATGATTTTCCTTGCATTTCATCCATAAAAGTCTTATACTTATAACAAAATCCTATGTTTTTGCAAACGAGGTGCCGCCTATGTCCTATCTGCCCCCAAACCCTGCCATTCTGCCCGATGGGCAGGAGGTAAAAGTCCACGGCAGCGAAGCCTTCCCTTTTGCCGTCTACTGCGGTATCATCCCCACGTTTATCCCGGCCTATCCCCTGCACTACCACGAGGAAATGGAGCTGATTTACTGCGAAGCCGGCAGCGGCAGCATCACCATTGACCGGGCGACGGTTACCCTGCACACCGGCGATGTGGCAGTGATTTTACCCGGGCAGATCCACGCCATCGCGGCGGCGGAGGCCGGGACGTTCCGCTATTACAACATCCTGTTCCGCTTCTCGCTGCTGGAGCCGCCGGACAGCGAGACCTACCGCCGCTTTTTGGCCCCGCTGGCGGACGGCCGCATGGAAGTGCCTGCCCATATACAAAAAGACAGCCCTCTTGGCAGAGAGCTGCCTGTAAACGTAAAAATGCTGATTGAAAACCGCAAAGAAAACACGGCACTGCGCATAAAAGCCTGCCTGTACGGCGTGATGGATGCGCTGTGCAAAGCTGCCACGCCTGCCCGGCACCCGGCCGGGGCCGAGCACCGGGACACCCGCCTTCTGCGCCAGACCGTGCAGTACGTGGACCGTCACTATGCGGAGAAAATCACGGTGGCGGCCATCAGCGCCCAGTGCGGCTACAGCAGCAGCCACTTTATGAAGCGGTTCCACGACCTGACCGGCACCAGCTTTGCGCAGTACCTCATCCACTTTCGGCTGGAAAAGGCCGCTACCCTGCTGCGGGGCAGCCGGTACACCGTGCTGGAGATCGCCGCACGGTGCGGGTTCAGCAATGCATCCTACTTTACGCGGGCGTTCACCCGGCAGTATGGGGTGTCCCCCACCGCTTATCGGCAGGGCGGCGATAGAACAGACGATTAGCCAATCTTTTCTACCGTGATAACCGTAACGGCGATGGGCGTATCGTCCAGCGCGTGGACGGCGGTGCGCCAGTAATAGAGCGGCTCGCCGGTGGAAAACTCAAACACCATCTCATCCGGGGCAATGCCGGTAAAGTTGACCTCCATCTTGTAGGTCTCCTGGTTGATAAGCCCGTGGCGGGCATAGATATAACTATGGTCGAACCCACTGCCCGTCAGGGTGACGCGGTAGCTGCCGGGGAAGAGCATCCAGGCTTCGGTCAGCAGTTCGCCGCCCTCGTTCAGGGTCACGGTGTCGGCGTCCGCCGTGCCGTTGATGACGCTGGATTTTTGCAGCGCCATCGTGTGGGCGGGGATGTCAACAGCAGGCTCCTCGGTCAGGCCATGGATCGGCTCCACGCTGCCCAGCAGGATGCCGTCCAGCCGGTAATAGTGCAGCGCGTAGTCGCTGCGGGCCAGCTCGTCCTCATCGATAAAGGCGTAGAGCGTGTCCGGCGCAAGGGTGTTCATCTCCCCTGCCAGCGTCACCGCCGCCAGGTTGCCGTCCATGTGGCCCATATAGAAGCTGTTGGAGGTCCAGCCGTGGTCGGCGGCAAAGGCAACGAGGTCCCAGAAGTCGTCGTGTTCAAAGTCGAAGCTGGCAAAGGCCAGGCGGCTGAACTGCCCGCTGGCAGCCAGCTGCTCCCAGGCCGGGTCGGTCAGTTGGGTGGTGTCCTCGTAATAAGCGGCATCGTGGTAGGTGGTGTAACGCTTGGTAAGCTCGGTACGCAGGCCAAAGCCCTGGGCGGCGGCGCAGACAGCCAGCAGCACAGCGGCCGCGGCACCGTTCCAGAACCGCAGCACCAGCCCGCAGGCCGCCACGGCCAGCAGCATGCCGGCCAGCCAGGCCAGACGGGCGCAGCTGGAGAACATGGCCCAGAAATCCATCAGCACCTGCGGGATGGGCACGGTAAACAGCGTGCGGCCCCCGAAGGTGACGGTGTTGCCCATCGAGGCGACGGCGTCCAGCACCAGCAGCACAACAGAGGCAACCACAATATGGGTATGGCGGCGGAAGAACTCTGCCGCTTTTTTGCGTTGTACCAACAAACCGGCCAGTGCCAGCACGATGGCCGCGGTGGTGCCCAGGCCCGCGTACACTTCCTGTTCCCAGCTGGCACCCAGACCCGGCACAAACAGGTTGGCTAGGTCGGCACCGCTCAAATAGCCGTTGGAGTAGCCCGCAAAGTTGGCGGCAAAGGCTCCCAGCACAACCAGTTCGGCCAGCGACACGGCGCAAAAGCTGACGATGGGCAGCACAACGGCGGCGGGGCCGCGCTTTTCCAGCCCGCGCTGCACACAGGTGGCCACCAGCACCATACCCACCATGGGCAGATAATACAGATGGATGCCCGCACACAGCAGCCCCAACACACCCCACCACAGGCAGAGTTTTCCGGTGGACGGCCTATTTTCGGATTGCTCGGCACACAGCCACACCCACAGGGCCAGCAGCACCAGCCAGTTGGCGGCCAGCGCCGTGTGGGCAAACATGCGGATGTTCAGCGCCGGGAACAGCACCAGCACCCCGGCGCCCAGTACGCTGGCCCAGTTTTTTGCGGTATCCTGCGGGCGCACGCCGCCGATGCGGGCAATGAGCGCCTGGGCCAGACCGCCCTGCATGGCGTAGCAGAACAGCCCCCACAGCCCTAAGTACTGGAAACGCGCGGGCAGCACCCCGCCCAGCAGCTTGCAGACCACGGCCAGCAGCGGGATGGAATCGGTGTACAAAATGCTGGTGCGGTAGGGGTAAATGGCACTGTAGTTTGCGCCCAGATACGGCAGGTGCCAACCGCTGCGGCGGTAAAACACCCAGCCCAGATAATGCTGGGACGGGTCCGGGCTGGGATTGTTCAAGATCCAGTCTACACAGAGAGGATCCAGCACCCGCACGCCGTATAGTACGAGAAAAACCAGCGCCCCAAGCAGGGCGCCGGTCAGACTCCAGCGATGTTTTTGCAAAAATGCCTTTGTCTTTGTCATACGGTCCCCCGCTTAGCGCACAAAGGTGGTGGAAAGGGTGGTGGACCAGCTTTCGCCTTTCTTCAGGCTGGCGGCGCAGGGGCGCTGTTCCCACTCCAGGGGGCCGTTCTCCTCGCCGGGCAGGCTGTGCCAGGGCTCGATGCAGATAAAGTGCAGCGGCTTTTTGGCGGCGGACCAGATCAGCACGTAGGGGTAGCCCTCCACATTGCAAATCACACTGCGGCCGGTGTCCTTCTCCACAACGGAGACATGGGCGGTCTTCAGGTTGACCATGCAATGGCTGTCACTGTCGAACAGGTCGTCGGTCAGGGGGATGGTCTCGGTGTTGCGGGCCAGATAGTAACTCTGGCCATTCAGCAGGCCGTTGGGAATGGCGCTGACGCACAGCGGGGACTCCAGCCCGTCAAAGCGGATCTCGTAATCCTCGGTGGTATGGCGGTCATCAAAGGGCAGCGCAAAGGCGGGGTGATAGCCGATGCCAAAGCGCAGCTGCTCCTCCACGGGGTTCTCCACAGTCAGGGTGTGGTGGATGGTCTCGCCGTCCAGCACAAAAGTGGAGCGCAGCACAAAGGCGTAGGGCCATTTGGGCAGCGTTTCGGGGTTGGCGTGCAGCTCAAACTCCAGCGTGTCGGCGGTGTGACGGGTCATGGCGTGCTCCACATCGCGGGCAAAGCCGTGCTGGCCGCCGGCGTATTCCACGCCCTTGGCAATCATCTTGCCGCCGGTCAGCTTGCCGGTGTAAGGGAACAGAATGGGCGCGTGGCGGCCCCAGACGGAGGGATCGCCGGACCAGAGCAGCTCGGCTCCGGTGGGCTTGTGGATGACGCTGACAGCCTCGGCACCGTGGGTGTCGACGGTCAGACGCAGGGTATCATTTTCGATCGAGTACCGCATAGGATAAGTACCTCCTGCCGAAATTTTTACGGTTTTACTATAAAACCGCACAGCCCCGCGGGGCGGGAATTGTGCGGTATGGCCTTAGAAAATCAGTTGCAGCACCATGCCTGCCGCGGCGCCAACGGCCCACAGCAGCCCGGTCATAAACAGGTTTTGCTTCCAGCTGGGGTTCACACGCCACAACACGGCCAGGCCCACGCCTGCGCCGGCGGTCAGCCCGGCAAACAGGCTGCCAAAGGTGATGACCCCCTCCATATACAGCTGGGCCAGCAGCACACTGGCGGCGCAGTTGGGCACAAGGCCGACCAGCGCGGTCAGCATCGGCTGGAAGATGCCCATGCCGCCTAAGATACCGGTGATGGCGTCCTCGCCCACGGACTCAAAAATAAGCCCGATCAGGAAGCTGAAGAGCAGAATGAACACGAAAATTTCCAGCGTGTGGCGCAGAGCGGCCAGGAAGATGCTGCTGGTCTCCTCGTGCTCCTCGTGGCAGTCCACCTCATCGGCGTGGCCCTCGTACCCGCCGTACAGCGAGTGGGGCAGCACCTTGCGCAGCGGGAAGTCCAGCAGCGCGCCGCCTACGATGGCAAAAATGATCTTGCAGACGATCAGCAAGACCAGGGTGGTCCACTGGCTCGGCTCAGCGGCCAGCAGCGGAATGGCCTCGTCGCTGGTGGCGATAAATACGGCCAACAGTGTGCCGGGAGTGATGACCCGGCTGGCGTAAAAGTTGGATGCGACCGCGCTGAAACCACACTGGGGCACACAGCCCAGCAGTGCGCCGGGCAAAAAGCCCCAGCGACCGCCGCCGGCGAGGGCGTTTTCAATGTTCTCGCCGTGGTGGCGCTCCAGCCATTCGATCAGCAGATACGCCAGATACAAAAAGGGCAGCATTTTTACGCCGTCGATCAGCGCATCCAACAGTGCATCAAGAAAAATTTCCATTCAGACCTCACTATATACTTTTTATGGGATTTGCGGTGCCGTAGTATTGTTTGTGCAAACTACAGCTTTATACAAAGCTGCGCAGCAGCCTTACGGCCGGGCGCACCACTTTATCGGGGATACGGGCGCGGAACCGCGCTACCGTGCGGGCAGAAAATGGCATCTCATCGCTGAAAGTTTCCATGCCCAAAAAATACTGCAGGTAGGGGCTTTCCCGCACCAGCTGCACCACCTCGCGGTCCGAGACCTCGTAATGCAGCTGGATAACACGGCAGCCCAGCGCGATGCGGGCCGAGATGGCCGCTTTGCCGCTGGGGGCAAACAGTTCACTATAGCCCTGCTCAAAACGGTCCCAATCGATGGCTTCGGCCAGGCGGACCCAACGGTTTTTATCGCGCAGTTCTCCATGGTACGGCGGCAGATAGTCATAAATCGACATCTGCTTTTCTTTGGCACGGTACACAGGCGTAACCCCTCTCTACAACAATACGGAAATTTAATACCGCTGGAACAGCGGGAAGATCATAGCCAGCACGCACCACGCGGCCTGGTACAATACCAGTGCGGGCAGCGGCAGGGTGGCCAGGCCGCCGGTCAGGGTCAACAGTACGCCCAAAACGCAGCTGATAAGCACCGAGGCAGTGACGACGACGGCGGACTTGCGCTCGCCCTCGGCAGCACCGGCGGCAGCTTCCAGGCCGCCCACAAAGCTGGCAAAGCTGCCCAGATGCAGCATGTTGCCGTCGCTTTCCGGCAGCCAGGCGGTGGCCGGGTTCATCAGCTCATGCTCGGCGGTGTTCAGCACCTTCACGGCCCCGGCGGGCAGGCTGTAGGCAGCCTCCAGCAGGGCGGTATCGCAGTTGAAATCGTCGCAGTCGACGATCAGCGACAGGCCGGAATGGCGCAGGCTGTCCAGCACGGCGGCAGTGTCCGGGTCACGCTGGTAGGCCACCTGGAACATGGCAAACAGTTTGCCGGAGACGGCCAGGTAAATCATGCGGCGCTGGTTGACGGTATGGTGCTGCTCGTACTCCAGGCTGGGCAGCTTGACGCCGTAATCCTGCATCAGGCTGCGGTTGCCTACCAGCACGCGGCGCTTGTTGACCCAGCCGATGTAGCCCTTGCCGTAAACGGCCTCGCGGTCATCCACCTTGGCAATCATGCTGCGGTCGCCCAGCATATTCAAGAAGACATCCCGCAGCGTGGGGCAGGCCTCAGCCATGATGGAGGCGGCATAGACGATGGCCAGGTCGATGGGGGCGTTTTTGATGGGCTTGATGCCCGCCAGTGTGACGCACCCCTGGGGGAAGAGATCCCGCGCGGTGACCTGGATGACGTTGATGCGGCCCAGCTGGCGGATGTCACGCCAGCCCGGCACGACCGCGCCCACCTGGGCGGCGCTGCGCTGCATCAGGCGTGCGGGCAGGGCGGCCAACAGCGTGCCCGCCAGCGGCGCGGCCAAGCACAAAATGCTGGCCAAAATGGTGACAGCGCTGGTCAGGTTGTGGGTGCGGATGACAGTGATCAGGAAGCCCAGCAGCGCGCAGCCGCCTGCGGCCCAGGCAAACTGCTGCTGGTTTTTATCGCTGGTACCGGCAGCGGCGCTGCTGGCCAGGAAACCACGGAAGATCTGCGTCGGGCGGCTGACCAGCACCGACGGGTGCGGCTGGGCCAACCCCTGAGAGGCCGCCCGCAGTGCGCCGGCGTCTTTCAGCCGGTAGGCTACGGCGTGGTCTACATTTTTGCTGACGAGCTGGAAGTTATCCCGCACGGTGGCGGCGTTCATCCGCTTGCCTACGGTGTTGACGCAGAGCACCAGCGCGGCAGGCCCGGCCAGCAGGGTGACCTCGTTCGTGTAGCCTTTTGTGACCAGCACGATGAGCGCCTGCAGCAGCGCACCCACTACGGCCAAAGCGGTCAGGCTGTCGGGGGTCGGCTTTTTGGCCAGACCCTGCAAACCGTTCAGCAGTGTTTTCCAGTTGATGCCGGCGGCCACGGCCAGCAGCACCAGGGCTACGGCCGGGTAGACGGTTTCCCCGGCCAGAACGCCGGGCATGGCGGGCAGGGCGGCGGCAATGAACGCCAGCACCAGCAGCACCAGAGCCGCCGCACCGCTTACGATGCAGGCGGTAGTCAGATGCAGCAGGTTCTCGTCCAGTTCCTTGCGCACGGCGGGGGCGTCCTCGGCGCTCTCGTAATCGCGGCGGCGGGACACGGGGATCTCGGCAGTGTCAAAGGGCTGGGCAGCGGAATCCGCCGATTCATCGTCGGCCTTGCCGCCCAGATGGAACCCGCCCAGGCGGAACTTGTCCAGCAGGCCGGTGTGAGCGGTGCTCTCCCCTGCTTCCTCCTCCAGATTGGAGGTGAGCCGGGCGGCCATCTCGTCGTAGCGGGTGGTCTCGTCGGAGATCGCGCCGGTGTTGATGGCGTTGGCGATGTTATCCACAAAGGAGCCGGTGGCAGGCTCGGCGGGAGCCTGGCCCAGGTTTTGGGTAAAGCCGGTGTGGGCCGGTGCGGCAGGAACTGCGTAGCTGCCCAGATCCTGCGTGAAGCCGGTATGGGCAGGCTGGGCGGCATCGGGCGTGACCGGCGTTAGGCGGATGCGCCCGGTCAGGGTATCCACCAGATCGTCCACGGCATCGCGGGTGTGGTGATAGCTGTCGGCCATCAGGGTCGGCTCGTCCACAGCAGGAGCCGGGGCAGCCGTATCGGGCTGCGGTACGGTATCGACCTGGGGCGCGGGCTGCGGCGCTGCGGGTTGGGCAGGCTGCGGCTGGGCCGTATGGGGGCGCACGGCGTTGTAAGCGCTCATGAACTGCTGGGTGCTGTCCGACGGCGTTGGCGCGACTGAACCGAGCTGCATCGTAAAGCCGGTGGTGGTCTGGCCGGGCTGGATGGCCTGGGCGCTCTCCAGGCCGGGCAGGTCCAGCGGCTCGCCTACCGGTCCCTGCAGCGGCGTGGGCTGAGCCGGGGGCAGCGTGCTGCGCTTTTGACCGGGGGTGAATTCCACGGTGCTGCGCTTTTTACGGTAGATCGTGCTGGTAGCGCCCGGGTCGCGGGCAGGGGTGCGGCTGTTTTTTTGCTCGTTGACGACGCCTCGCAGCATTTGCAGTGTGTCGCCTGTCAGGGTAGCACCGACCAGCGTGCTGCTGGAAGATTCGCTTTGGGGCTGGGTGTATTTGCTGCGCCAGACGTTGGTGCTGGTCTCCGGCTCCGGCTGGATGGCCGGGCGCAGCGGAGCCATCGTCGGCTCGTCCTGCCGCTCCTCGGGGATCATCAGCTCGTCGGTGGCGTCGGTATCGGCGCTGCTGCCACCGCCAAACAGGCTGTTCAAGAAGCCGTGCTTGCGGGCAGGCTTCGGCGGCGTGGCCTGCTCGGCCTCGGCTTCATCCGGGAAATATTCATCCTCGGTCTGGTAGGAACTTTGCGCGGGGGCATCGGTGTGGCCGCCGCCCAGCGAGACGTTGATCGGCTCGAAATGGTCGGTGTCGTCGGCGGGTTTCAGGCCGAAAGGCCAGCGTTTTTTCTTGCCGGTGTCGTGGAAACGGCCCTTTTCATCTGGCACGACGGCGACGGAATCGGCGAAGAAGCGCTGGAAATCCGCTTTGCCCTCGTTCAGCACGGTGGTGTTGGAAACATCCCCCTCCGGGGCCATCTTGCGCAGAAAGTCCTTGATGATGCCGGTGCGGGTGGTGTCCTGGGTGCTGCCCTCGGTGGGGGAGGATTGCTGCACCGGCCGGGCAGGCTGCACATTTTGCACAGGCTGCACGGGCTGGGCCGGACGCACTGGGGTCGAAGGGGCAGCAGCCGGCTGGGCATCCGGGACAGATTGCACCGGCCGCTGGGGGGCTGCTGCACGGGGCGTTTCCGTTGCGCGGCGGGGCGCCGGCGCGGGCATGGAGGCAGGTGCTGAAGTTGCCCCGGCACTGCGCATAATTTCATCAAAATCGTCAGGACCGCTGAAATCGGAAAAAGCGATCTGGCTGTCCTGGGTCGGCGTGTTCTGCAGCGGCGTGGTGGAAATGCCCACACTGCGCAAAATTTCATCGACCTGATGATCGGTGACGCTGGCGCGTACGCCGTCCGCCGCCTGGCGCTGGTTTAAATCCGCCAGGATGCGGTCTACCGAATCATTGGTACGTTTGCTTGGCATTTTTATGCTCCCTTTATAAGGTAGAGATACAAATTACTTCTTGGCGGTGCGGCGGCGCAGTACGTCGTAGCACAGGATGCCGGCAGCCACGCTGACGTTGTAGCTGTCCACGCCGGTGGACTGGCCGGGGGCCATCTCCAGCGTGACGGCGGCGTCGCAAAGCTTGCGGGTCAGGGCGGAAGGACCGCCGCCCTCGCTGCCCAGCACCAGGGCCACCGGGCCGGACAGGTCGGTCCTGGCCAGCGGTGCACCGCCCAGGTCAGCGCAGTAGACGAAGATGTTATGCTCCTTAATGGTGCGGATGGCCTGCGCCAGGTTGGACACGCGAGCCACCGGCAGGCGGGCCGCTGCCCCGGCGCTGGATTTCATCACAGTGCCGGTCACGCCGACGCCGCCGCGCTTGGGAATGACCACGCCGTGGGCGCCGCACAGGTAAGCCGAGCGGATGATGGCACCCAGGTTGTGGGGGTCTTCTACCCCATCGCACAGTACCAGGAACGGTGCTTCGCTTTTGGCCTCAGCAGCGGCAAACAGATCCTCCAGCGAGGCATACTGCACCTCGGCGGCGCGGGCGGCCACGCCCTGGTGGTCGTCGGTACCGCAGATCTTTTGCAGCTTATGGCCGGGTACCCGTTTGACCACCGCGCCGGTCTGCTTGGCCAGGGCGGTGTAATAGCCGGCAACCGGCTGCGGCAGCGAGTCTGCCAGATAGACAGTATCCACCGCGCCGCCGCTTTTCAGCAGCTCGGTCACGGCATTTTTGCCCCATACCAGCGTTTCGGTGCGCGGTTCAGCCTGCTCGCGGGCGATCTTTTCCATAGGGTACCTCCTGCGGGGCATTGCCCCGGTAATTGTCGAAAAATGCACCAGCGGTGAAAAGGCTGGCTATACAGATAACAGTATAGCACACCCCGCGGCCTTTTGTCACCTTTATTTTGCGCTTTTTAGCGGGTCTGTACTGCTTTTTTACAACTGCTGCCGCCGCAATGCGCCAAAAGTACAAAGACCCCCTGGCGGGTGCGCGATAAAGCGTTGTTTATACAAACCGTAGTGGAAAACCCACTTTCCCCTTGTTGAAAACTCTGTTGAAAAGGTGGAAAACCAGCATAGCAGCCAAGTTTTCCACAAAAACGGGGGTGCGTTTTCCACAAGGAGTGGAAAAGTTATCCACATAACAGGTTGGATAAACCCTTTTGTCAAGATGGGAAAAAAGCTGATTTCTTGCCTCCAATTCCCCCGTTAAGCTGACAAAACTGCCAAATTTTTGCAAAGGCTGGCAATCTTTGGTACAGTGCGCCAAAAGTGCATGAAGGTTCTGAAATTTAGCTGTTGATTTTTTGTCAAAGTCGGGTTATAATAGGATTATCGGTGGGCTGAACGCCAGTGCCACCGCTTAACAATCATGTGGAGGTATGTGATATGCTGGTAAATGCTACCAATATGCTGCTGAAAGCACGCGATGGCCACTATGCCGTCGGTCAGTTCAACATTAACAACCTGGAATGGACCAAGAGCATTCTGCTCACTGCACAGGAGATGAACTCCCCCGTCATCCTCGGTGTTTCTGAGGGTGCCGGCAAATATATGACCGGTTTCAAGACCGTTGCCGCCATGGTCAAGGCCATGGACGAGAGCCTGGGCATCACCGTTCCCGTTGCCCTGC
>ERZ773210.2564-NODE-2564-length-14456-cov-3.614749_pt1 | contig 14456 bp, 5 predicted proteins | sample MGYA00580528_ERZ773210 | MGnify/ENA primary metagenome ERZ773210 (study PRJEB29015, sample SAMEA2737769) | human gut metagenome | biome: human gut; feature: human-associated habitat; material: faeces | place: China | collected 2012 ...
GGGGTATGAACCGGAGTTCAAGCTTATAGTGTGGGAGAATAAGAATAAGCTCCTTGAGGATGGCGAGGTTGACTGTATCTGGGGCTGCTTCAGCATGAATGGCAGAGAGGACAAATACCTGTGGGCAGGACCATATCTTTACAGCCGCCAGATGGTAGCGGTGCGTATGGACAGCGAAATACAGAAGCTTAAGGATCTGACGGGAAAAATGATAGCAGTTCAGGAGACCTCGAAGGCTGAGGAATATTTTCTGCGTTCTGATTTTGAGGGTATACCGGATGTAAGCCTTGTGTACTGCTTTTCTAACATGGATGAGGTGTTTGCCGCACTAAGAAAAAATTACGTGGAGGCTATATGCGGCCACGAGAGTGCGCTGATATCGTTCATCAACACGGCACCGGATGAGTACAGGCTTCTTGATGAGAGCTTCCTGTATTCAGCACTTGGTGTCGCATTTGATATACAATATGATGAAGAGTTTGTGGAGGAGCTGTTTAAAACTCTTGGTGATATGATGAACGATGGAACCATAGCCGCAATTGTCGGGAAATACGGATTGGATGCGGAGAAATCTCTGGGGAGGGGGAACGATTAGTGGACAGCTTTAAAAGAAAACTGAGAGTGTTTAAAATCTCCGGAATTGTCGTTCTGGTACTGCTCCTGTGTCTTGCAGCACTGCATTTGTTATTAATGTATCGTGGACTTGCTTCAATAGAAAAAATAAGAGTGCAGACGATAGAATATATTGAAGAAAAGGTTGAGACCTATGATAATTACAGGGCAAATGACAAGACAAAGAGTCTTGTGCATCTGCTTGATAAAGCACTTGCGATTGTGCATAATCTTGAACAGGATGAGTTATTTTATGTTAAAAATATCGGAATATATTCCTATGAGCAGCATCTGAGCGGTATTATCGTGCTTGACGGGAACATGGACGTTTTACTAAATGTTGAATCAACGGCAGATACGCATATAGAAGACTGGAGCACACTAATATCCGCAGAAAGCGTTTCAGGGGTTATAGAATCCCCTAAGAAGGTATATATGACCAGAGTGTATGCCGCGGAGGGACAGGGGTATGACATAGCTGTTGTGCATCGAAATGACGCTCCGGGGGCGGTGATCGTATACAAGCTCCAGGACATGGTGGTGGAGGGTGTAAATGATATCACGCTTGACAGTATATTTGAAAATATGCAGATTGCCAATGACGGACTTATAGTCATATCGGAATATGATAATGTGATTGCAGCCAATAAGACGGGTGCTTACAGTCTTACCGGTGAGCAGCTTGCCGGAATGTACTCCGACGGAAAAACAGTAAGGGAAAAGCTGAAAAAAATCAGATATGATGGCAGACGCTGGTATTTGACCGAGGAAAAGTATAAGAGCTATACGATACATGTCATGTTCCCTGTTTTTGAGGTGTACAAGGACTGCTATGCCTTGGAGACGGCATTTATGCTGTTGTACATTCTGATGTGTGCGCTTATGTGGGGAGTTCACAACAATTCAGAGAAGAAGAATTACTACATGGAGAAGAGACGTCAGCTTGAACTGCAGAATGCACTTGAGCGCGCTGAACGTGCGGCGGCAGCTAAGAGCACCTTCCTTTCCAATATGAGTCATGATATACGTACACCTATGAATGCCATAATCGGATTCACCAAGCTGTTACGCGAACAGCTGGACAATAAAGAGAGGGCAGCCGGATATCTCGACAAGATAGATGATTCGAGCAGATACCTTCTTGAAATCCTGAATAATATACTTGATATTGCCAGAATTGAGAGCGGAAAAACAACACTTGAAGAGGATATAGTCTGCATTGACGAACAGTGCAGGGAGATTTATGCGGTTTTTGAAAATCAGATGGCACAGAAGGCATTGAACTTTTCATTGAAGGTGAATGTCAGGCACCACTATGTAAGCTGTGACATTTTGAAGGTAAAACAGATAATCTTTAATCTCCTAAGTAATGCCTACAAGTACACGGACATTGGCGGAAGGGTTACATTTGAGGTGACCGAGCTGCCTTGCTATACGGAGGGATATGGCCTGTATGAAATCAGGGTGTCAGATACCGGAATAGGAATGTCGGAGGAATTTATATCCCATATTTTTGAGGAATTTGCAAGGGAGAGAAATACCACTGAGAGCAAGCAGCCCGGAACAGGGCTTGGAATGGCAATAGCGGATCAGCTTGTAAAGCTTATGGGAGGAACAATCAATGTCGAAAGTGAGATTGGCAAGGGAAGCACCTTTGTCGTACTTTTGACTCAGGGCTTAGTCAATGTGCCCCTGCAGGATGAAAGAGCTGATGAAACAATTATTGAGTATAATCGTGGGGAGAGGAGAAAGAGAATCCTGCTTGCTGAGGATAACGATATGAATGCCGAGATTACCGTGGAGCTTCTCAGCTTCCACGGCTTTGACGTGGACAGGGTGAAGGATGGAGCGGAGTGCGTTTCAGCTCTGGAAAAAGCACAGCCGGGATATTACTGTCTGATACTTATGGATATCCAGATGCCTAATATGAATGGATATACGGCTGCTGAACATATAAGGGCTATGCCGGATTCCACAAAGGCAGGCACACCGATAATTGCAATGACGGCAAATGCGTTTGATGATGATAAGAAGGCGGCGTTTCAGGCAGGAATGAATGGGCATATATCAAAGCCTATAGAATTTGACAGTATGATGAAGATGATAAGAAAATTTATTGGACATGGAGGTGAATAATAGCTATGGGATTTTTCAAATCGAAGTATGAGAAGGAGCTTGACGGGATTATAGCGGACATCAATATTAATATGAACAATAACTATAAGGATAATGCGCAGGCTGGGCTTAGAAGGTTCGATGAAAGACTTGAGGAACTGCTTTTACAGGGGCTTCTGAAGGAGAAAGCCGCCGGAGAATATAAAAGACAGCTTTCTTCATTTAAGGAGAAGATGAAGGGATATACCCATAAGGACCAGCTGAAAAACTGGGGTTAGTTGTATTGTACAGTCAGATTGATGCCTGAAAACGGAACTCTCCATTTTCAGCAAAAAAGCCATAGATACCATGATATTTTTCTATTACGGATATCATGCTCTGTATTCCTATGCCATGTCCGTTTGCGGATGTGACAGGGACATCATTCTTAAAAACGGGTGCCGTGTGATAACTGTTTGACATGTTTATACACAGCTTCCCGTTTTTTTCGTACAGCTTAAGGCTGATATATCTGTCATCCGGCTGGGGCAGCTGGACACAGGCATGGATTGCGTTCTCAAAGGCATTGGCAAAAAGGCTGCACAGATTGGTTATCTGGAATTTTGAAAAATCATAGGCGGTGACCGATATACTTACTTTTATATTGTTTTCGCCGGCTTCATCCGCATAATATGACAGAATAAGATTGAGAGCTTCATTTTCGCAGTACTTCACAACTCTGCTGTTGTCGAGGGAGGTGCTTATTTCCGCTATGTAGTTCAGGGCATCCTCATTCTTGTTTTCCTTTATGCACTGGCTTATAAAATTCAGATGATGGCGCAGGTCATGACGGTATATGGCAGCCTGCTTCTCTGAGTAAGATATCTGCTGTATCTCCTTTTGAACCTGAATTGCCGCGGCTCTGAGAAGGAGGTTTTCGTGCTCTGTCTTATTTCGCTTGTTGGCAGCGTCAAGTGAAAAAATTGAAAGTATCAAATATAATAATACAATAAAGCTGTCCACAAAATCGATAATAACGATTCCTCCGGTGTGCAGAAGGTCGGTATAGACTGTAAAGGCATATTCAATGATATAGTACACAAGCGGCAGAAGGAGAAACGGCAGAAGAGGGGTGGTGCTTTCATATTTAAGCTTTTCAACATAGGGGGATAAATATTTTATTACAAGTATCAGCAGCGGAATAGTCACCAGAATGGCAGCAGCATTGGCAATATCCTGGTTATAGCCGAAAAATGATGATACAAGCGTCCCAATCCATTTTCGCGGTGTACACAGAAGATAAGCTGTAAGCACAGAGATTATGGACATGCTGATGCTCTGATGGAATACAAAAAATATCAGAAGAATAAGCGGAAGATGTATGAGCAGTGGATAGCAGGTATATAATGTCTGCTTCCCTAAAAGCAGATATGCAATAAGCTGTATGCATCCAAATCCAAGAATGGTAAAAATATACGGTTTTTTATTGTCCTCAAAATGCATGCCTACAAAGTAAAAGGCCGCCGTTATTCCGAAGAAAAGGACAAAAGCGTAATTGGTTAAATCAAGAATATTTGAAATATTTATCATGGCGTTTCCTCCATCTGGAAGGCGAGATACTGTTTCTTTAGCTCGCTCACTCTTCTCTGCGCAAGCGGGATGGTCTTTCCGTTCTGAAGCTGCATATCCGTGGCACCGATTGAACGTATGAAGTTCATATTGACCACAAATGAGCGGTGGGCAAGCAGAAATTCGTGGTTGTACATAAGCTTATCACATATTGATGTGAAACGCTCGGAACATTCCAGCTGTGAATTGTTATTGAGATAGTAAATTACTTTTCTGTTGAAAGCCTCCACACAGACTATATTTGATAACAGAAGCTTATGTACTCCGCTGCTGTTCTTTACCACGATATATTTAGGGCTGTCCGACTCTTTCTTTTCAAGAATATCATCGAGAGCGCCAAAAAGCTTATCCTTTGTTATGGGCTTGAGAAGATAATTGGCGGCCTTGACGGTGTAGCTTTCGACCGCGAATTCAGGCGATGCTGTAAGAAAAATAATATCGGCTGCCTTATCGAAGCTGCGAATCTCCCTGGCAAGGGACATCCCATTTAAAACGGGCATGATGACATCCAGCAGATAGAGGTCATATTTTTCGTAGGCAGCCTTTGAGGCAAGCTCAACACTGCTGGTATAACATTTATAGCTGATCGGTATATCGTGCTCTGCCACATAGGTATTTATAAAAGAGGATATAGAAGAAATTTCGTTTATCTCGTCATCACATACAGCTATTTTAAGCATTCGTTCATTCACCCCTGCAAATTTATATATGTATTATAAACTTTATATTGATAAATTTCTACAGCTAACTTTTATCGTTCATGTCAAAAAAAATGTAATTCATGCAATTTCGTCCATGAATGATTTTTAATAGGATATTATATATAGCAGATAGAATTAATGTAGTACTTTTGATTTATAAAAGACAACAGGAGGAATATGCTATGTGGAGAAAAATCTATAATGCAATATGGGCAGACAAAGCCAGAAGAGCAGCAGTGCTTACAATCATTATTGCATTGATTGTGTCCGGCACAGCGTTGGCAATACTTAACACGATTGGGAAATCCAGGCCGGCGCAGGGTGCACCGGATGAGCAGCCGCTGATTGGAACGGAGGTTGCGGATCTGCCGCAGGAGAGCGGTCAGAATACCGGTTCAGAGACAGAAAGCCAGCCGGCAGATGAGCGGCAGACGGAACAATCCGGTGAACAGTATGAGACACCTGAGGTGACCGGGCCGTCAGCACAGGAGACTTCGGCAGGAGGGAATGAACAGAGTTCTTCAAAGACGGCGGATACCCAGCCTGCCACAGTCAGTGGTGAGACTGTCAGTGAGTCCGGTGAAGCGGAGAACGTCACACAGGAGACTACCACACAGGAGACTACCACGCAGAGTAATGCGGAGCCGGAAGAGAGGTATGCTGTCAATTTTGCAACACAGGGCGGAAGTGTATTACAGACAAAGCAGGTTGAGCGTGGAACTAAGATAAAGAGCTTTTCTACACCGTACAGTGAAGGGAACATCTTCCTTGGATGGTATTATGATGAAGCTCTTACACAGCCGGTTAAGGAGGAGGATAGTGTCAACAGTGACCTTACACTGTATGCTGCATATAGACAGACTGAACAGCTGCAGCCGGTAGAGAACATAGTATTTGCCGCAGCGGAGAATGTCGACGGAGACAGCTTTGCCATCACGGTTGTGACAGAGGACAAGAAGCAGGACGCAGAGGGAGTGCGCGCAGCTCTTGATGTAAAGAACCTTACCGACCCCGGGCAGACGGACATTGTCAGGGTTACAGGTGCGGATGGAGAGTATGTGATTACAGGAATTACTCCTGAGATAGAAAACAATTCATCCATGGCTGTTCCGGGTTTTGAGGATGGTTGTACATATAGAATTACACTCACGGATTCGAGACTTAATTTTAAAAACCAGCCGGACACGGTAAGGGAGTACAACTTTACAACAGCTAAGAAGGAGGTATTGAATGTATCACTTAACAGTGACATTGTCTATATACCTATAAGCGATTTAAAGAATATAACCAATGATGGAGACTCTGTTGAAACGCTGAGTATTGCACTCTATCAGGCGGATAAGGATGGGGTGCTTGGACCGGCAGAGCTTACACAGGGTCAGTTCGATTACAGCAAGGAAAGCTTGAACGTAGGGGATGTAATATCAATATATGCAGGCCTGAGGCCGGATTTAAGAACACTTGATACGCCGGATGAACACAACGGCGATATAGCTTATGTAGAGATAACAGGTAAGAACGGTAACAGGTACAGCTATAAGAATGCCACACCTGAGGATGTAATCTTCACACCGGATATTCTGCCTGTATCAGCTGCCTTTCTTGACAATGCCGGCGAGGGCAGTATGACGGTTGACAGCAAGGTGCTTGACTATTCGCCGGATGTGTATGCCAATGTCGGGCTTGACAGCCGGACAACGGTGGATATAGGCGACTATGTTGCTTTCTACAGTGGAATATTCGGTATCTTAGAAGGTGAAAATGCAGCACAGATAGGAAGCTACGGCTTAGTAACTGCTGTCACGAAAAATGATAACGGCACTACGACAATTGGGTATAGGGCTGTTGGTTTTGATGAAGTGATAGCAGCTATGGACATCTATACAAGTGAACAGATGTCCGGAGCGGAAATGATTGAGGGCGTGGATACAGCCTCAATCGAGAGAGCAATTGAGAAACAGGCAGTTGAAAGCGGCTTTGCCGATGAGGCGGCACAGTATCTTGCCTCCTTAGCACTTGCCACAGACAACTTTACAAGGTTAAAAGATAACATGAACCTTGAGGACTACAAGGTAATCCTTGAGGATGGAAGTACGATATCGCCGGAGGAGCTGCAGCTTATGTCATCTGACATATCGGTTGAATGTAAGCTTGAGGACGGATATCCTAAGGCTACAATCAGCACGACACCTAAGAATCTTTCACAGGCTGAGGGTTCCGCAGCAAGGGATAAGGGACTTAGCGTGGAGCTTGAGGTTCAGGCAAAGATTACAATGGGTAAAAAAGGCTCCGACAATCAGGTAGAGATAACCGTAAGCGGTAAGTTTACCGAGGAAGTTGGTCTTGACCTTGGTGTAAGCAGCAAGGCTGTCTGGAAGGTATGGGGAATATTCCCTTACATTGCAGAGTACCGCGTGACTGCCAATATTGATGTGCTCAATTATACAGGAATTGAAGTGAGTGCCGTCATGGCCACTAACAGCAGCGATGACAATGACGATAAGGGCGGCTTCAATACAGCACTTGATATCGCAGATCAGATTAAGGAGCTTATAGAGCAGGCGAAGGATGATGGAGAGGATGAGGATTCCGAGGAGAATGCCAATAAGCTTGTCAAGCGCTACAGCGATATGATGGACGAGGAGTCCGACTGGATAAAGATTTTTGAGCAGAATATTATAAATCAGGAAAAGCTTCTGCCGCCGTGCCTGCCAATTATTGCGGTAAGCATAGACGTGGATTTTGTTGTTAAGGTTGATGCCTGCGTTGCTGTCGGCTTCGACTTCGACTACATAACCGGAAAGCGCTATACATATACGATAGATGTGTTTGCCGGAAAGGTATACAACGATACCGTACAGCTTATTGAGGACGCGTATGAATTTGATTTCTATGTAATGGGAAGACTTGCCGTGAGGGCAGGGCTTGAGTTCGAGTTCAAGGTGGGTGTGTTCTCAACCAAGTTAGCATCGGTTGGATTTGTCGCGGAGGCTGGAGCATACACTAAGCTGTGGGGATATTTCTACTATGAGCTTAAATACACCCAGAGTCTTGGAAAGAGCCAGCAGTACAGCGGAGCACTTCTGATAGATGTGGGTGCTTATCTGGATGTCGCACTTAAGGCACAGGCACTCAACGACAGATATACGGCGATGTACACGCTTATCAATAAGGAATGGCCGCTGTGGTCCGTGGGAAACAGGGACAGTATACTTGATTTTACCACTGCACAGGAGGATATGCCGTATATGAAGATGAAGCAGCATGTCCGCTCGGTGGTGGTACCGGACAGTGTGTTTGACCTTACATACCTTGACCTGGTTGAAGGTGGCGAGGCCCATGCGGTATATGAGGATTACTATGACCCGGCTAAGCCTGCAAGCGGCAGGAACAGAAATAATTTTGACATTGTGATGACTAATGACAAGTTCTCCTATGACCCTCAGACGAACACTATAACGGTAACTCCTGATAAGGAAGATAAGAGACTTGAAGGTGAGATGATAATAACATGGAACAGATATCCGCTTGCTTTCTCATCAAAACCTATACAGAGAAGACTTTCATTATATTGGGATAATTTAAGGGACGGATATGTTATAGTTCCTTACACCAATGGCGGAACCTATATCAATATTATCAATGCTGCGTTTGAAAAGAAGATAGACAGGCCTGCCGATCCGGTAAGGATGGGCTATGATTTTGCAGGCTGGTATCAGGATGAGGAGCTTAATCAGGAGTATGAGTTCCCTGAGCTTATGCCGGCACAGGATACTAATATATTTGCAAAATGGACACCTTCAGTGAACACAGCTTACCGTGTGGAGCATTATAAGGAGCAGATAGCATCAGGTGAGTATGAGCTTGCGGACAGCGAGAAGCTCACAGGCACCACGGACAGCTATGTAACACCTGCGGTTAGGACGTATGAGGGATATACCTCACCGGCAGCGCAGGAGATAAGAATAGAGGCGGACGGAAGCACGGTTCTCCGCTATTATTATCCGCTTGAATGGCATACTGTCACCTTCAATGAAGGCGAGGCAGGAGACACAAGCGTAAGCTATGAGCTTAAATACGGTGCAGTGATTGTTCCTCCTATGGTTGCAGCAGATGGTTATACATTTACCGGCTGGGATAAGGAAGTAGCTTCAGCTATGGGAACGGAGGATGTAGTATATACTGCACAGTGGAGCAGGAATCCGGATACACAGTACAGAGTTGAGTACTATGTACAGGATACGGATGGAGCCTACAGACTTAAGAGCAGTTTCACGGCACAAGGATATACAGGTTCGTCAATCACTGCGGACAGCTTAAGAAAGACTCCGCTTGAAGGAGAAACCACAGCCGATAAGCTTTTCATGGTAGACGGCGGAATCGTATTCGGCAATATGACTGTGCTTGGTGAGGAATGTGATACAGCCGGTGTGGCACCGGACGGAAAAATGATAATCAAGGTCAATTACAGACGCGAAAGATATTCGTACACATTTGATTACGGATATGACGATAAGGCTGTGACAGCCGATACATGCTATGAGGGCACAATCAATGTTCCTGAGAATGTGGCAAGAGACGGATATATATTCGGAGGCTGGAGCCTTGACGGCAAAAAGGCCGTTAAGGTGAATACGGTTATGGGTAAGGAGGACATTGTATATTATGCATTGTGGACACCTGTCACATATACGGTACATTTTGACGGAAATTCCGAATACGCAGAAGGAGAGATGGAGGATATTCCGCTTACTTATGATGAGGCGGTAACTCTTCCGGCTAATAAGTTTTCGCGTGAGAACTATGTTTTTGGCGGCTGGAGCCTTACAAAGGCGGGAGAGGTGCGCTACACCGATTCAGAGAGTGTCAAGAACATTTCAAAGGCGGACGGCAGCACGGTGACACTGTACGCTGTGTGGATTCCGGAGGAGTATAAGATTTCCTATGAGAATCTGTATGATGGTGTCAGCACCAATGCTGCTTCATACAATATTGAGAGTGAGACAATAATACTCAAGGCTGCGGTCAGAACAGGCTATGTATTTGAGGGCTGGTATGATAACGCTGAGCTTACCGGGGACAGGGTTGATAGAATAGAGCATGGAAGTATAGGAAACCGTACCTTCTATGCGGACTGGAGCCCGGCAAAGGATACAGGCTACCGCGTTGAGAATTATTTACAGCAGCTCGATGGCAGCTATGTGCTTGACAGGACGGATGTGCTCACAGGTGTTACGGAGGATATTGTGACACCACAGACACATGACTATGCAGGCTTCACAGCGCCGGAGCAGAGGACGCTTGAAATCACGGCGGACGGAAATGCGGTGCTTAGATATGACTACACCAGAAACACATATACGCTCACATTCGATGCCACGGAGGGAGCACTTGGGGGTAATGATACGATAACTGCACTGTATGGTGCGGATATAACACCTCCTTCGGCATACAGGGAAGGCTATGGCTTCGCCGGCTGGTACGATGGCGATGTGAGATTTGATGTGAGAACAATGCCTTCAAAGGACATGAAGCTCACTGCTGCATGGAAGGCAGGCGAATACGGATACACGGTCAACTATTATCAGCAGAATGTGGACGGCTCCGATGGGTATACACTTGCAGCCAGCTTGAATGAGACTGCACCTATGGACAGCGAGGTTGAGGCACCGCTAAAGAGCTTTGACGGCTTTACCGCTGTCGGCGGGGCTAAGACAATCACAATCTGTACCGATGAGAGTAAGAATGTAGTCGATTACTATTACACAAGAAACCAGTATACTCTCAGCTGGGATTTCGCCGGAGGAGCTGCGGACAATTACACATCGGGAACACTCTATTATGGCACGAAGATAAATGCTCCTGTACCTGTAAAGGAAGGATATTCGTATGAATGGAGCAGGGAACTGTTTGCGGACATGCCGGCTGAGAACCTTGAGTACACAGCGATATGGAAGGCGGACAGCTATATCCTGACATTAGATGTGAACGGAGGAAGCTTACCTGCCGATGCGGCATTGAGTAAGAATGTAGTATTTGACGAGGTATACGGAGAGCTTCCACAGCCTTCTAAGAGGGGATATGCCTTCGATGGATGGTTTACCAAGCCTCAGCCTGCTTCGGACGAGGTTGTGCAGATAACAGCGGATACCGTTGTTAAGACGGCACAGAATCATGTACTCTATGCGCACTATACACCGATAGAGTACAAGCTTGTATACTCAAATGTGGATGGTGCAGAGAATGGCAATCCGGCTTCCTACAATATCACAACAGGAAGGATTGAACTGAAGCCTGCGAAGAAGACAGGTTTTACCTTCGAGGGCTGGTATTACGATAAGGAATGTGCAGGTGAGCAGGTTGAGGTGATAGCCGCCGCAGGCATAGGCGACAGAGAGCTCTATGCTAAGTGGAGGGAGCACAGCTATAAGGTTGTATTCCATTCAAACAATGGCGGGGATACTACGGACGGACAGAGCTTCACCTACACAGAGAGCAAGGCGCTTAAGCAGAACAGCTTTACAAAGGAGGAGTACAACTTCACAGGCTGGTCATTGAAGGCAGGGCAGGAGGCAAAGTACACAGACGGTGAGCTTGTCTCACAGCTTGTGCCGGATGACAATGGCATAATTCATCTGTATGCTGTGTGGACACCTGTAAGATACAGCATAATATATGTCAATATGGACGGTGCACAGAATGCTGCCGGAAATCCGGACAGCTTCACGGTTGAAGATGATTTCCTCACACTCTATGAACCGACTAAGGCGGGATATACCTTTGAGGGCTGGTACACTGATGACACATATAACAATAAGGTGACTGCACCGATAAAGCTCAGGGTTGGCTATGAGCCGACATTCTATGCAAAATGGTCGGTAAACTCTTATGTCATAACCTTTGACAGCTGCAAGGGTGATTCCGTTCCTACAGAGACACTTGATATGGTATATGATACAGCGAAGAATCTTCCTCTTATCTCGGATATGGAGGGCTTTGTAAGACCGGGCTATACCTTTAACGGCTGGGCGCTTGAAAAGGACGGCGAGCCTGTATACAGTGACGGAGCTACGGTAAAGAACCTTGTTGAATCGGGAAATATCAATCTGTATGCGGTATGGACGCTGAACGTATTCAGTATCAGCTATGATGCCGGAACGGGAGCTGTATCGAATGATAATCCTGCAAGCTACAGCATTGAGGACAATGATGTTATCCTGATTGCACCTATAGCTAAGGAGGGCTATAAGTTCCTTGGCTGGTATGAAGGGGATGTACTTGTATCCGAGATAGTGAAGGGAACGCAGAAGGACTATAACCTCACGGCTAAGTGGGGTCACGGAGGAATATTTACACTTTCATATGAGGGTGAGGAGGCTGTAACCCTGCAGAACGGTTCAACGGGAGCTAAGCTCACCTACAAGGTAACAAGAACTCTTCCTGAGGGTACACAGGCGATATCCAATCCGATTTATGTCTACTACAGAACGGTAAATGGTACGGCGTATGGCTCAACGGTCGACATTGATATAGCACTTGATAAATATCATTTTAAGCATGTCGGTGGGGAGAATGTCTACCTTACATTCGGTTCTGAGGATATGGAGCGGACCTTCAATGTTGAGGAGTGGGGAGCGGAGACTGCGGCGGACATCGTGGCAGGCTTCCAGATTGGTGGAACAGACCGCTACTATGATGTGGAGCTTTATAAATCACTTGATACCGTAGCAGGATATTCAGGAACATTTGGTGATGTAAGGTCGCTCAGAAGAAAAATTAAGGCTGTTACTGCAAATACAATTACGAATGATATGTATAATAAGTGGTATAGCTATACATTCCTTACGGGCGAACACAAGGTCACTGATAAAGGATATGATAATAATCCTTCATTTACGTTTAAGACTTTATCTGAGATTCTCAATGACAATGGTTTTTCATCTGAGACACAGAAGTATATAACGAATACAGCTACGAACATGGGATTTAAGATGACGGCAGATATTATAGAAAATGACGATGGTTATATTTATCTTAGATTTTATCGTGAGTATCCATTCCAGTATCAGGCTCAATACAGAGGTGATATTAAGGATAAGGGCTGGAGAACCGGAATAGAATTCCCACGTACTACTTCTAAGCAGAATGGAGTCCAGTTTGATTTTGGACATGAGCATACATATAATACATGGTCACTTGCTTATGATTCAGGAACATATGCCAAGGTGGGAGTAAATGACAGATTGGGCATACAGCTGAGAGCTGATGGAAGTGGAGGCGATGACTGGAGAATAGGAACCAGTTATGCATATTATAAGATAATTGATAGCAGGGCACCACAGCAGGTAGGGCTTGCCAACCTTGCATTTGGCAGGTACAAGGCAGGGGACACCATTTCGATAACAGTTATATATGATGAGGTCATAAAGAGTGCCTCCGGAATGGGACTGTCAGCTATAAGCGGTCTTCCTGTTAAGGATGTACAGTTCGCAGGAGGAGAAGGCACGAATGCACTCACATTTACAGCTACACTTACTGCTGATTTTGAGGTAACGCCTGATTTCAACAATGACATAAAGGCATTAAAGCCGGTTACTGGAACAGTATCGGATATACTTGGTAACCATAACTAATATTAGCGTATTTCTTAAATTTTGATATTTTACCGAGAGCGACAGGGTGTCATTTACATGGCACCCTGTCTGCATTATAATTAAGTTACTTTTATGAAGAGGATATAGGAAGCATGGGAATACATAGAGTAAAATTATATTTGACCCTGATAACAGCATTATTGATAACCTGTATAGCTGCGTCATGCGCAGGGCGGCAGGACAGTGGGACTGTCACAGATGATAAGAAGATACGCGCAGCCGTTATCGACACAGGTTTTTCAGAAAAAGCGATACCCGCCGGCAATATCGCCGGAGGAAAGAATTATGTTGAAGGGAGCATGGGAACGGATGACACCTATGGACATGGCACGGCGGTAGCGTCAATTATTCTTGAGAATGCCCCGGATACAGAGCTTGTCGCTCTTGTGAGCAGTGTGTATGAACATGGAAGACTTAAGCAGGTGGACGCAGATACATTTGCAGGGATAATCATTGACGCTGTCGATGTATATGGATGTGATGTAATCAATATCAGTGCAGGATTTGCTGCCGATGTTGAGGCGGTACGGCTTGCTGTTGAGTATGCAGCACACAAGGGCGTTGTGGTAGTGGCATCGGCTGGTAATGATTATGTTGAAAACCCGGATGTAAAATATTATCCTGCGGCCTATGATGACGTGATTGCGGTGGGTTCAATGAATGAGAGCAGGACAGCAATATCGGATTTTTCGCAGAGAGGTGAATGGGTCGATATGTACGAGTGCGGGGAGAACATTACCGTCAGAACCCTGAGCGGTGATAGCAG
>ERZ773210.2588-NODE-2588-length-14343-cov-3.190230_pt1 | contig 14343 bp, 14 predicted proteins | sample MGYA00580528_ERZ773210 | MGnify/ENA primary metagenome ERZ773210 (study PRJEB29015, sample SAMEA2737769) | human gut metagenome | biome: human gut; feature: human-associated habitat; material: faeces | place: China | collected 2012 ...
GTGCGAACCAATCTGTCCAATCAGGTAGTAGAGAATGTAAAAGAAAATCTTGATACCAAGATCTATGAGACACTGATTCCGAGAAATATCCGATTAGCAGAGGCTCCATCTCACGGACTTCCGATCAATATGTATGATTCAAAATCAGCGGGAACAGAAAGTTATCGTATGTTGGCAAAAGAAGTGATGGAGAGATAAGGAGGAGAGCTATGGCTGCTGCAAAAAAAGGTGGACTGGGAAAGGGAATTGATTCTTTAATTCCAAACAAAGTAAGTGCCACAAAAACGGAAGCAAAGAATGAAAATGTGAAAAACGATAAAGTCATCGAGGGTGTTCTGGTAAATATCAATAAGGTAGAACCGAATCGGGAACAGCCAAGAAAGAATTTTGATGAGGATGCCCTGTTGGAATTGTCCGAGTCAATCAAACAGTTTGGTGTGTTACAGCCTCTGCTTGTACAGGACAGAAAAGGATATTATGAAATTATTGCCGGCGAGCGCAGATGGCGAGCAGCGAAACTTGCCGGATTAAAAGAGGTTCCAGTAATTATCAAGAATCTTTCCAACCAGGAAGTCGTAGAAATCTCCCTGATCGAAAATATCCAGAGAGAAAACTTAAATCCGATTGAGGAAGCAATCGCATACAAGCGGTTACTGACAGAGTTCAATCTGAAACAGGATGAAGTTGCCGAGCGTGTATCGAAGAGCAGAACCGCTGTCACAAATTCCATGCGACTGTTAAAACTCGACGAGAGAGTACAGCAGATGGTAATTGATGACATGATCTCGACCGGACATGCGAGAGCACTTCTCGGTATTGACGATCAGGAAAAACAGTATACGACAGCACAGAAAATTTTCGACGAAAAACTGAGTGTGCGTGAGACGGAAAAACTGGTAAAGAAGATCCAGGAAAATAAGCCGGAAAAACCGAAGACTGATCCGGTGGACGATTTCATTTACAATGATCTGGAAGAAAAAATGAAAGCGGCTATGGGAACGAAGGTATCGATCAAACAGAAGGCCAAGGGAAAAGGAAAGATCGAGATCGAATATTACTCCCGGGAAGACCTGGAGCGAATCTTCGAAGCCATCACCAGAAAGAATTAGAGGAGAAATCCCCTACGGGGATCCCTGGATGCGCTGAAAACACGCGCAGATCAAGGAAAGGAGAACACTAAGATGAGTCCGATTTTAGAGTACGTCTATCAGGTAACCGGGATCGATACAGCCTACATTCTGGCCGGAATGCTGGCGTTGATTCTGATTTTGTTGATTTTAATAATAGTAGCATTATGTAAACTGAAAAAGCTGCGTCGCAAGCTGGATCGCTACATGCGCGGCAAAGATGCGGAAAGCCTGGAGGAAACTATTTTATCCTGTATCGAAAAGGCAGAGAAGGTGGACCAGATGAACCATATTCTGCGTGAAGATATCATTGGCCTCCGCAAGAACCAGAAAATTACTTTCCAGAAAATGGGAATGGTAAAGTACAATGCCTTTCGTGAGATGAGCGGTGATTTGAGCTTTGCTTTGGCTCTGCTGGATCAGGAAAATAACGGCTTCCTGATCAATTCCGTTTATGGTAACGAAGGCGGTTATTCCTACATCAAGGAAATTAAAAACGGAGAAAGCGAAATCCTTCTCTCCGAGGACGAGCAGAAAGCCCTGGATAAAGCCAAAAGCCAGGCTTGAAAAAAACACAGAGATATTATATGATTAAGTGAGCGTTAGAGAGTCAACGTGCTTGTGCGATTGACGCAAAATTAAGTATCGAAAGCAGTAAAGGAGAAAAAACATGCTGGATATAAAATTTTTAAGAGAGAACCCGGAAATCGTAAAACAGAACATCCGCAATAAGTTCCAGGATCAGAAGCTGGGCCTGGTAGACGAGGTCATCGAGCTGGACGCGCAGAAGAGAGCTGCTCAGCAGGAAGCAGACAGCTTACGTGCAGAGCGTAACAAGCTGTCCAAGCAGATCGGCGCGCTGATGGGCCAGGGCAAGAAGGAAGAGGCAGAGGAAGTTAAGAAGCAGGTAGCTGCAGAGGCAGACCGTCTGGCAGAGCTTTCCGAGAAGGAAAAAGAGCTGGATGAGAAGATCCTGAAGGATATGATGACTATCCCGAACATCATTGACCCGAGTGTACCGATCGGGAAAGACGACAGCGAGAACGTAGAGGTTCAGCGTTACGGCGAGCCGGTAGTTCCGGATTTCGAGATTCCGTACCACACCGAGATTATGGAGCGTTTCAACGGCATCGATCTGGACAGCGCAAGAAAGGTAGCCGGAAACGGATTCTATTACCTGATGGGCGATATTGCGAGACTGCATTCCGCAGTGCTGGCCTATGCCCGTGATTTCATGATTAACAGAGGCTTTACCTATTGCGTACCGCCTTTCATGATCCGCAGCAACGTGGTTACCGGCGTTATGAGCTTTGCGGAGATGGACGCTATGATGTACAAGATCGAGGGCGAGGATTTGTATCTGATCGGTACCAGCGAGCATTCTATGATCGGAAAATTCATCGACAGCATCCTGCAGAAGGATGAGCTGCCAAAGACTCTGACCAGCTATTCTCCGTGCTTCCGTAAGGAGAAGGGTGCCCACGGCCTGGAGGAGAGAGGCGTATACCGTATTCACCAGTTTGAAAAGCAGGAAATGATCGTAGTCTGCGAGCCGGAGGACAGCAAGATGTGGTTTGATCGTCTGTGGCAGAATACCGTAGACCTGTTCCGCTCCATGGACATCCCGGTACGTACGCTGGAGTGCTGCTCCGGTGACCTGGCTGACCTGAAGGTGAAGTCTGTAGACGTAGAAGCATGGTCTCCGCGTCAGAAGAAGTACTTCGAGGTAGGAAGCTGCTCCAACCTGGGCGACGCACAGGCACGCCGTCTGAAAATCCGTATCAACGGGGAAAAGGGCAAGTATTTCGCGCATACATTAAATAATACCGTAGTTGCTCCGCCGCGTATGCTGATCGCATTCCTGGAGAATAACCTGCAGGCAGACGGAAGCGTTCGTATTCCGGAGGCACTGCAGCCGTACATGGGCGGTATGAAAGAGATTCGATAAAAAAAGATTCCAGATAAAAGATATCCACATACTCACCGGGTTTTCCACAAAAGTGGATAACCCGGTGGAATTGTGGATAACGGATCCCGAAGGAGGTGATTACAGTGCATGAATATCTGAGAGCCATCGGATTCAGCCGAATCCAGACCAAAGAAGAATTGAATTACCTGTTGAAAATGACAGAGGAAAGCTACCAGAGTGAACGGACTTCCGGTGAGTATGGAGGACGCGATTTCTCAGAGCGGCGGAAGGAATTCGCACCGGGCATGGGCATCATGCTGCGGGGGGAGTACAATGACCGCGAAGAATATCAGAGCGAATATTATTTTCCCTATTTTCAGGGAAGACAGGAGAAATTCTACGACAATATTACCATCGAGCGCCATGCGGAGAAAGAATCCTACGCGGGCGTCATCGACGATCTGGCCATGGGCGTCACGATCATTTTCTATGTACAAAATGTGGCGGATTATTTGAGTGAACGGCGGCGGAGCCATTTCTCATCCTGCACTGTCACACTGAAATTCGCAGGATTGTCCACAGAAGGCAAGATTCTTCTGCCGGTGGCCCAGAGCCTGACGCCGGAGGAGAACACGAAGGCAATTCTGCAGCGGACGAAGCTTATCAAAGCCGCCCGTGAGGGGGATGAGGAGGCCATCGAGAACCTGACCATTGAGGACATGGACACCTATTCCATGATTTCCCGGCGGATTGCCCATGAGGATGTGTTCTCAATTGTATCCACGTATTTCATGCCGTACGGCGTGGAGTGCGACCATTATAATGTGCTGGGAGAAATTCTCGACTGCAATCTGGTGCAGAACAGCCTGACAAAGGAATGGGTCTATGTTCTGACGCTGGAAAGCCACGATTTGATCTTCGAGGTCTGCATCAACAAGGAGGACCTGCTGGGCGAGCCGGAAGTAGGACGCCGTTTCAAGGGCGTGGTCTGGATGCAGGGAGAGGTTATTTACCATAATTAAAAGCCTGTTATAAAACAGGCTTTTAACACAATACGAAAAGATGGTTTAAAAGTTCTATAGATTCTGTAATATATTTATCTTTATGATAGATCAGATTGAAGGTACGATCCCATACGCTTGTCGGATGACGAAGAATATGGATAGTACCTTCTTTTTTTTTCATAATTATGTAGGATAAAAACGGTTTGTGCATGAAATTTCAGCACCTGAAAGAAATACGTGAAATTAATCTCAAAAATATGTGAAATAATTGACTAAGTTTCAGAAATAACGTATTATGTCAATAACACGCGTGGAACTATATGATAAATTCGTCAGAATGACGAATGGCAAGAAGGTAAAGACAAAAGAAAGTGGGAAAATGTATGAATATTATAACAAATATCTGGACAGTGTTCTTCAATAATGTCCTATCGCAGCCGGCCATCTTTATCGGCCTGATAGTTGTGCTGGGCTACATACTTCTGAAAAGAAAATGGTATGAAATCGGTGCGGGCTTCATCCGTACTGTAGTCGGATACATGATGCTTCAGTCTGGAGCCGGCCTGTTAAAAGGAACGGTAGATCCATTGCTGAACGGTATTCAGCAGAAATGGCAGATCAGTGCGGTAGTTATTGACCCGAACTTCGGTCTGACCGCGGCAAACAGCGCATTGGAGAGTATCGGTGTGACAACCTCTTTTGCAATGGTTACGCTGTTGGTTGCGTTTGTATGGAATATCATTCTGGTATTCTTCCGTAAGGTTACCAAGGTTCGTACCCTGTTTACCACAGGTCATATCATGGTAAAACAGTCTACGGTAGCGACCTGGATTATCTTTTTCCTTCTTCCAAACTTCCGGAATATGACAGGAATTATTCTGGTTGGTTTGCTTTGTGGAACCTACTGGTCCGTATTCTCAAACCTGACCGTAGAAGCAACACAGGAACTGACAGACGGAGCAGGTTTTGCCATTGGTCATCAGCAGATGCTGGGCGTATGGTTCGCATATCGCTTTGGCGGCATCTTCAAGAGCAAGAAAAAAGATGGAGAAAAGAAAGAGTTGAAGCTGGGCGGCGCAATGAAGGTGCTGGACGACTATGTAGTATCTACAACTCTGATTATGCTTCTGTTCTTCGGTTTCATTATGGTAATTCTTGGACAGGATTTACTTCGTGAGATTGATACAGCCAATTTTGGAAAGAACCTGGCATTCCCGGTATATATTTTCCAGCGCTGCGCATCCTTTGCAGTGGCTCTGGTTATCCTGAAAACAGGTATCCGTATGTTTGTAGGTGAGATGGTAGAGTCTTTCGACGGAATCTCCGGTTCTGTACTGAAGGGATCCCTTCCCGCAGTAGACTGTGCGGCTACCTATTCCTTCGGTGATTCCAATGCTGAGACACTGGGATTCCTGTTTGGTGCGGTAGGACAGTTAATCGCAATTGCGGGACTTCTGATTTTTAAATCCCCGCTGATGATTATTCCGGGCTTCGTACCGTTGTTCTATGATAATGCAACCATCGGCCTTTATGCCAATATGAAGGGCGGTTTCCGGGCTCTGATGGCATGTTGTATCGGTTCCGGTCTTTTACAGGTTCTTGGCAGCGCCGTGGCAATCGGACTTTTCCAGATGGGTTCTTTTGGCGGCTACGTAGGCAATCTGGACTGGGCAACACTGTGGCCGCTGATGGGTTATATTATGAAGTATCTGGCAGTACCGGGCGTGATTGTCTGTATCGTGGGAATGCTTGCTATCCCGCAGCTGCAGTATCGCCGCAATAAGGAAAACTACTTTAATGTAGGAGAAGAATAAAGACATAGATGTAAGGAGGCCCAAAATGCTGAAAGTATTAGTTGCATGTGGATGTGGTATGGGAAGCTCACAGTTACTGAAAATGAATTGCGCAAATGTATTAAAAAAGCTGGGAATTGAAAATACTGTTCATCATACCAGCATCGACGAAGCGAAATCTACCGCCCATGACTATGATCTGATTGTGGTAGGCGAGAATTTTGTAGACAGCTTTAAGCTGAAAGAAGGTTCTAAAACTAAAATCATCGGTCTGAAGAATCTGATGAATAAAAAAGAGCTGGAAGAAAAGCTGAGAGAGGGCGGATTCGCTAACTAAAAAGAACAGGGGGCTTTGGAAATGAAACAGTATGGGGATGAGGAATTATCTGTCATTGCCGAGATAGCCAGAATGTATTATGTGGAAGGAATGTCACAGATTGATATTGCGAACATGCTCTTCTTTTCCAAAGCCAAGGTCTCCCGCGCTCTTCGTATCGCGCGGGAAGAGAATATAGTAGAATTTCATATTAATTATCCATTAAAACGTTCTATGAAGCTGGAGACGGAGCTGAAACGGAAATTTGGTTTGCAGGATGCCCGGGTAGTGGTGGATCTATATGGAAATGAGAGTACGGATATTTCCATTAAACGAATCGGGGAAATGGCTGCGGGCTATCTGGACGAGACGCTGAAGGATGGTGACATCGTAGGCCTGTCCTGGGGCAAGACCATGTATCAGACCATAAAGAATATCACGCCCTCTGAGCCGAAGAAAATCCAGGTGGTACAGGTCGTGGGAAATTCCACAGACAATTATAATCTGGATATCGATGTGACAAGCCTGGTTCAGAAGATGGCTAAGATTTATCAGGGAACAGCCCATTTTCTATATGCACCCATGTATATCAACAGCGATATTGTAAGAAAAGAACTGCTAAAGGAAAGTGTCATCCGACGGGTAATAGAAATCATCCGACGTTCAGATTATGTGGTAACGGGCATTGCGGATGTCTCCACGGAACGAAAAAAGAATACCTGGGCAGGCTATCTGACAGAAGAAAAAATGCAGGACTTGGTAAAAAATGGTGCTGTAGGGTATCTTTGCGGCTATTTTCTGGATAAAAACGGAAAAAAACTTTCAGATCCGATCAATGATAAGATTATTGGAATCTCTTTTGAAGAATTAAAAAAAGTTCCGCATGTTATAGCAGTTGCGGGCGGCATTGATAAAACACAGGCAATTCTGGCGGCGTTGAAAGGAAAACTGATAAATTGTCTGATTACAGACAGCAGGATAGCTGAAAAACTTCTGGACATGTAAAGGAAGGAAGTGTTCAGGGAGGAGTAAGAAAAAATATGGCAGAACAGATTTTGTACAGCTTTTGTGAAAGTCTTGTAAGACGGCAAGCAGAAGCGGAGCGGGTCATGCTGGAGGAGTTCCGGAAGGGCACTTATACCATAGAAAAGCCATTTGTAAAAATAAACCCATATCTGATTAACCCACTGGCAGCGGTCGTAATGTTTATGACAGAGGAAGAGACAGCAGTGACCGTAACAGTATACGGGAAAGAAGCGCGGGGAAATATTGTGCATACATTTCCGCCGGCAAAGGAGCATATACTTCCGGTTTTGGGGCTCTATGCAGACTTTGAAAATAAAGTAGAACTGCGTGCCTACGAAAAAGACGCGCATGAAATTCGAATTCAAACAGAAAAATTAAGCGGCGATGAGCCACGGCTGATTCATATGAAAACAGAACCGGAGTACACTTCCGGAGATCTTATTTTTGTAACGCCGTCATTAAATGCGCTTGCGACCGGTTTTGACTATCGGGGAGACATCCGGTGGCATCTGACAGCTCCGGTAGTTTTTGATTTGAAGCGCCTGAAAAATGGGAATTTCCTCATCGGTACAGAGCGTGTGCTGAAGATGCCTTATTATATGTCTGGATTGTATGAAATGACCATGGCAGGCAAAATTATAAAAGAATACAGCATCCCGGGAGGATATCATCACGATCAATGGGAAATGGAGGATGGCAATCTTCTGATTTTGACAGAATCTCCCACCTATGAAACTGTCGAGGATGAAATAGTTCTTATTGACAGAAAAACAGGAGCAATTTTGAAAAAATGGGATCTGAAGGATTGCCTGACTCCGGGAGACGGCCCGTCAGGCGGCTACACGGATAAGGACTGGTTCCACAATAACGCATTGTGGTATGACAAAAACACGAATTCTATCACCTTGTCCGGCCGGCACACGGACAGTATTATCAACATTGATTATGAGACGGGCGAGTTGAACTGGATTTTAGGCGATCCGGAGACCTGGCCGGAAGAAAAGCTGAAATATTTTTTTAAGCCCGTTGGTGAGGGGGATTTCGACTGGCCATATGAGCAGCATGCCTGCCTTGTGACGCCGAACGGTGACATCATGTGTTTTGACAACGGTCATTACCGCTCCAAGATTCGGGAGAAGTTTCTGTTGAATAAAGATAACTTTTCCAGAGGCGTTCTTTATCGTATCAACCGCGAAGACATGACCATTGAGCAGCGTTGGCAGTACGGCAAGGAACTGGGCGAGGAATTTTTCTCTTCTTATATTGGAAATGTGGAGTTTTATAATGAAGGACATTATCTGGTACATTCCGGTGGAATTCAGTATTACGGTGAACATGCTTCTGAAAAGCCGGCGGCGCTGATGCAGGGAGATCCCAACGTCCGGGCGGAGAGTATTACCGTAGAAGTTCTGGATAACAAGGTCATTATGGAACTGAAGATAGAAGGCAATTTTTACCGCGCGGAAAAGCTTTCGTTATACCATGATCAGGAGAATCTTCCTCTTGGCGAAGGAGAGCGAGTGGGTGAGATGGGTGTGACTCCCGAGTTCGACACCCTGATTCCCATGGAACCCAGCGGAGAGCTGCTTCCTTATCGGTATGAGGCAAGCTTTACCGAGGAAGAGGACAGGTTTACCTTCAAGGCTATTTTCGAAGGCGGCCAGCTGGTGATGCTGATGCTGGAGAAGCCGAACAGTGATGAACAGCACGGATATTTTATTTCCACCTCTAAAAATAAGTTTACAGCTTTGTGTTGCGGAACATTTATTGAGAAGGATCCAAGAAATATAACACTCAGTGTAAATAAGGCGGGCCTGCATGGTGATTTTGATGTGCGGGTAATTGTAGACGATCAGAAATTTGAAACCGGAATTCAGATTCATTGTCCGTAGAGAATGGGAAGGCGAAAAGTATGAAAACGTATGATTTGATTATTGTAGGAAGTGGTCCGGCAGGCATGACAGCATCTATTTACGCAGCAAGAGCAAATTTGTCTGTACTGATGCTGGATAAGCTGGCGCCCGGAGGACAGATTGTAAACACCAATGAGATTCAGAACTACACAGGAATGGGTACAATCAATGGTGCGGAACTGGCGATTCAAATGTATCAGCATACGCAGGAATTGAATGTGGAGTTTGATTATCGGACCGTGGAAGAAGTGAAGGAAGAGAACGGCCTGAAACTGGTATGCTGTAAAGAGGACGGTGCTGTTTATGCAGCTCGCGCGGTGATTCTGGCTACCGGAACCAGACCCAGAACTTTGGGCGTAGAAAATGAGAAAAAATATGCAGGCAATGGAATCAGCTGGTGTGCCATTTGCGACGGAGCTGCCTGCAGGGGACAGGATGTAGTAGTGATAGGCGGCGGAAATTCAGCTGTGGAGGAATCTATTTATCTGGCGGAAATCGTAAAGTCACTGACTATTGTAACCATGTTTGATCTGACAGCAGATCCAATGGCCTGTGACAAATTAAGAGCCATGGATCATGTGACGATTTATCCTTATCAGGATGTGCTTGAGTTTTATGGGGATAAGAAGCTTCAGGGAATTCATTTCAAGTCAACGAAGGATGATGGAACGGAACGGCGTCTGGATTGTGATAAGGTATTTGAATATATCGGTCTGACGCCGACTACCGAATGTTTTCAGTCGTTGGGTGTACTGAATAAGCTGGGATATGTGGAGGTTGACGAACACATGGCAACAAAGCTTCCGGGAGTTTTCGGAGCTGGCGATTGTATAACCAAAAACCTGCGTCAGGTAATTACGGCCTGCGCCGACGGAGCCATCGCAGCCCAGAGCGCAGCGCATTATATTCAGAGTACATTCAAGAGATAAGCGAGGAGGAAAAATATGTTAAAAGAAGTAACCGAAAAAGAATTTCGAGAGCTGGTAAACCAGGGGCTTGTCCTGGCAGATTTTTTCTCCAGTACCTGTGGTCCCTGTAAAATGCTTTCCTTTGTGTTGGCAGATGTGGACAAGACTTGTGGGGATAAGGCTACGATTCTGAAAGTGGATTTCGACAAGAATAAAGAGCTGGTAGAGGAGTATGAGGTATCCGGCTATCCGACTCTGATTCTTATGAAGGATGGAAAAGAACTCAAGCGTCTTTCCGGTCTGCAGCAAAAGCCTTTGATTGTGAAAATGTTAGAAGAGCAGATGTGAAAAATTAGATAAGAAGAAGTAAACGGCAGGGAAAATTCTCTGCCGTTTTTTTGCGAGTGTTCCATTTTAAATGCAGTATATCAAAGCTTTGGACTATCTGCTATAATAGATAACGAAATGATACCGAATTTTCCAGGCCTTCTAACAGGAGAGTACATTGTGGAAATCAGAAACAGAATGTTGAAAGATAGATTCTGTTTAACAGAAAATGTGGATAAATGGTATGTATTCAGAATGTGTAAATCAGATAAGAAAAGGAAAAGAATATGTCTCATATCATAGAAATCAGCAGTTTTGACGCGCCGGAGCTGGATATCTACGCGCGTACCAGCGAAAATCAGTTAGTCAACCGGGCAAACCCGGCAGAAGCCATGTTTATCGCGGAAAGCCCCAGAGTCATCGAACGGGCGCTGGATGCAGGGTATGAGCCGGTGTCCTGCCTGGTGGAAAAACGGCAGCTTGCGGGAGAAGCAAGGACGGTTCTGGAGCGGTTGGGAAATATTCCTGTATACACGGCGGAAATGGAGGTTCTGGCGCAGCTTACAGGCTTTAAGCTGACTAGGGGAATGCTCTGTGCCATGTACCGGAAAGCCCTTCCGTCTGTGCGGGAGGTGTGCGGGAACGCCCGGCGTATTGCCATTCTGGAAAATGTGGTAAATCCTACGAATGTGGGCGCTATTTTCCGTTCCGCGGCTGCCCTTCATATGGATGCGGTGCTTCTGACCTTCGATTGCAGCAATCCCCTTTACCGTCGGGCGGTCCGGGTCAGTATGGGAACGGTATTTCAGATTCCCTGGACCTTTTTCGACAAAGAGGACTGGCCGGAAAAAGGAATCGGACTGTTGCGGGAGCTTGGCTTTAAAACCGCAGCCCTGGCTTTGAAGGACGACTCGGTCAGTATTGATGATCCGGATCTGATGAGTGAGGAAAAGCTGGCACTGATTCTGGGAACCGAGGGGGACGGCCTGGCTGCTTCTACCATTGCGGACTGCGATTATACGGTAAAAATTCCCATGTCCCACGGGGTAGATTCCCTGAATGTGGCGGCGGCCAGCGCGGTGGCATTCTGGCAGGTTGGGCAAAAAAATAGATAAGAAAATCGAACATTTGTTCTTGAAAATAAGATGCGGCTGTTTTATAATAAGGACAAGAATAATAAGCATAATAAGAAGAGCGACACCGGAAGCGGTTGGAGGTGTTTGGAAAAATGGGAAAAGAACATTGCTATGTGGCGATTGATTTAAAATCCTTCTATGCCTCTGTGGAATGTCGGGAACGGGGACTGGATCCGCTGACGACGAATCTGGTGGTGGCAGATCCGGAGCGGACGGAAAAAACCATCTGTCTGGCAGTGACGCCTGCGCTGAAGGCATACGGGATCTCTGGACGGGCCAGGCTTTTCGAGGTAGTAGAGAGAGTACGTGCGGTCAATGCGGAACGGCTTCGGCGGGCGCCGGGAGGAAGGTTTGCAGGCTCATCCTCCGATGCGGCAGAGCTGGCGGCACATCCGGAATACGCGCTGGATTACATTGTAGCGACGCCCCGTATGGCGTATTATCTGGAATACAGCTCGCAAATATATGAGATATATCTGAACTATATTGCGCCGGAGGATATGCATGTCTATTCCATCGACGAGGTATTCATGGATGTGAGCACCTATTTGCATACCTACCGGAAGACGCCCCGGGAGCTGGCCATAGAAATGATTCGCTCTGTTTACCGGGAGACAGGTATTACAGCTACAGCCGGGATCGGAACGAATCTGTATCTGTGCAAGATAGCCATGGATATCCTGGCCAAGCATGCCAGACCGGATGCAGACGGAATCCGGATTGCGGAGCTGGATGAGATGTCCTATCGGCAGAAGCTTTGGACGCACCGGCCGCTGACGGATTTCTGGCGGGTGGGGCCCGGCTATGCCAGAAAGCTTCAGGAGCAGGGCATGTATACCATGGGTGATGTCGCCCGCTGTTCCATAGGAAAGCCAGACGATTACTACAACGAAGAGCTTCTTTATAAAATGTTCGGCGTCAATGCGGAGCTTCTGATCGATCACGCCTGGGGCTGGGAGCCCTGTACGATCCCGGAGATTAAGGCGTACAAGCCGGAGAACAACAGTATAGTCTCCGGTCAGGTGCTGCAGTATCCTTACAAATATGAAAAAGCCCGGATGGTGGTCCGGGAGATGACCGATTTGCTGGCGCTGGATCTGGTGGATAAAGGATTGGTGACCGATCAGCTGGTGCTGACGGTCGGCTACGACATTGACAACCTGACGGATCCGGAGCGCAGAAAGAATTATCATGGGGAAATTACCGTGGATCGATATGGACGCAGGGTTCCTAGGCATGCCCACGGTACGGTCAATCTGGAACGACAGACATCCTCCTCTGCTATCCTGATTCAGGCGATTTTAGAGCTGTGCGAGAGAATCGTAAATAAAAACCTGCTGGTACGTCGAATTACAGTGACGGCCAATCACCTAGTGCGGGAAGAGAGCGTACAGAAGAAAGAGACCTATGAGCAGCTCAGCCTATTTACCGATTATGAGGCAGAAAAAAAGGAAACGGAAGCGCAGGAAGAGGCCTTGGAAAAGGAAAAGCGTCTGCAGAAAGCCATGCTGGACATCAAGAAACGATATGGAAAAAACGCAATCCTGAAGGGCTTGAACCTGCAGGAAGGAGCCACCGCTCGGGGACGGAACAGCCAGATCGGAGGCCACCGGGCCTAGGGCAGAGCTGCCGCTTGTTATGCGGAAAATCAGAAAGAAAATCATTTAGAAAGAAGATTTTGATTTATGGGAAAATCAGATTCATACGAAGATATCATCCATTTACCGCACCACCAGTCCACGGTACATCCCCAGATGTCCCGCGCTGATCGGGCGGCCCAGTTCTCCCCCTTCGCAGCCCTGACAGGTCATGAGGCGGCTATCCGCAATACCGCTGAGCGCGTGGAACAGGAGCGGGACAGCCGGGAGACAGAACCGGTGTGGGAGACTTAGCCAGCGTAAGAAAGAAAACCATAACTGCTTAAGTATCAGCAAAATTCAGAGTTCGGATCATCCGGTAATACACCGGAATCAGCAGTCCGCAGGCTCCGGCCCAGGCCAGAGGACTGGCCAGACAGACGCCCATATAGCCGATAGCTGCCGTAAGGCCGATGGTGGCAGCCAGACGCATGACAAGTTCAATCATACAGGCGGCAAAGGGAGCAGTACCATTCTGCATGCTCTGGATGCTGGTCCGGTAGACAGCCAGAAGTCCCAGCAGCCAGTAGAAGGGAGCTACGGTCAGCAGATAGCCGTTGGCGTAGGAGAAGATTTCATCACTGGGATTTGCGATAAAAAGTGTTACAATGGGGTGGCGCAGCAGAATGATTCCGGCGCACATCAGGAGATTTAGGGCCTCCGTCTGGAGCAGAGAAGCCCGGACGCCTGCCAGAATTCTGTCCTTTTTACCGGCTCCATAGTTTTGAGCCACATAGTTGGAGATAGCGGTCATCATGGCGTTATTGACCAGAACGGATACCTGATCGGCCTTGGTAGCGGCTGTATAGCCGGCGACTGCCGCAGATCCCAGCGCGTTGACGGTAGACTGCATGGAGATCTGGCCGATGCACATGACAGACATCTGGAAGCCCATGGGAAAACCGATTTTCAGATGGGAGATAAGAGCCGGGCCGATGCCGTGAAAATCCGTCCGGTGGAGTCGCAGTATTTCAAAGGAGTGTAAGCCCGCAATCAGGCACAAAAAGGCCGAAATAAACTGGGACAGTACCGTCGCCCAGGCAGCACCTGCTACGCCCATATGCAGTGGGACGATAAAAACGATATCAAGAACCACATTTAAGAGCGAAGAAAAGATCAGAAAGTACAGGGGCGTCCGGCTGTCGCCGAGAGCCCGGAGCAGATTGGAGATCAGGTTGTAGAAGACCGGCGCGGCGGTGCCCAGCAGGATAATGAACATATAGTCATAGGCCTGCTGATAGATATCC
>ERZ773210.2622-NODE-2622-length-14181-cov-9.031927_pt1 | contig 14181 bp, 8 predicted proteins | sample MGYA00580528_ERZ773210 | MGnify/ENA primary metagenome ERZ773210 (study PRJEB29015, sample SAMEA2737769) | human gut metagenome | biome: human gut; feature: human-associated habitat; material: faeces | place: China | collected 2012 ...
TGCACCGCTGACACCGTCTCGTCCGTGGCCGACAAAAAACAGGGAAGCGCACAGCGCTTCCCTGTTTTATTATGCTATTGGGGAAAAATTACGGGCGGATGACCTTACCGGCGGAGGTCATGGTCTCCACGATGTCATACATATTGGTGACGGAGCCCACGGCCAGCTTGTCGGTGAGACCGTAGTAGTTCAGGCAGGTGCCGCAGGTGCGGATCTCCACACCCTGTGCCTCCATGTTCTTCAGGTCCTCGATGGAGACGGAACCCTCGGTGGTGATCTTGGCGCCGCCGTTATAGAACAGGATGGTGCGGGGCAGACGCTCCTGCTGGCTCAGGGCGTAGAGAAAGCCCTTCATCAGCGTGGCGCCCAGCGTATCGTCACCGGAGCCAAGGCAGCTGGTACCGATGACCACCACGGTGTTGTCCCGGTTATCCGGGGTGCAGGCTGCCTCCTCCGGGGCGGTGCCGGACACGGCGGCGGGGTCGTCCACCGTCAGGGTCACCACGAACAGCTTCTCCTCCCGCTTCTCGGCGCTGAACTTCAGGCCCTTGCCGGTGGCCAGACGGTTCAGGTTCTGTACGGCGGTCTCGTTGTCCACATGGACCTCCACCGTACCGGCCTCGGTCATGCCGGACAGGGCGTGGATGGTTTTCGTGACGGGAATGGGGCAGGCGTCGCCCACGGCGTTGACTAAAATTTTGCTCATGTGATGTTACCTCCTATCAGGCTGCCCGCTGGGGGCAGGATCCTTTGTTCTGGGATCATTATACCGCCCCGATAGGGGCAGGTAAAACGGCAAAAAACGATGATGGCCGGCATTTCATAGGGAAATGCGATGCATCAGTCCGTTACCGGCACAGATGACAGGCTACCCGGTGGCCGCCGCCCATGTCGCAGAGCGCCGGCTTCTCCATCCGGCATCGGTCCGTGGCGTAGGGGCAGCGCCCGGCGAACCGGCAGCCGGAAGGCGGATCCACGGGACTGGGGACCTGTCCCTGCAGCACGCTGCGGGGGCGGGCCCGTTCCACCTTGGGATCGGGAATGGGGATGGCGGCAATGAGGGCCTTGGTGTAGGGGTGCAGGGGATGGAGGAACAGCTCTTCAGCCTCTGCCAGCTCCACGATGCGGCCCTTGCTGATGACGGCGATGCGGTCCGAGATGAACCGGACGACCGACAGGTCGTGGGCGATGAACAGGTAGGTCAGACCGCGGGACTTCTTCATGCTGTTCAGCAGGTTCAGCACCTGCGCACGGATGGAGACGTCCAGTGCGGAGATGGGCTCGTCGGCCACGATGAACTCCGGCTCCATGACCAGCGCACGGGCGATGCCGATACGCTGACGCTGGCCGCCCGAGAACTCGTGGGGGAAGCGGGAGGCGAACTCCGGCAGCAGGCCGACCTCGTGCAGAGCGTTCATGACCTTTTCGTGCAGGTCATTCTGGTCCTTGTACAGGTGGTGGTTCAACAGACCCTCAGCCACGATGTACTCGACCTTGGCGCGCTCGTTCAGAGAGGCCATGGGGTCCTGGAAGATCATCTGCACCTTGCGGATGACCTCATGGTCCAGCTCCTTGGAGATCTTGCCGTTGATCTTCTGGCCCTTGAAGAAGATGTCGCCGCCCGAGGTCGGGTTGATGCGGCAGATGGCACGGCCAATGGTGGTCTTGCCGGAGCCGGACTCGCCGACCAGCGAGAAGGTCTCGCCCTTGTAGATGTCAAAATTGACATGGTCCACAGCCACAAATTTCTTTTTGCCAGAGCCAAAGGTGATCTGAAGGTCTTTCAGCTCAATCAGCTTTTCACGCTCAGCCATTTAAGTTGGAACCTCCCATCTTTCCCATTTTCTCACGCAGGTTCTGGATGGAGTGCGGGCGCTCCATCTTGGGAGCCCGGGGGTCCAGATACCAGGTCTTTGCCGCGTGGGTCTCGGACACCTGGAAGAACGGAGGTTCTGCCACGAAGTCGATGGCCAGCGCGTGCTTGTTGCGGGGTGCAAATGCATCGCCCTTGATCTCATTGAACAGGTTCGGCGGCGTACCGTCGATGGTGGGCAGGGCCTCACCCTTGGTACCCAGCTGAGGCAGAGCCTGCAGCAGAGCCCAGGTGTAGGGGTGCCATGCGTCGTAGAAGATCTCCTGAACGGTGCCGTATTCCACGATCTGGCCGGCGTACATGACGGCCACGCGGTCTGCCACGTTTGCCACAACGCCCAGGTCATGGGTGATGTAGATAACGGACATGCCCAGCTCCTTCTGCAGGTCACGGATGAGCTGCAGGATCTGTGCCTGAATGGTCACGTCCAGAGCGGTGGTGGGCTCGTCGCAGATGAGGATCTGCGGACGGCAGGCGGCAGCGATGGCGATGACGACACGCTGACGCATACCGCCGGAGAACTCGTGCGGATACTGCTCGTAGCGGCGCTCCGGGTCGGGGATGCCGACCTTGGCCAGCATCTCGATGGCGGCCTTCTTAGCCTCCGCACCCTTCAGACCCTGATGGTGCTCGATGCTCTCCTGGATCTGCTTGCCGATTTTCTTCAGCGGGTTCAGGCTGGTCATCGGGTCCTGCATGACCATGGCGATCTTCTTGCCGCGCACGCCCAGCCAGTCCTTCTCGGTGAACTTGGTCATGTCGCGGCCTTCGTACATGATGGAGCCGCCGGTGATCTTACCGTTGACATCCAGCATACCCACGAAGGTCTTGGTGAATACGGACTTGCCCGAGCCGGACTCGCCCACGATGGCCAGCGTCTCGCCGTCATAAAGGTCCAGCGAGCACTTGCGGATCGCGTTCAGCTTCTTGCCGCGCAGGCTAAAGGTGATCTCCACGTCTTTGGCAGAGATGATCGGTTGTCTATCCATTTTTGTGATTTTCTCTCCCATCTGTTAAACGTGGTTGCGCGGGTCAGCAGCATCCGAGAAAGCGTTGCCCATGATATAGAAGGAAATGGAGATGATGGACACGATGGATGCGGGGAAGACCAGCAGGTAAGGATAATCGAGGAAGAAGCCGCGCACCTTGCTCAGGATGAGGCCCAGAGACGGAGTCTCGATGCCCAGACCGATGCCCAGATAGGACAGGGTGGACTCGAGGTTGATGGTGGCGGGGATGCTCAGCGCCATGCGCAGGATGATGACGGAGACCAGATAGGGCAGGATGTTCTTGGTCAGAACGCGCCACAGCGGGGTGCCAAGGCAGCGGGACGCGAGGTTGTACTCGCGGTCACGGAACATGAACACCATGTTGCGGACGCGGCGGGCCATGACCAGCCAGCCGATGGCAATCATCGAGACGGCCATGATGGTGAAGCTCTGGCCGACGACCAGTGCGATCAGGGTCATGTAGATGATGTAAGGCACATTGTCGATGAGGTTGTACAGCTCGGTGAAGAAGCGGTCCAGCTTACGGACATAGCCCCAGATCAGGCCGATGATGACGCCGAGGATGCTCTCGCCCACGGCAACGATGAGGGCCAGACGGATGGACACCTGAGTGGCGTACCACACCTGACACCAGTAGTCGCGGCCAAGGTTGTCGGTGCCGAACCAGTATTCGCTGTTGGGCTTCCGGAAGGCCAGAGAGGAATCCGTCACCAGCGTCTGATAATCGTACTTGCCGATGGCCAGTGCGATGAAAGAGAAGATGACGAGGAACAGGAACAGGAACAGGCAGACGACAGCAGCCTTGTGCTTGAGGAAGTTCTGGATGACAGAACCCCAGTAGCTGTAGTTGGAGTAGCCGACACGCTCGGCTTCTTCCGGAGAGTAATCGACGAAGTAGAACAGTTCGTCCTGCTTCTTGCCCTCAAAATCAGATGCTTTAGCCATCAGCGTGCGGCCTCCTTTCCGGTCAGAGTAATGCGCGGGTCAACCAGCATCATCAGCACGTCGCCCAGGAAAACACCCACGATGCCCAGTGCAGCGTAGAGGATGACCAGAGTCTGGACGACGTTCAGGTCATAGCGCTGGATGGCGTCGGTCAGCAGGGGACCCATGCCGGGAACGGAGAAGAACCGCTCCATCAGCAGAGAGCCGCCGACCGTCAGCAGGATGGACTGGGGGATATACTGCACCATGGGGACCATGGCGTTGCGCAGCACGTGCTTGAACATGATCTCGCTGGAGCTCAGGCCCTTGACGCGGGCCAGCTTGATATAATCGCGGGTCAGCTCGTCCACCATGTAGCGGCGGGTCCACAGAGCGTAGCCTGCGATAGACGCCAGCGACAGGCAGACGATGGGCAGCACGCTGGACGGGCCGACATTACGGGTGGAGTACAGCGTGGGGAAACCCAGGTATTTGGAGCCGAAGACCAGCACCAGCGAATAGGAGACCAGAGAAGGCACAGCGTTGACGAAAACGGTGTAGGCAGTGCCGATCCAGTCAAAGACCTTGTCCTTGAAGGCGGTCTGCAGGATGCCCAGCATGATGCCCACCAGCAGAGAGATGCCGGCGGAGATCAGGCCGAGGCGCATGGAGACGCCGAACTTTTTGCCGATGACCTTCACGACGGAGGCACCATTCTGGATGCGGCGGGAAGTGCCGAAGTCCAGATGGAGCAGGTCGTTGTAGAAGTGCAGCAGCTGGGTGCCGATGGGGTCGGTCAGACCGGCGGCTTCCAGTGCGGCGTATTTCTGCTCTTCGGTAAACTTCATGAGCTGTTCTTCCGTGAAGTAGTAGTCCGTAGGCAGGCAGCGCATCAGCAAAAAGACGATGGTTGCGATCAATAAGATCGTGACGAGCGACTGAGCCAGCCGCTTGACGGTGTATTTTAACATGATAACCAAACCTTTATAAAATAATCATCAGGCTTTGGTTGCTGCATTGAAAGCAGCGGAGAAAGCCTCGTACTCCTCGGTGGTGTAGCCGTCGCCCTGACGGGTCTCCCAGTTGACGGCCTTGTAGTTGCAGGGACCGTACATGGCGTTGATCTTGGTGTACTCGTTGACGTGGGTCAGGCACCAGAGCACCTCGTACAGGCAGGGGATGCACAGTGCGTTGTTCAGCATGGAAGCCTCAGCCTTCGCGAATGCGGCATAGCGTGCATCGGTATCGGTGACGATGGCCTTTGCCTCAGTGACCAGATCGGTGAACTCCTGATAATCAGCCAGCAGGTCCTTCTGGTAATCCTGAGGATCCTTCTCAACGGCTGCGATCCAGGAGGTGGTCTGAGCGTAGTAAGCGTTGTCGTCGCTCAGGACTTCCTGACCCAGGAAGTTGACGGGGTCACCGAAGTCAGCGCCCCAGCCGTTCTGCAGGATGGAGTGCAGCTGGACGTTACGGACTTCCTTATAAAGAGAAGAGACATAGGTGCCGATGTCCAGCACGACGAAGTCATCGCCCAGACTGTCGGAGAAGCACTGCTTCAGAACGGTGGCGGTATCCAGAGCAGTGGTATCGCCGCTCTTGATGTAGTGGTGGCAGTGGACGGGGAAGGTGACGCCGATAGCGCTCAGCTCTTCCATGGCCTGCTTCTTCAGGTCAGCGATGTCGCCACCGTTGTCGCGGAGGCGGATCATGGTCTTGCCGTCGTAAGCCTGACTGTCGAAGCCCATCTCCTTGGCGACCAGAGTGGTGTACTCCTCACCCTTGGTGTTGTAGCAGACACCGGGCATGGTGTAGTAGTCGTTCTCGCACTTCAGGGGGTTGATCTTGTTGGTGCGGGCGTAGTAGTTGGTGAAGTCGATGCCCTTGTAGAAGCACTGACGGAACGCGCGGTTGGAAACAGCCTTGTTCCAGTTCTCGTCCAGATTGCCGTTCTCATCCTTGCGCTGGAAGTTCAGGTGCATCTGGAAGCTGAACTTGGTGGGGCGCTTCTCGCACAGGAACTTGTTGTGCTCGTTGTTGGGGTCGGAGGTGATGGTGGTCAGGTTGGACTCGGTCAGGTCGATGTTATCGACTTCGCCGTTCTCGTACAGCTGCAGGCCCATGGACAGGTCGGGGATCATGGTGATGGTGTGATGCTCGAAACGGGTGCAGTCGTTTGCGGCGTAGTAGTTGGGGTTGGGGATGAAGCTCTTGGTGTTCTGCTGGATGTACTCCTCGATGAGGTACGGACCATTGTACCACATGGTGGAGTAGTCGCAGGAGCGGAAGCCATCGATGCCCAGCTCGTTGATGAGGTCCTCAGAGGCGGGGTAGAAGCTGTTGTAGGCAACGACAGTGTCGAAGTAGGGGCAGGGGTTCTTGCAGGTGAAGACCAGAGTGTAGTCGTCCGGTGCCTCGACGCCGACACCGGCAGCCAGCATATCCTCGTAGGTCATGTCAGCAGCAGCGTCGCCCTTGTCCTTGGTCAGGTCGTAGTACTCGGCAGCGCCCACGACGGTCTCAGAAGGCATGGAGGTGTTGAAAGCCTCGTTCTTGAGGGCGTTCAGGACCCACTCAAGACCCACGAGGAAGTCCTTGGAGGTCAGGTGAGACTTGACCTCGCCGTTGACGTCGCACCAATCGACATTGTCGCGCAGGTGGAAGGTCCAGACGGTGGAGTCCTCGTTGTGCTCCCAGCTGGATGCGATGGCGGGCACTGCCTTGCCGTAGCAGTCGAAGCTCAGCAGGCCGTCCCAGCAGTTGGTGGTGACGTTCAGGTCGGAAGCGGACTGGCTGTACAGGAAGTTCCAGGTCTCCAGCTCACGGTTGGCAGTCTCGAAGGAGACGTAATCGGTGATGGCGTCGGCTGCGGGTGCAGCTGCGCCGGAGGCAGCACCGGAGGTGCTGGCAGCAGTGCTGCTGGAAGAACCACCGCAAGCGGCCAGGATGCTTGCAGCGCCCACGACGCCGGAAGCCTTGAGGAAGCTGCGGCGGCTGATGGAATGAGACTCAAAATTTGCGTTCATTGTGTTTTCCTCCCAATTATTCTTTCGTGTCTCGGCTCTATGGCGCAGGGTACCTTGCCCTGCCGATTTCCCACTCCTACGAGATTATCTGCCCCTCTGTATTACCAGAGAATACAAAAGAGCGCAGAAACAGACCCCTCTGTCTGTGTCTGTGCTCCTCCCGTAAAATCCTTAACACGACATATATTGTACCATCGAAATAAATGGTTGTCAATGGAATGGAAATCGCTTTTTCTTCTAAAAGAAAGCCGTACCCTGCATAGAGATGAAATAAATTTACTTTACTGTGATGAAGAGTGACGAAAATAAGATAAACAGGCCCAAAAACAAAACAACGGGAGCTGTTCTTGGGCTAAGAACAGCTCCCGTGTGTGGATCACGGGCCGGAAGCAGGAACTCCCGGCGGAAAAGATTTAAGAAAAAGTTAAGATTTTGCGGCGTCGAAAGCCTTGGCAAATTCCTCGTACTGAGCGGTGGTGTAGGCGTCCTCGCTGGTCTCCCAGTTGACGTACTTGAAGTTGCAGGGGCCGAACATGGCGTTGATCTTGGTGTACTCGTTGACGTGGGTCAGGCACCAGCGGACATCGTAGTAGCAGGGGACGGCCAGCGAGTTGTTGATCATGTAGGCCTCGGCCTTTGCGAAAGCCTCATAGCGGGCATCGGTGTCGTCCACGATGGCGTTGGCTGCGTTGACCAGGTCGGTGAACTGCTCGAACTCCTCTACCAGCTCTTTCTGGTAATCGGCGGGGTCCTCCGCCACCAGCTGGATGTTGGAGTAGTTGACGGCATAGTAGGCGTTGGAGTCATGCAGGATCTCCTGACCCACAAAGTTGACGGGGTCGCCGAAGTCTGCGCCCCAGCCGTTGATGACGAAGCCGTGCAGCTTGGGGATACGGACTTCCTTTGCAAGGCTGGAAACATAGGTGCCGAGGTCCAACTGGATGAAGTCGTCGCCGAAGCTGTCGGTGAAGCACTGCTTCAGAACGGTGGCGTTGTCCTGAGCCACGGTGTTGCCGGCCACGAAGAAGAAGGGAGCCTTGACCGGGAAGGTGACGCCGATGGCAGTCAGCTCATCCATGGCCTGCTTCTTGAGAGCGGCGATGGAGTCGGCGGTGGACTTGCGCAGATGGACCATGGTCTCGCCGTCATACTTCTCGCCGTCGATGCCCAGCTCCTTGGCCACAAGGTCAACATAATCGGTGCCTTTGGAGTTGTAGCAGACGCCCTTCATGGTGTAGTAGTTGTTCTCACACTTGAGGGGGTTGATCTTGTTGAAGCGTGCGTAGTAGGGAATGAGGTTCAGGCCCTCCTGGAAGCAGCGGCGGAATGCCCGGTTGGCCACGGCCTTGTTCCAGTTCTCGTTGGGGGTGCCGTCGGAGTTGAGGCAGTGGAAGTTGAAGTGGAAGTCGTAGGCATACTTGGTGGGGCGCTTCTCGCAGAGCTGGTCGTTGTAGGCGTTGGAAGTGTCGGAGGTGATGGTGGTCAGGGTGCTCTCGCTCAGCTCCAGCTCATCCAGCTCACGGTTCTGATACAGCTGGTAGCCCACGGTCAGGTCGGTGATCATGCTCAGGGACACGCGCTCGAAGCGGCTGCACTCGTCAGCTGCATAATAATGAGGGTTCGGGATGAAGCGCTTGGAGTTGTCGGCTACAAATTCCTCGATGAGGTAGGGGCCGCAGCACCACTGCTGGGTGTAGTCCACGCCGCGGAAGCCCTCGACGCCCAGCTTTTCCACCAGAGCCGGGGGTGCCGGATAGCAGCAGACGTAGGAAGCCACGGTGTCGAAGTAGGGGCAGGGATTTATACAGGTGTAGACGATGGTGTAATCATCCGGTGCGTCGATGCCGACGCCTGCGGCCAGCATATCTTCGTAAGTAAGGGCTTCGCCTGCGGCGTCATCCATTCCGTAAGTCTTGTCGTAGTAGTCGGCTGCGCCCACGACGGTGGTGGAGGGCATGGAGGTGTTGGCGGCCTGATTCTTCTTTGCGTTCAGCACCCACTCGAAGCCCACGAGGAAGTCTTTGCTGGTCAGGTGGTCCTGCACCTCGCCGTTCATGTCCACCCAGTCCACGTCGTCACGGAGGTGGAAAGTCCAGACAGTGGAGTCCTCGTTGTGCTCCCAGCTCTTAGCCAGAGCCGGCACAGGCTTGCCGTAGTTGTCGAAGCTGATAAGACCGTCGATGATGTTGGTCGTCACGTTGAAGTCGATGGCCTGCTGGCTGTAGAGCATATTCCAGCTCTCGATCTCGCGGCCAGAAGTCTCGTAAGTAAACAGCTCGCTCAGGCCCTTGCTGGAAGCGGCTGCACCGGAAGAAGCCGACGAAGCACTGGCTGCGGTGCTGGAAGAAGAGCCGCCGCAGGCAGCCAGCAGACCGGCTGCGCCAACAGCGCCGGCACCCTTAAGGAAGCTGCGGCGGGTGATGGTGTAAGACTCAAAATCGTGGTACATATTCTTTCCCTCCTGTAATGACTGGTACGGCTCTGCGTTTCCCAAATCCCTACCCTGTCCATACTACTTTACCTAAAAAGGGTACAAAAAGGGCGCAGAGACAGATTTTATTGATCTGTTTCTGCGCCATTGCAGAACCCGTATCGATTGCAGATATTCTATCATCCCACAAGCGGGAAGTCAAGAAAAACAACTCCGGCACGGATTGAATCTTATTGATTCAGCAAACACATAAAAATGAAAATATTTCATGTGCCGACTGAAATGGAATGGCTGTTCGCGCCGGATCAGCCCTGAGAAGCCTGCTCGAATGCCTTGGCGAACTGCTCGTACTGGACGGTGGTGTAGGCCTCTTCGCTGGTCTCCCAGTTGACGGCCTTGTAGTTGCAGCTGCCGTACATGGCGTTGATCTTGCTGTACTCGTTGGCGTGGGTCAGGGACCATGCGATGTCGTAGTAGGTGGGGCTGACCAGCACATTCTCCAGCATATAGGCCTCAGCCTTGGCGAAGGCCTCGTAGCGGGCGTCGGTGTCATTGACGATGGCGCTGGCGGCATTGACCAGATCGGTGTACTGCTCGAAAGCATCCATCAGGTCCTTCTGGTAGTCGGCAGGAGCCTCAGCCACCCGGGCGATGTTGGAGTAGTAGTGTGCGTAGTAGGCGTTGTCATCGTGGAGAATCTCCTGGCCCAGGAAGTTGACGGGATCGCCGAAGTCGGCGCTCCAGCCGTTGATGACAAAGCTCTGGAGCTGGGGAGTGCGGACCTCCTGCGTCAGGCTGGAAACGTAGGTCTGGACGTCCAGCTTGATGAAGTCATCGCCGAAGCTGTCGGTGAAGCACTGCTTCAGGATGGTGGCGTTGTCCAGTGCAGAGGTGCTGCTGGCGATGATGAAGTAGGTGGCCTTGACGGGGAAGGTGACGCCGATGGCGCTCAGCTCCTCCATGGCCTGCTTCTTCAGGGCGGAGATGTCGCCGCCGTTGGCACGCAGGCGGATCATGGTCTCGCCGTCGTACTTCTCGGAGTCGAAGCCCATCTCCTTGGCCACCAGAGTGGTGTACTCAACGCCCTGCGTGTTGTAGCACAGGCCCTTCATGGTGTAGTAGTCGTTCTCGCACTTCAGGGGGTTGATCTTGTTGTAGCGGGAGAACCATGCCTTCAGGTTCAGGCCGCGGTAGAAGCACTGACGGAAAGCGGTGTTGGCGATGGCCTTGTTCCAGTTCACATCGGGGGTGCCGTCGGCGTTGTTCTTCTGGTAGTTGAAGTGCATGGCGTAGGCAGTGGGGCGGGCGCGCTTCTCACAGAGCTGGCTGTTGTACTCGTTGTTGGGGTCGGAGGTGATGGTGGTGATGGTGCTCTCGTTCAGGTCCATCTCGTCCAGCTCGCGGTTCTGGTAGAGCTGGAATGCGATAGCCTGATCGGAGATCATGGTCACGGTCAGACGCTCGAAGCGGCTGACGTTGGCGGCATCGTAGTAGTGGGGGTTGGGGATATAGCTCTTGGTGTTGCCCTGGATATACTCCTCGACGAGGTAGGGGCCGCAGTACCACATGTTGGTGTTGTCGCAGCCACGGAAGGTCTCGATGCCCAGCTCGTCGATCAGCACCTGAGAGGCAGGGTAGAAGCTGGTGTAGGAGGCCACGGTATCAAAGTAGGGGCAGGAGTGCTTGCAGGTGAACACCAGAGTGTAGTCGTCGGGAGCCTCGATGCCCACGCCTGCGTCCAGCATATCCTGATAGCGCAGGTCGGCGGCTGCAGCGCCCATATCCTTGGTCTTCTCGTAGTACTCCTCAGCGCCCACGATGTACAGGGTGGGCATGGAGGTGTTGTTGGCCTCGTTCTTGGAGGCGTTCAGCACCCACTCCAGACCGACCAGAAAATCGGTGGCGGTGATGTGCTCCTTCACCTCGCCGTTGCAGTCCACCCAGTCCACATCGTCGCGCAGGTGGAAGGTCCAGACGGTGGAGTCCTCGTTGGCCTCCCAGCTCGTGGCGATGGCGGGTACCAGCTTGCCGTAGCAGTCGAAGCTCATCAGGCCGTCCCACAGGTTGGTGACGACGTTGGCGTCGCTGAGGGTCTGGCTGTACAGCAGGTTCCAGCTCTCGATCTCACGGTTGGCAGACTCCCAGGAGATATACTCCTTGAGGGGGGTGGCACCGGTAGAGTTGGGGGCTTCCGCGCCGGAAGCGGCCGTGCTGCCGGAGTTGTTGGACTTGCTGCCGCCGCAGGCGGACAGCAGGCCGGCGGCACCCACGACGCCTGCGCCCTTCAGGAAGCTGCGGCGGGTGATGTTGCGGGACTCAAAATTGATGTTCATTGAGATACGCTCCTCCGAGATGTTGTTTTCCTTTTTTCCTATCCTAAATGCAAAAAATGGCGCGCTCCGGGTGCCAAAAACGCACAAAGCGCCCGGGACCGCACCTTTCGTATTCTAACATTGTGGGCAAAAGAAGTCAATGACATACAGCGCTGAAATAGAAACAAAATGGTAACGGATGCTTTTTTCTGAAAAATGACGGCAAAAAAACGGTAAAGAATGGAAAGAAGTCATACCTTTACAAGAGGACGAATGGATACAACGAAAGTTGGAAAACACAAAGCGGCTATCTTTTTTCATAAAATCATGCTACAATACTACTGAATAAATCCTATATTAAGGAGTACACGGATGAAAAAGCTGGTTTCGATGTATCAAAAATATATGTTCCGCCCCATTCTGTATAAATCTGTCACCCGGGTGTCGGTGGTGGCTGTGCTGATGCTGCTGTGGGACCGCTACGTCAGCGACGGCACGTTTACCATGTGGCAGGCCCCAGCCCTGCTGCTGGGTGTTGTGCTGCTGGCGTGGGCGTGGGTGAACTACCTCCGTCTGGACGGCGTGACCATCCATCATCTGGGCGAAGAGTTTAAGGATATGGGCAAAAAGAAGAAGTTCCACTCCACCAAGTCCATCGTGGACTTTGCCGATGAGCGCATCGTCTCCTTCGAGGAGCTGGAACCGGAAGAGCGCACCTATTGCAGTATGCTCTCGAATCTCATCCTGGGCGGGGCGCTGCTCATCATCGGCCTCATCGCAGGCGCAGTGTGAGGGCAGCGGACATGGCAGAAAAAAGCGAAAAACAGCTGGTGGTGGGCATCCTTGCCCATGTGGACTCCGGCAAGACCACCCTCTCCGAGGCAATGCTCTACCGCGCGGGCAGCATCCGCAAGCTGGGCCGGGTGGATAACAAAGATGCCTTCCTCGACACCGATACGCTGGAAAAGGCGCGTGGGATCACCATCTTTTCCAAGCAGGCCCTGCTGAAAACGGGAAATACGAATATCACCCTGCTGGATACCCCCGGCCATGTGGACTTTTCCACCGAGACGGAGCGCACTTTGCAGGTGCTCGACTACGCAGTGATGGTCATCAGCGGCACCGACGGCGTCCAGAGCCATACCGAGACGCTCTGGCGTCTGCTGCGGCGGTATCATATCCCGACCTTCGTGTTCATCAATAAAATGGACCTGCCCGGCCCGGGCAAAGAGGCGCTGCTGAGCCAGCTTTCCCACCGTCTGGGCGACGGATTCGTGGATTTCGGCGCAGAGCAGGCCGAACGGGACGAGGCACTGGCCCTCTGCGACGAGCGCCTGATGGAAAAAATGCTGGACGCGGGCAGCCTGACGGCGGAGGACATCATCCCGGCCATCGCCCGGCGGCACGTCTTTCCCTGCTGGTTTGGCGTGGCCCTGCAGAGGGAGAATGCCGGCGGACTGCAGGGTGTGGACGAGCTGCTGGCCGGCCTCGACGAATACACCCGCGCCGCCCCGGCGCTGGAAGCTTTCGGTGCGCGGGTGTTCAAAGTCTCGCAGGATGAGCGGGGCGAGCGGCTGACCTGGCTGCGCGTCACCGGCGGTGAGCTGAAAGTCAAAGCCCAGCTCACCGGCGAAGTGGACGGCGAGCCCTGGGCCGAAAAGGCCAACCAGCTGCGGCTTTACTCCGGCGCAAAATATACGCTGGCAGAGGCCATCGGCCCGGGGCAGGTCTGCGCCGTCACCGGACTGACCCGGGCGAAGCCCGGCACCGGCCTCGGGGCCGAGCGGGACAGTGACCTCCCGGTGCTGGAACCGGTGCTGAGTTACCGGGTGTGTCTGCCCGAGGGCGCGGATGTTCATGCCGCATTGGGCAAGCTCCACCGTCTGGAAGAGGAAGAACCTCAGCTCCATGTCGTCTGGAACGAGACGCTGGGAGAGATACACGTCCAGCTTATGGGCGAGATTCAGCTCGAGGTGCTCAAGAGCCTGCTGGCCGAGCGGTACGGGCTGGACGTGGAGTTTGACTCCGGCGGCATATTATATAAGGAAACCATCACCGAGGCCATCGAGGGTGTGGGCCATTATGAGCCTCTGCGCCACTATGCCGAGGTGCATCTGAAGCTCGAGCCGCTGCCCCGGGGCAGCGGGATGCAGTTTGCCGCCAACTGCCGGGAGGAAGAGCTGGACAAAAACTGGCAGCGCCTCGTGCTGACCCATCTGGAAGAAAAGCAGCATCTCGGCGTCCTCATCGGCGCGCCTCTGACGGATATGAAGATCACCCTCATCGCGGGCCGCGCCCATCTCAAGCATACCGAGGGCGGCGACTTCCGGCAGGCCACCTACCGCGCCGTGCGGCAGGGCCTCATGATGGCAAACCAAATCAAAAAGACCCAGCTCCTCGAGCCGTGGTATTCCTTCCGGCTGGAAGTGCCTGCGGAGAACATTGGCCGCGCCATGAGCGACGTCCAGCGGATGGAGGGCAGCTTTGACCCGCCCGAGACGGCACCGGACGGCCAGACGGCCACCCTCACCGGTTTTGCACCGGTGGCTGCCATGCGCAGCTACCCCATGGAGGTGGTCAGCTACACCCGGGGCAGGGGACACCT
>ERZ773210.2627-NODE-2627-length-14144-cov-3.932926_pt1 | contig 14144 bp, 12 predicted proteins | sample MGYA00580528_ERZ773210 | MGnify/ENA primary metagenome ERZ773210 (study PRJEB29015, sample SAMEA2737769) | human gut metagenome | biome: human gut; feature: human-associated habitat; material: faeces | place: China | collected 2012 ...
TCGGAAGCTTATATTTTCTGTTTTTATATCTCATGTCCCTCGCCCAGAAGGACGGTGTCACGGAAGACACGAAAAGGCTTCTCTCTGTCCTCGCCATGTGCACATTGAGCGGAATGGCGGGCGGGATGGTGAGCTAACGGTCTCCCACCTTCGTGAGGAGATAAACAACGAGCGCCAGAATCCCCATCACAACGAAGATTCCAAGCATTCCCTTCCACATGATTCCTAAAGCAAGCATTGTATTTGCATTCATAGTCCAGACCTCCTACATAAAGAATCCAAGGATGATTCCGCCGGCAACTGCAGATGCGACCTGACCGGATACATTCGCTCCGATAGCATGCATCAGAAGATGGTTTGTTCTGTCCTCCGCAATTCCCATCTTCTCAATGACACGGGCAGACATCGGGAATGCGGAGATTCCTGCTGCTCCGACCATCGGGTTCACTTTGTTCTTGCTGAACAGATTTAAGAATTTCGCAAACATGACGCCGCCGATGGAGTCAAAAATAAAAGCGAAAAGTCCAAGTCCCATGATCATCAGTGTCTGTAAGCTTACGAACTGGTCCGCTTTCATGGAGAAAGAGATCGTGATTCCGAGAACAAGTGTGATCAGGTTCGCGAGTGTCGTCTGCGCTGTTTCGGAAAGGCTGTTTAAGCAGCCGCATTCACGGATCAGATTTCCGAACATCAGGAATCCTACAAGAGCAACTGACGCCGGAGCGACAAGTCCTGCGACAAATGTTACAATGATCGGAAAAGCGATTCTTGTGAACCGGCTTACTTTTCCCGGCTCATACGGCATGCGGATCATGCGTTCTTTCTTTGTCGTAACCGCTTTGATCGCCATCGGCTGGATGATCGGCACAAGTGCCATATAGGAATATGCCGCCACCGCGATCGCTCCGATGTAGTTTGACTTTAACACCTGAGATACCAAGATCGAAGTCGGACCATCTGCCGCTCCGATGATTCCGATAGAGGCAGCGTCCTTGATATCAAAGCCGAGAAGTGATGCCATAAAGATCGTAAAAAAGATGCCGAACTGGGACGCTGCACCAAAGAGGAACATCTTCGGGTTCGAAAGCAGCGGTCCAAAGTCGATCATGGCTCCGATACCGATAAAGAGCAGCAGCGGGAAAGCCTCCGATGCCTCAATGCCGGATTCAAAGAGCCACTGGATGATGCCCTGGCTTTCGCCCACGCCTGCGACCATCTGGTTGAGGACACCGGACATCGGCAGGTTCACGAGGATCGCGCCGAAGCCCATCGGCAGCAGAAGCGAGGGCTCATAGTCCTTTTTGATGGCGAGATAGATGAGCAGCGCGCCCACCACATACATCACGCACTGCTGCGGTGTGACCGCGCGGATGCCGTCAAGCAAAAACTCCATGCTGTAAACACTCCTTATACTCAGTCGGTTTTGGTAGCCGGACAAAAGAAAAAAGACCTCTACCGCGGGCGCCGCCCGGGGTAAAAGTCTTGCCATTTCGCAAGCAGACCGGGGAAACTTTCCCGCGATGACGATCTGCTCAACGCCCGTGGGCGCCGGCTACTCCCTTTTTTCCGTGCTGCAAAAGGTATCACATTTTTTTTGCGCTGTCAAGCGCTCACGGGCGTATTTTGCCGTAGTTTACAAGTTTTTACTCCAAATTTACATCTTTTTCTGCCCTGAGAGCGCCGCAGTGGGGTTGACAAAGCCCAAAAAAGCCGATATATTACTACTGCATTATGAAATATGCGTGGATGAGGACAAGTAAGCCCCTCCCCCGCGGCAAAGAGAACCGCCGTTTTGGTGAAAGGCGGGACGCGGCAGGGCCGAATATCACCTCGGAGCAGCCGGACTGAACTCATGAGTAAGGCCGGACGGGTGCGACCGTTATATCGCAGCATTTGAGCGGCTGTGCAAGACACAGCAAGAAGAGTGGTACCGCAGAGGTCAGCGCCTTTGTCTCTTTATGGGGACAGGGCGCGTATTTTTTTAGTAAAGAGGGGATTTTATCCCCCCTTTAGAATCCCCCTACGCCAGAGACGTCGGTCACTGGCGTCGCCGCCCAAGGCGGCTGGGTCAAGGAATTTTTGCCACGCGCATGTCGCGGCAAAAATCAGATAAGTGATCTGAAAATTCATATAAATGTAAGGAGACGCAACATGGATTACAAAAGCACGCTGAATATGCCCAAGTCCGGCTTCCCGATGCGCGCGGGTCTTCCCAAGCGCGAGCCGGGTTTCCTGGAAAACTGGGAGCATGCAGATCTGTATCACGAGCTGATGAAGAAGAACGAAGGCAAGCCGCTTTTCGTTCTGCATGACGGCCCTCCGTATGCAAACGGAAACCTGCATATGGGTCACGCACTCAATAAGATCCTCAAGGACTTTATTCTGCGTTCGCGTAATATGATGGGTTATCAGGCGCCGTATATTCCGGGCTGGGATACGCACGGTCTGCCGATCGAGCGTCAGGCAATCAAGGCATACGGCATGGACCGCAGCAAGGTTTCCGTTGCTGAGTTCCGCTCCAAGTGCGAAGAGTTTGCGCACGATCACGTTAACACGCAGCGCGAGCAGTTCAAGCGTCTGGGCGTTATCGGTGACTGGGATCGTCCGTATCTGACCCTGACTCACGATTACGAAGCGGCTCAGATCGAGATCTTTGGCGAAATGGCAAAGAAGGGCTACATCTACAAGGGTCAGAAGCCGGTTTACTGGTGCCCGCATGATGAGACTGCTCTGGCTGAGGCCGAGATCGAGTATAAGGATATTCCGTGCAAGTCCATTTTCGTCAAGTTCGCAGTAACCGATGACAAGGGCGTGATCACCAAGCTGCTTGGCAGCAAGGACAACGTTTACTTCGTCATTTGGACGACCACGACATGGACGATCCCGGGCAACTTGGCGATTTCCCTTAATCCGTTCTTTGAATATGATTTCGTTAAGGTTCCGTCCGGCGAGATTTATGTCATGGCGAAGGAGCTTGTCGCGTCCGTCATGAAGACCGCAGGCATTTCCGAGTGGGAAGTTCTGGCAACCTGCCTCGGCTCCGATCTGGAAATGATCAAGACAAAGCATCCGCTGTATGACCGCGAGTCGCTCGTTATCGTCGGTGAGCATGTAACGCTCGATGCCGGTACCGGCTGTGTTCATACTGCTCCGGGTTTTGGTGCAGATGACTTTATCGTTTGCCAGAAATATAAAATTCCGATCATTGTTCCGGTTGACGGCAAGGGTCGTCATACGGCTGAAGCGGGCAAGTATGAGGGCATGTTCGTAGAGGACTCCAATGAGGTTATCCTCAAGGATCTCAATGACTGCGGCGCACTCCTCGCAACCGAGGATATCGTTCACAGCTATCCGCACTGCTGGCGCTGCAAGAACCCGATTATCTTCCGTACCACGGAGCAGTGGTTCTGCTCGGTTGACGCTCTCAAGGACGATGCTGTCAAGGCCTGCGAGGATATCAAGTGGATTCCGGGCTGGGGTCAGGAACGAATGACTTCCATGATTCGCGAACGTTCGGACTGGTGCATTTCGCGCCAGCGTGTCTGGGGTGTTCCGATTCCGATTTTTACCTGCAAGAAGTGCGGCAAGCCGCTTGTCAATGAGCAGACCATCAAGACGGTCGCCGATCTGTTCCGCGAGAAGGGTTCCAACGCATGGTTCGATATGTCCGCTGCTGAGATCCTGCCGGAAGGCATCAAGTGCGAGTGCGGCTGCACCGATTTCGACAAGGAAACCGATACCATGGACGTATGGTTCGACTCCGGTTCGTCCTGGCGCGCGGTCATTGAAAACCGTGAGGGTCAAAAGACTCCAGTCGACGTATATCTGGAAGGCAATGACCAGTATCGCGGCTGGTTCCAGTCCTCTATGCTGACCTCTATCGCAACGCAGGGCAAGGCGCCGTATAAGACGGTCATTACGCATGGCATGATCGTTGATGAGGAGCGCCAGAAGATGTCCAAGTCGCTCGGCAACGGCATTGCCCCGGAGGACATTCTCAAGCAGTACGGCGCTGATGTTATGCGCCTGTGGGTCGCCTCTTCGGACTACCGTCAGGACATGCGTATCTCCAAGGATATGCTCAAGCATCTCTCTCAGAACTATCTGAAGATCCGCAACACGGCTCGCTATATTCTGGGCAATCTCGCTGATTTCGATCCCAAGACCGATGCAGTCGCTTATGCTGATCTGACCGATCTGGACAAGTGGGCGCTGATGAAGCTGAATGAACTGACCGCAAAGGTACGCGAGGGTTACGACAGCTACGAGTTCCACACCGTTTTCCACGCAATTCACAACTTCTGTGTTGTTGATATGTCGAACTTCTATCTCGACGTTATCAAGGACCGTCTGTACTGCGCTGACGACCATGCCCGCCGCTGCGCACAGACCGCGCTGTACCGCATCCTGGTCGACTTTACTAAGCTGCTGGCCCCCATCCTGAGCTTCACCAGCCAGGAGATCTGGAGCTATGTGCCCAAGATGCCCGGCATGAAGGACTATGTCGTCTTTGAGCAGATGCCCGAAGCCAAGGCCGCTGCTGACGAAGCCTTCACTGCCAAGTGGGACCGCATCATGGCCATCCGTGATGATGTCAAGAAGGTGCTGGAGCAGGCCCGTGCCGATAAGACCATCGGATCTTCTCTGGAAGCCTGCCTGACGCTGTACTGCAACAAGGAGATCTATGACTTCCTGAACACCATCCCCATGGATGAGCTGGCCGACCTGTTCATCGTCTCCAAGGTCGATCTGACCGAAGGCGAGGGCGGTGTCAAGGGCGTCGTCGAGGGTCTGGGCGCTGCCGCTGCCCACGCAGCCGGCAACAAGTGCCTGCGCTGCTGGAAGTACGAGCCCGCCGTTGGCGAAAACGGCCTGTGCCCGCGCTGCGCTAAGGTGCTGGGTCTTTAATCTACCGTTCAGCGGTGCTTATAATTGCATAAGCACCGCTGATTTTTTTGAATAAGGGAGTAACCATGATTTTTGGTGTTCTTTCTGTGCTGGCGGCGGCTGTGCTTGTGGGCGTTGACCAGCTTATCAAGCGCTGGGCCACGGTGGTACTGCTGCCCAAAACGGCCATGACGCTGATCCCCGGCGTGCTGGAGCTGCGCTACTTTCTCAACGATGGCATGGCGTTTTCGATGCTAGCAGGCAAACAAAAACTGCTGATTGCCGTCACCTCGCTGATGCTGTTGGGCGTATTGTGGATGTTGTTTGCCCGCAAGCTGACCCCGCTGGAGCGGGTAGCCTGGACTCTGGTACTGGGCGGCGGCATCGGCAACCTGATCGACCGCATCGCTACCGGCGTGGTGGTCGACTACATCAACGTCCTGTTCATGAACTTTGCCATCTTCAACTTCGCTGACATCTGCGTCTGCGTAGGCGTCGGTCTGCTGATGGTGTGGGTGCTGTTCGACTCCTACTTTAAAGAAAAAGCCGAGAAAAGCGTAAAAACAGAATCGGCCGCCCCCGCAGATGATGCTAATGGAAAAAATTGAACTCATCGCTGGGCCTGATGCCTCCGGCCGCCTGGACGCCTGGCTGGCAGGGCAGTGCGCCGAGCTTTCCCGCAGCGCCCTGCAAAACCTGATGGAGCAGGGCAGAGTGACCCGCGGCGGCAGCTGCGTCAACAAAAAAGACAAAGTTGTCCCCGGCGCTGCCTACTGTATCGACCTGCCGGAACCTCAGCCCATCGAGGCCCAGCCCCAGAACATCCCGCTGGATGTCGTCTACGAGGATAACGATTTGATCGTCATCAACAAGCCCAAGGGCATGGTGGTGCATCCTGCCCCCGGCAACCCGGACGGCACGCTGGTCAACGCGCTGCTGTACCACTGCGCCGGGCAGCTTTCCGGCATCGGTGGGGCCATCCGCCCCGGCATCGTCCACCGTATCGATAAGGACACCAGCGGCCTGTTGGTCATGGCCAAAAACGATGCCGCGCACCAGGCGCTCAGCGCCCAGTTCAGTGTGCATAGCATCCACCGGGTCTACCATGCCATCGTCTACGGCAATCTGAAAGAGGATGAGGGCTTTGTGGAAACGTACCTCGGCCGCGACCCGCGGGACCGCAAAAAGATGGCGGTCGTTCCGCAGGAAGCCTCGGGTGCCCGCTACGCCTACACCGGCTGGCGCGTGCTGGAACGCTTCGGCAACTTTACCTACATTGCCTGCCAGCTCAAGACCGGCCGCACCCACCAGATCCGCGTACACATGGCCAGCATCGGCCACCCGCTGGCAGGGGACGCCGTCTACGGCCCGCGCAACTGCATCAAAAGCCTGAACGGCCAATGCCTGCACGCTAAAGAATTGGGCTTTATTCACCCTGCAACGCAGCAGTGGGTGCAGTTTGACTCGCCGCTGCCTGCCTATTTTACAGAGTTTCTGACACGGTTAAGAAAGGAACATCGCGCATGAAATCAGCGCTAAGCGATACCCTTGTCATCTGTGATATGGATAACACGCTGCTCACCGCCAAAGAGGGGCTGCCGGCCTGCAACCGCACGGTCATCAACCTCTTTACCAGCCTGGGCGGCCTGTTTACCGTGGCTACCGGCCGCCCGCCGGAGTCGATCCGCGCAGCGTTGGAAGGCATACGCCTTTCGCTGCCGGCCATCTCCTGCAACGGTGCGCTGCTGTATGATTTTTCCACCGAGACGGTGCTGCACCGCTCAACCCTCAACCGGGAGCAGGCCACCACGGCTATCAAGGACATCCTGAACAAGTTCCCGCGCATGGGTGTGGAGGTCATGGCCGGCAACGGCGAGATGTACGTCATCCACGCCAACGAGACTACCCACGCCCACCAGGTGGACGAACACCTGGGCAGCATTGCCTGCCCCATTGACTGTGTGCCGGACGGCTGGGTCAAGGTAGTGTTTGCCGCTGACCCCGAGGCCATCCGCAAGCTGGGGCAGTATGCCAAAACCAAGTACTACGGCCGGGATAACTACTTCCTGGCCACCAACAACATTTACTTAGAGATCATGCCCGGCGGCGTCAGCAAGGCCACCGGCTTGCAGGACCTTTGCGCATTGATGAACAAATCCATCAAAAACACCATCGTCATCGGTGATTACTATAACGATCTTGAACTGATGCGCACCGCAGGCCACGCTGTGGCCGTTGCCAATGCACCCGCCGAGGTCAAGGCCACTGCCGACGAGGTGACCACCTGCACCTGCGCCGAGGGCGCGGTAGGTGAGTACCTGTACGCATTGATCGACCGGACAACAAAATCCTGACGCCATCTGGGCAAAGGGGGGCTGTACGATGAAAGTAAGCGAACTGATGGACCCCGCAGGAGTGCGCCTGTACGCCAACATCAAAGAGGCCGCCGACGTGCTGGGCATCCTGGTAGAATTGCAGGAGGAGACCGGCGCCATCACCAATGGCACGGCCTACTATAACGCTGTCTGCCAGCGGGAAAACTTCGGCGGTACCACGGCCATCGGGGACGGCATCGCGCTGCCCCACGCCTGCAACGCCGGGGTATCGGCCCCCAGCATTTCGGCCCTGACGCTGCGCCACGGCGTGGATTGGGGTGCCCCGGACGTCCGGGCGGTGGACCTTTTGTTCATGATCGCCGTGCCCCCGGGAAATGAAAGCCTGCACCTGCAAATTTTAGCACGGCTGGTCAACCTGCTCAGCCGCAACTCGCTGGTGGACGCTTTGCGCCACGCCAGCAGCCCGGAACGCTTTGTGGAGCTGATCGCCAAGACAGAGAATGCCTGCTTTGCTGATTGACCCACCTAAACTTCAAAACTATATAAACAGTCCGCTGCGGAACCCGAAAAAGGGGGACAATGGGCTGTTTTGCTGTTTTTTGGTGAAAATGCCGAGAATTTGCTGCTGCAAAGTGCCAAATTTGGCAAGACAGACCTTGCTTTAAAGCATTAAACTGTGCTATACTTTAAAGCACTAAAGCAACTGCTTTTGAGGGCGCGTTGTGCGGCGCGTAAGCATGTTGCCGTTATTTGGAGGAAACAAAGATGAAAAAGGCACTTTCACTCGCTATGGCAGCTGCCATGACCATGGGTCTGGCAGCTTGCGGCAGCACTGCATCCAGCACCGCTGCTGCTGATTCCACCCCTGCATCTTCCACCGCGGAGAGCGAAGAAACTTCCGCCGCCGAAAGCACCGACGACAAGGTCTATACCGTCGGCATCTGCCAATTGGTCCAGCACGATGCGCTGGACGCCGCCACCCAGGGCTTCAAGGACGCTTTAACCGAGAAGCTGGGCGAGGGCAACGTCAAGTTTGACGAGCAGAACGCCTCCGGCGATTCCGCCAACTGCACCACCATCGTCAGCGGCTTTGTCTCCACTGGCGTCGATCTGATCCTGGCCAACGCCACCGCCCCGCTGCAGGCTGCTGCCCAGGCTACCGCCGACATCCCCGTCCTCGGCACCTCTGTTACCGACTACGCCACTGCGCTGGACATCTCTGACTGGACCGGCACTGTGGGCAACAACATCTCCGGCACCTCTGACCTGGCCCCGCTGGACCAGCAGGCAGCCATGATCCAGGAGATGTTCCCGAACGCTAAGACTGTTGGCCTGCTGTACTGCAGCGCTGAGCCCAACTCCGTCTACCAGTGCGATGTCATTGAAGGCTATCTCACGGAGATGGGTCTGGAAACCACCCGCTACGCTTTCACCGATACCAACGATGTCACCTCCGTCACCCAGGCCGCTGCTGCTGCCTCTGACGTGATCTACATCCCCACCGATAACACGGCCGCTTCCAACACCGAGGCCATCGCCAATGTGGTTATCCCGGAGAAGGTTCCTGTGGTTGCCGGTGAGGAAGGCATCTGCAAGGGCTGCGGTGTTGCCGCCCTGTCCATCAGCTACTACGATCTGGGCTACAAGACTGGTGAGATGGCTGCCGAGATCCTGGCCGATGGCGCCGATGTCTCCACCATGCCTGTTGCGTTTGCCCCCAACGTTACCAAAAAGTACAACGCAGCCAACTGCGAAGCACTGGGCATCACCCCGCCGGACGGCTATGAGGCTATTGCCGACTAAAAAATCCTGAATCACACGCACGAATAAACAGCGAGGAGAGGGTTGAAACGGCTCTTTCCCCGCTGTTTTGGTGCATCGTTTCCCCAGCATGATTCCAAAAAAGTTCGGAGGTTTTATTCATGGGATTCTTTGCTTCCCTGATCAACTCAATGCCCAGTGCTGTGGCCCAGGGCCTTATCTGGGGCATTATGGCCATCGGCGTCTACCTAACCTACCGCATCCTGGATGTGGCCGATTTGACGGTCGACGGCTCTCTCGGTACCGGCGGTGCGGTCTGCGTTGTTATGGTGCTTAACGGGGCGCCGGTGGGGCTGGCCCTGCTGGCGGCTACGGCAGCAGGTATGCTGGCGGGCCTTGTTACGGGCCTGTTCCACACGGCCTGCGGCATCCCGGCTATTTTGGCCGGTATTTTGACCCAGCTGGCGCTGTATTCGGTCAACCTCCGCATCATGGGCTTCGGCACGGGCGGCGGCAAAGCCAACCTGCCCATCAGCGTGGATAAGTACGGCCTGCTGGTCTCGGCCCGTTATGTCCGCAATGTGGCCCTCAATAACCCCATACTGACCCTGGCCATCTTCTGCGCGGTGCTGATCGCTGTGCTGTACTGGTTCTTTGGCACTGAGCTGGGCTGCTCTCTGCGTGCCACCGGCGCTAACCAGAACATGGCCCGTGCCCAGGGCATCAACACCAACGTCACCAAGGTGCTGGGCCTGATGATCTCCAACGGCCTGGTCGCGCTGGCCGGCGGTCTGCTGGCCCAGTATCAGGGCTTCTCCGACATCAACATGGGCCGTGGTGCTATCGTCATTGGTCTGGCGGCGGTCATCATCGGCGAGGTCATCTTCAGCCGTATCTTCCGCAACTTTGCCCTCAAGCTGCTGTCCGCCGTTATCGGCGCTATCATCTACTACATCGTCATGGTCTTTGTCCTGCGCCTGGGCCTGTCTACCGACGACCTGAAGCTGCTCACTGCTTTGGTAGTGGCGCTGTTCCTGACCATCCCGTACTGGAAGGGCAAATACTTCACCAAGACCTCGGTGAAAAAGGGGGAGAAGAACCATGCTTGAGATCAAAAACGTCTACAAGACCTTTAACGCCGGCACAGTCAACGAGAAAGTGGCCCTGCAAGACCTGAACCTGACGCTGGAAGACGGCGATTTCGTTACCGTCATCGGCGGCAACGGCGCGGGCAAATCCACCATGCTCAACGCGGTAGCCGGTGTCTGGCCTATCGATATGGGCAAGATCCTCATCGACGGGCAGGACGTCACCCGCCTGTCGGAGCATCAGCGCGCCAAGTACATCGGCCGTGTCTTTCAGGACCCGATGATGGGCACCGCCGCCACCATGGGCATTGAGGAAAACCTTGCCCTGGCGGCCCGCCGCGGCGTGACCCGCTCGCTGAAAGTGGGCATCACCAAAAAAGAGCGCGAGGAATACCACGAGCTGCTTAAAACGCTGGACCTGGGCCTGGAGGACCGCATGACCAGCAAGGTCGGCCTGCTTTCCGGCGGCCAGCGCCAGGCGGTCACCCTGTTGATGGCCACCCTGAAAAAGCCCAAGCTGCTTTTGCTGGACGAGCACACCGCCGCCCTGGACCCCAAGACGGCCGCTGAGGTGCTGGCCCTCTCGGAGAAGATCGTGCAGGAAAACCACCTGACCACCCTGATGATCACCCACAACATGAAGGACGCCATCAAGTACGGCAACCGCCTGATCATGATGTACGAGGGCCATGTCATCTACGATGTGCGCGGTGAGGAAAAGGCCAACCTGCAGGTCAGCGACCTGCTCCAGCGCTTTGAGCAGGTCAGCGACGGCGGCTTTGCCAACGACCGCATGCTGCTCTCCTGATCGGCAATAAATACCATACAAAAACCAGCGCGGCGGCTTTCCCGGCAAAAGGGGAAGGCCGCCGCGTTTTCGTTTGTCTGTGCTGGGTAAAACTCGAACTCACCACTGCCGCCGGTACTCGCCGGGGGTGGTACCCTCCACCTTTTTAAACAGGCGGGAAAAATAGTTGGCATCGTTCAGTCCGCACTCCTGGGCCACCGCCTCGATGCTGCGGTCGGTAAAGCGCAGCAGCCGCTTGGATTGGGTAATACGCAGCTGCACAAGATAGTTGGTGACCGATTGACCGAACTGCTCCTTAAACACGCGGGTCAGGTAGAACTTGTTGATGTAGAACCGCTCAGCCAGCGCGTCCAGCGTGATCTTCTCGGTGTAGTGGGTGTCCAGATAATCCTTGATCTCCTGCAAGTTTTGCTTTTTGCTGCCTGGCGCGCGGGCGGTGTCCGGGTGCCAGCTTTCTTCCATCAGCAGGGTCAGCAGGGCAATCAGCTTTTCGTAAATCTGCATGTCCCGCACGTAAGTGTCGGATTCCGCCAGCGCGTACAATTCGTCCAGCAGCGCCGCGTATCCGCCGGGGTCAGCAGCGCGGAAGCAGGGCAGGCCGCCCCGCTCCTGATACTTTTTGTAAATGGCCGCCATGTTCGGCCCATAAAAATGCACCCAGTGCAGCTGCCACAGATCGTCCCCGGTGTGGTGCTGGTAGGGGCGCTGGCAGTCCAGAAACACGCAGTCCCCGGCGTGCAGCTCGTGCCGGGCACCCTCGTACTCCAACACACCGGAGCCGCTCTCCACCCAAAAAAACAGGTAGGACGCCAGCCCCTTGCGGGTGCTGGTGTGGGGCTGCCGCGCCTGCAAACTGCCCACCTCCTGCAGATGGATGAGGTTCGACCGCGCAAAAGGGGAGGGCGTGTAGATCACGCGCCGAGAATGTACCAGCTTGCCGTCAAAAAATGGTGTTTTCATGATGCCCTCCTGCCAAAGTTCCTTGCAGGCATCATACCACAGCGGCATACAAAAAGTCAATATAATGCTACTGCTTTGCAAGATTACCCCTACAGCAACAGGAAAAAATCCGCTACAATAACAAACAAGACCCAATCAAAAGCATTTATATGCCGCATAAAAAGTGCGGTAGAAAGGATATACAGTTATGAAAAAAGCACTCATCACCGGTATCACCGGCCAGGACGGCAGCTATCTGGCGGAGTTCCTGCTGGAAAAAGGCTACGATGTCCACGGCATCATCCGCCGTTCTTCTGTCGATTACCGAGAGCGCATCGCCCATCTGGAAGGCCACCCCAACTTCCACCTGCATTACGGCGACCTTAGCGATTCGATGAGCATCCTCTCGGTCGTCGGCAAGGTCCGCCCCGATGAAATTTACAACCTCGCCGCCCAGAGCCACGTCCAGGTCAGTTTCGATGTGCCGGAGTTCACCGCCGATGTCGACGCTACCGGCGTGCTGCGCGTGCTGGAGGCCGTGCGTCTGTGCGGCCTGACCGATACCTGCCGCATCTACCAGGCATCCACCTCGGAGCTGTACGGCAAGGTCGAGGAAGTGCCACAGAACGAGAACACCCCGTTCCACCCCTACAGCCCCTACGCCGTCGCCAAGCAGTACGGCTTCTGGATCGTGAAGGAGTACCGCGAGGCCTACAACATGTTCTGCTGCTCCGGTATCCTCTTCAACCACGAGTCCGAGCGCCGCGGTGAGACCTTTGTCACCCGCAAGATCACCCTGGCTGCCGCCCGCATCGCCCAGGGCAAACAGGATAAGCTCTACCTGGGCAACCTGTCCAGCCTGCGCGATTGGGGCTACGCCAAGGATTATGTCGAGTGCATGTGGCTGATCTTGCAGAACAAAAAGCCGGAGGATTTCGTTATCGCCACCGGTGAGCAGCACTCGGTGCGTGAGTTCTGCCAGCTGGCCTTCCACAATGTGGGCATCGAGCTGGAATTTGTCGGCGAGGGCATGAATGAGAAGGGCATCGACAAGGCTACCGGCAAGGTCGTTATCGAGGTCAGCCCCGACTTCTACCGCCCCACCGACGTTGTCAACCTCTGGGGCGACCCCAGCAAGGCCAAGCGCGAGCTGGGCTGGAACCCCACCAAGACCACCTTTGCCGAGCTGGTCAAGATCATGGTCGACCACGATATGAAGAAGGTCGCTGTCGAGCGCGCCGAGGAACATATCCAGACCAATCTGGCTGAATACCTTGAAAAAGGTGTCATCAAATAAGTATAATTACTATTATCACTATCCTATTCATTCTATTCATCCTATTCATTACATTCGCCGCCTTTCGCCGCCTAATGAATAAGATGAATAGGATGAATGTAATGAATATAATGAATAGGATAGTAATTTTACATTAGGAGTATAGTAACACTCCAAATTTTGCCGCGCTGAAGCGGGAGGAATATGCAATTATGATGGAGAAAAACGCAAAGATCTATGTAGCCGGGCATCGCGGCATGGTGGGCAGCGCCATCGTGCGGGAACTGCAGCGCCAGGGCTATACCAATATCATCACCCGTACCCACAAGGAACTGGACCTCTGCCGCCAGCAGGATGTGGAGGATTTCTTCGCCGCCGAAAAGCCGGAGTATGTCTTTTTGGCAGCGGCCAAGGTGGGCGGCATCGTCGCCAACCAGGAGGCCCTGGCCGACTTCATGTACTACAACATGACGCTGGAGATGAACGTTATCCACTCCGCCTGGCAGAACGGCTGCAAAAAGCTGGAATTCCTGGGCTCTTCCTGCATCTACCCCCGCATGGCGCCCCAGCCCATGCAGGAAAGCTGCCTGCTGACCAGCGAGTTGGAAAAGACCAACGAGGCCTACGCCCTGGCCAAGATCAGCGGCCTGAAATACTGCGAGTTCCTGAACCGCCAGTACGGCACTGACTATATCAGCGTCATGCCCACCAACCTCTACGGCCCCAACGATAACTACCATCCCACCCACAGCCATGTGGTACCCGCCCTCATCCGCCGCTTCCACGAAGCCAAGGTCAACGGCGTCGAGAGCGTCACCTGCTGGGGCGATGGCAGCCCGCTGCGCGAGTTCCTGTATGTGGACGACCTCGCCAACCTGTGCGTCTTCCTGATGAATAACTACTCCGGCAACGAGACCGTCAACGCCGGCACCGGCAAGGAGCTGACCATCAAGGAACTGACCGAGCTGGTGGCTAAGGTCGTCGGCTACACCGGCGAGATCAAGTGGGATACCTCCAAGCCCGTCGTCACGCCCCGCAAGCTGCTGGAC
>ERZ773210.2637-NODE-2637-length-14101-cov-3.101737_pt1 | contig 14101 bp, 10 predicted proteins | sample MGYA00580528_ERZ773210 | MGnify/ENA primary metagenome ERZ773210 (study PRJEB29015, sample SAMEA2737769) | human gut metagenome | biome: human gut; feature: human-associated habitat; material: faeces | place: China | collected 2012 ...
CTACGGATGCGCCCGGGCCTGGGCGACGCTGACATTCACCGGCGCGACGGGCGCGGGTGTGCTGGGCGCGCCGCCGAGCGGCTTCGATCCGCACCTCACCTTCGACGTCACTTTCATTGCCATTAGCGTCCTGCTGGTGCTGCTGTTCCGACGGCTCGTGCCGCTGAACGAGAATCGCACGGTGAAGGCGGTCTCCTTCGGCTGCATGGTCGCCGCGTCGCTGCTGTGCGTGTTGGCCGCGTGGGTGCCGGGAGCGGCCTTGGGGCTTACGGTCGCAGGCTCGCTGGCGGCGGGCGTGGGCTACGGGCTCTTCCTGCTTCTGGCCGCCGAGGTGCTGGCTACCTTCAGCTTGCTGCGCATCTTCCTGTTCCTGTCCGGTGCGATGCTGCTGGGCTCGGTCATCACGTTCTTCTGCGAGGGGCTTGTCGGCCTTCAGGCCCAGGCCATGCTCGTGCTTTTGCCCGTGCTGGCGGCGCTGTACCTGTGCGGTGCCTACGAGCACGTGCCTGCGGCGGATCGCCCCAAGCACGGCGTGCCGAAGTTCTCCTACCCGTGGAAGCTGTTCGTGTTGTACGGCCTGTATGCCTTCGCTTACGGTATGCGGGCAAACCAGTTGGTGGCGGGCGCGGGGCGCCACTCGTCGGCCTCGACGTTCATCCTCATGGCGGTGCTGTTCGCCACGGCCTATTTCGCATCGAAGCGATTCAATATCGGGCTTCTGTACCGGTCGCCCGTGGTGCTCATGGTGTGCGGCTTTCTGCTGGTGCCGGCCGAGAGCCTGCTGGGCACGGCGGCATCCAGCTATCTCATCGCCATCAGCTACTCGCTCATGTCCTTCCTCGTGATGTTTCTGCTCTTCGACATCGCCAAGCGTCTGGGCGTGGCCATTGTGGCGTTCATGGCCATCAAGAACGCCGAGCAGCTGTTGCAGATGGCCGGCGGCGGCGCCACCGACGCGCTGGGAATGCTCGGCCTGCCCGCGGCCACCGAGGCGCTCGCGGTGACGGTCACTGTGTCGGTGCTCATTTTGGCGGCCACGGTGCTGCTGTTCTCGGAGAAAGAGCTGGCGAGCAAGTGGGGCGTGGACATCCTGGAGGAGGGAGGCCTCATCGAGCGCACGGCCGAGGAAGAACGTGTGGGTACGCGGGTGGCGGAGCTGTCGGCCACCTACCGGCTGAGCCCCCGCGAACAGGAGGTGCTGGCGCTTCTGGCCGAGGGGAAGACCGGGCGCGTCATCCAGCAGGAGCTGTTCATCGCCGAGGGTACCTTCAAAGCGCACACGCGCCATATTTACGAGAAGATGGGCATCAATTCCCGCAAGGAGCTCTTCGAGCTGCTGGGCGTGTCCTCGTAGCGCACCCCTAAGGCGCCCATAGCGCATCCAAAGAATGCCATTCGGGCATGCCGCTCGCGCGGGTTTTTTGAAGAGGGGAGAAAAACCCGTTGACACGGGCGCGTTTCGCTTTAGAATAGACGGGCTGCTCAAGTTAGGGCAGTGCAACGAACAGATATGTTCCGCTACTTAAGACAGCAGGTACCGAGTCTGCAACCGCCTGCGGGGCGTTCCGAAAGGGGCGACACCCGGCGCAACGGCTCGGTTTAATCGCGCAAGCGGCCCGCCGAGGTGGTCGACAGATTCGCTTCCGTGAATACGTGCGGCCTCCGTCTTATGGGCGGGGGCCGTTTTCGCTTCTCAGGCTTGCGGCCCATCCACCAAGGTGCGGAACCCGGATAAGCTTGAGAAGGAGGTGTACGTACAACATGCCCAACGCTCAGAACAAGGAGATGCTCGCCAGCATCAAGGAGGATCTCGACGGCGTTTCCGCCATGTGGGTCGTGGATTACCGCGGCCTTACCGTGAAGGAGATGCAGCAGCTGCGCCGCGACATTCGCGAGACCGGCTCGGTGATGAAGGTCTACAAGAACACGCTGGTTCACCTGGCGCTCGCTGAGGCCGAACTGCCGACGCTCGACGATATGCTCGCCGGCCCCAGCGCGTTCGTGTTCTCCGGCAACGACGTGGCCGCATCGGCTAAGGCCCTGAAGACCTTCGCTAAGGCCAACGAGAACCTTGAGATCAAGGGCGGCCTGATGGAAGGCGCTGCCGTGTCGGCCGCAGAGGTGGAGGCCATCGCTTCTCTGCCCTCTCGCGAGCAGCTCATGGCTCAGATCGCCGGTGCCATCTCCGGCGTCGCTCGCGGTCTGGCTACCACCATCAACGGTGTGCCGCGCGGTTTGGCCCAGGTCGTCAAGGCCGTGGCCGAGCAGAAGGAAGCTGCCTAACAGCTCGGGCGGCCTGAGACGGGTCGCGTAACGCAAGAAGAAATAACGGTCGGCGCGAAGAGGTGCCGGCCCCCTTTGAAAGGAAACTAACATGGCTGTTACTCGTGAAGAGATCATTGAGGCTTTGAAGGAGATGTCCCTGCTCGAGGCTTCCGAGCTCGTGAAGGACATCGAGGAGACCTTTGGCGTGTCCGCCGCCGCTCCGGTGGCCGTGGCCGCCGCCGCTCCGGCTGAGGGTGGCGCTGCCGCCGAGGAGAAGTCCGACTTCGACGTCGTGCTCGAGGGCTTCGGCGACAACAAGATCGCCGTCATCAAGGTTGTCCGCGAGATCACCGGCCTGGGCCTGAAGGAGGCCAAGGAGGTCGTCGAGGGCGCTCCGAAGGCTGTCGCCGAGGGCGTGAACAAGGAGAAGGCCGAGGAGATCAAGGGCAAGCTGGAAGAGGCCGGCGCCGCTGTGACCCTGAAGTAAATTCGCTTTCGCGAAGACTTCTCCCAACCATCACGGTTGAACACAAGGACCCCGCTTACGAGAGGGGTCCTTTTTTGTCTTCGGAGGATTGCCGGCTCTCGGTCGGCTTAGCCCAGCCACTCTACGAGGGATGTGATGTCGCGCTGGGTTTGGGCGAGGCCGTCCTTGTAGGATTTTCACGAGGGCATCGTAGTCGGTGGTCTTGTTGGTGACTTCCATCTTGTCGGGATAGAAGATCCAGGCGGCGCCCGTCTTCTCCGGGCCTTCGTACTGTGGGGTGAAACCGTGACTGGTGGCGGTGTTAACGATAAGAAGCACCTTATCCTTGTATTTGGACAGCGGCACGTCGGTGTCGCCTTAGACTCTAACGCTGAAATCATAGATGCTCATGAGGGTTCCGAGTCTTTCATTTGCTGGCGTTCGCGTACGGGTGGTCCGTGAACGCAATGGATGGACATTGCGAACAATAGCGAATGACCGAGCCTTGATATTTGGAAATGGTTAGTCGTGCTTATTTGTTGGCATTAGAAGCGAGCGAGGGCATTTGGGAGATAGTAGTACGGTGCTCTAAATATTGCGTTCGCCTCGTCGCTGCCTTCGCTCGCGCCATCAGATGGTCGCATTGACGGCAACTTCACTATAGCTAAATAACAAAAAACCCAGGTCAAAACTGGACTCATCCAAAAGAACTAGTCCCAAAACCCGCAAACGTCTGAATAGATGAGGACAAGTATAGCCCCGCGTTCTATCTTGCGGATTGTCGGCGCTTGCAAACCGGGATGTTTGCAAGAACGCTTTATCCCGTAGAGAGAAAAGGGGAACTATGTCTAATACGGAGAAGAGATTGTCAGATTTGTCTCGAAGGGGCTTCATTGGCGCGTGTGCCGCCACGGTTGCTGCCTTGGGCGCTACAAGCCTAGGGTGCTCCGAAAACAACGTCCGAATGGCAGAGACAGGAGAGTTGGAAGAAGTTGAACCGGAGTGGAAGCCAGTAGTGTGCTGGGCGCATTGCGGCGGCAAATGTGGACTCAAAGCCTATGTGAAAGACGGCACCGTCCTCAGGCTTAAAACTGACGACACCCACGACGATTCTTTCAATCATCCTCAGCACCGCGCCTGCTTGCGTGGCCGCTCGAGAAAGTTTGACGTGTTCTCGAAGGACCGCGTTCGCTTCCCTATGAAGCGGAAGCACTGGCAGCCGGGTGGCGGCGATAACGTCAACGGTGACCTACGTGGCATTGACGAGTGGGAGCGCATCTCGTGGGACGAAGCTCTCGATATGGTGGCAGACGAAATAACGCGCATCAAGGAAACCTATGGAAACCGTGCCATTCTCGGAAGCGGTCAACAGCCCACGAACCGTACTTATGTTGATTATGAAATGTACATCGATTTTCCTGACTTCTTCATCAAGGGGCTGGAATTCTTCAATGTGCTGAATCTTTACGGCGGTCAAGTGTCCCATTACGGCACGGGCTCGGCGGGCTCTTTCCAGAACGTTCCCGAACTGGTGGGTTTTGGAACAGCTAATGCTGGTGGCGGCATCGACATGCTTAATGATCGACTTGACGCACGCAACTGCGAATACGCGGTCATGGTTGGCGTGAACCCTGCTTGGAGCTCTGACGGCACAACCTTGTGGGCGAATTTCGTGCCCATGAGAGACGCCGGATGCAAGTTTTACTGCATCGACCCCATGCATACGGACACGGCAGAGGTCTTGGGTGCGGAATGGGTGCCCATTCGCCCTGGCACTGATATCGCGTTTCTCATGGCGTGCGCCTACGTGATGATCACCGAGGATGATCCCAAGAGTAATCCGCTTATTGATTGGGACGTGGTCAATCGCTGCTCCATCGGCTTCGATGCCGAATCCATGCCGGAGGGCGCCGACACCGAGAGGAACTTCAAAGACCATATTCTGGGAATCTATGACGGTTGTGCCAAAAATCCCGAGTGGGCAGAGGAGATTTGCGGCGTTCCTGCAGGCAAGATTCGAGAGATTGCCTATGTGCTGGGTATGGAAAACAAGACGGCCCTGCTTTGTGGATGGGGTCCGGGGCGCTGCAACGACGTAGATAACCTTCCTCAGATTCTTATGGCAGTGGGGTGCGTGCTCGGTGGACATTTCGGCAAGTCGGGCCATATGACCGGCAGCAGCTTGCGCGACACCTCGGCAAGTGGCGGCAATGCGCTCATCAACCCGGGCTGGAGAAAGTTGCCATGCGTGCCCGACCCCGTTGATGATTGCATTCAGGATCCGCTGCTGTGGCCCGCGATTCTGGAGGGTCGCTACGTGTACAACGGCCTTGGCCAATTTCTCGAAGGCGAAGAGCGCGAGATTGATGTTCGCTGTATCTACAACTATTCGCTCAATATGCTCAGCCGTACGGAAGACCAGATAAAGGGTATCGAGGCCTACCGAAAGATGGATTTTGTGGTGACCCATGCGCTTACGTTCAATCCGAACGCCCAGTACTCCGATATCGTACTTCCCGTGTGCTCGCCCTGGGAGCTGCCGCCCCAGTTGGGTATGTTCACGGGGCGAGAGGCGGCTTTCTTGGGCGATAAGGTGTGTGATCCGCTCTGGGAGTCGAAGTCGGTCACGTGGATTGGACGCGAACTCCTCGCGCGCTGGGGCATCGACCCCGATTTGGCCTATCCGTACTCCGACGAGCAGCAATCGTTCTATCAGATTTCCGGGACGCAGATTATTGAAGACGACGGAAAGACCTTCTCGCCCCTTGTTACCTTTACCGCAGAGGACATCGCAGCCCTCGGCGTGGAAGGTGAGCCCCAAGAAGGTAAGATTTCCTACCGGGACGCGCTAAAGCAGGGCGTGATAACCGTACCCCGTTCTGAATCTGACAATCACGGGCACATCGCATACGAGGCGTTCCGAACTGCTCCCGAGAAAAATCCCCTCGCGAGCGAAAGCGGCAAGATGGAACTGTACTGTCGTCGCCTGGAAGAGCAAACCTCTCGCGCAGGATGGGGCGTCGTGTCCCCCGTGCCCGAATACGTCGATGATCAGAAGTTCGGCTATAAGGCGACATTTGCGAACTATGAGGCACGCGAAAAAGGCCCGTATCCCTTCCAGCTCTTCAATCCTCACTACCCCCGTACAGCGCACGCTCACTTCGATAACGTCTTGGAGCTTCGCGAGGCATTCAAACGCCCGCTGTTCATAAGTCTGGAAGATGCCGAGTCGTTAGGCATTGAGACCGGCGACACGGTTCTCGTTGAGAACGATTACGGTCGGGTGGTGCGTCAGGCTTGTGTGACCAACCGCATCATGCCTGGCGTGGTTGGGCTACCCCATGGAGGATGGTTTGAGATGGACGAGCAAGGAAACGATCTAGGCGGATCCGGCGCCACGCTGTGCGGCTCGGTGACGGGCGGCACGGGCGTCTCGGGATACAACACCCAGATTTGCTCGGTGACCAAGGTGGATGGCAGCCCTGAAGATTGGGAGCGTCCTGTGGCGATGCCCGAATGCCAGAAAGACGAGGAGGAGTAACGATGGGACGTATGGGATTTTACTTCGACGCAGTCAATTGCATTGGTTGCCGAACCTGTCAGATTGCCTGCAAGGACAAGAATGCTCTTCCGGTGGGAATGTTGTTCCGCCGTGTGGTGACGGTAGAAGCGGGACGCTTCCCCGAGGGGTCATTCTTCCACATTTCCGAAGGCTGCAATCACTGCGAAGACCCTGCGTGTGTGAGCAACTGCCCTTCGGGAGCTTGCGCGAAGAACGAGCAGGGACTGGTAACTATCGATGAAGAGGTATGCATTGGTTGTCGGTCTTGCGTAATGTCGTGCCCCTATGGCCAACCCCAATATGACGCGGAGGCAAGTGTGAGCCGTAAGTGCGACGGTTGTTCGGATTTAACTGCCGCTGGAGGGAACCCCGTCTGTGTCGATTCTTGCCTGATGCGCTGCTTGGAGTTCGGCGATTTGGACGATCTGCGCGCTCTTCATGGCGAAGGCTTGGTGTCGGAGATTCCGGTGCTGCCCTCCGCTAGCGAGACGAACCCTTCGCTGCTTATAAACCCGCGTGCCTGTGCTCTTGAAGAAGAATTCACTGTTCAGAGCGTCTATTAAGAGAATCGCCAGCGTTCGTCTATAGGGATGCTTGCTGGAAAGATGCGATTTGAAAAGCCGCGAAGGCGAGTGTTCGCGAAATGAGCGTGCGAGATGGAAGGCGATTGCAATTGTGCGCGGTCGCCTTCCATATGCTGAAGTTTTCAAATCTGAAAATGTTCGGAGAACTGTCTACCGAGCCGAAGGAAAGGAAAGGCCAATGAGCACAGACGTAAGCGTATTTGATCGGCAAAAGGCGGCTGCCTTCGGTTTGGTGCTGAAGGTGTTACAGAGCGTATTCGGCGCAGAGCCCAGTGTTGGACAGGTCAATGCGTTGCGCGAAGATACCTTCCAGGAAGCTCTTGCCCTTCTTGGGTTGGGAGGCAACGAGGCTATTGCCTGCGCTATGGACCAGTTTTTGACAGATGAGAATGACTTCCAGCGCATCGGGGAGGGATACTATCGCTTATTCGTAAGCCCTTCGCTCGAGGTTTCTCCCTGGGAATCCACGTATGTTGGCAACCCTCAGCTCCTCTTTCAGGAAAGTACCCTCGATGTTCGCAATTTCTATAAGTCACTTGGCTATGTAGCCGATAAGTTTCAACAGGTGGCCGATGACCATATCGCCATCGAGCTTGGCTTTCTTTCCGCCCTCTGTCTAAGAGCCGCCTTAGCCGACGAAGAGGAGGAGGGCCGTGCTCTCGTTGCAGATGCGGCCCGTTTTGCCGATGAGCACCTTGCCCGCTGGACTCCCATTTTTTCGAAGTCGCTGCAGGAGCGGGACAAAACGGGGTATTATGCTAATTGGGCGAAGGGGCTGGAGGCATGTCTCCTCGTCCTGAAGGAGTGTGCGTAGCCGGCGATACTTTGGAGGTGCTGGCAAATTGGCGAGAGGCGCGGCATCTACAAAGAGCATGGGCGGTTTGTTTGCGGCTTTGTCGGACGAGGGGAAGAAGTGGCCCGGCATTCATTGCTTCGCCCTGGCGTTTTATATGGCTTGGTACCATATGACGTTTTTCGGGGAGTCGTGGATTCGCTTCAATGCGGCGGGTCCCGTAGAGCGCATCTTTCTCTTCGTGGCTCCCTCTCTGACTCTTGTGGCAGCTTTCGTAGCAGCGGCGTTCCTTCCTCGTCGAACGTTGAGGGTTCTTTCGCTTCCGCTGGCTATTTCCGGCTTCGCTCTTGTTGCGACTGCGGGATCGCTGCTCATGCTGTTCTCCGTAGGGTTTTTGACCCCCTTCTTCTTCGGCCTCGGCTCATGCGTTTCGGCTGCGGGAATGGCTCCACTTGCCGTGAGGATTGGTCTTGATCTTGCTGAAGAGGGGCCCAAGCGTGCGTTTCTCTTTATCTCGGCATCGTCGGTTCTCTCAATGCTTATTTGGTTTGTGGTTTCGTGCGTCACTCTGATATCAGCAGGGCTCGTGTTGGCTTTGCTCCCGATGACAACGACGGCGCTGGTGCTCACTGGCCCTTATAGAAAGGGAGGGAAGCGAGCTGACGAGGCTGAGGAAGGCGAGAGGGGACTGCGCGTATCGCTTGTCGATTTCTGGCGGTTCTTCTCGGCGTTCTTCGTGTTTGCGGCTGTGGCTGGCATGGGGCGTGTGCTGTTCCTAGACGCCTCTCAGGAGGGTTATCTCCATTCGATGATGTTCCTCGCCCTGGTTTCCTGCTTGTCGCTTATGCTGCTGGCAGTTAAGGGTCTCTCGGTATCCATGCTACGTGGAGTTTACTATTTGGTTGTGGTCAGCTGCGTTTTTGCGTTACTTCTGGTGTTTGCGGTCGGGGTAGACGCTCATTGGATGTTCGAACTGACTAATGCGCTCTACCTGGTTCTCGATGTTTTGTCATGGTGCCTCATTGCCGCGGCTGCCTTCGTGGGTCGAAAGCGGGCACTTTGTATCGTTGCGTTTGGCCGCGCCGCATTTTTGGCGGGGTCGATAGCGGGGTATTTGCTCGGTGCAGGCTATCTAAAGTCGATTTACAGCTTCCAAGGGGGCGAATATCTTTGGGTTGCTCTTGTTCTAGTCGTGGTGTGTTGCGCGACGGTAGTTCTCTCGGGGGGAAACCTTGTGGAGCTGACCCAGGTATCGATTCAGGAAGCCCCTGAGGTAACTGATCGCTCTGCGTTTGATCTTCAGCAAGCCAGAGAAGAGTATCTCAACCACAAATGCGAGCGCATTGCGGCGCAGTATCACTTGCCTCCACGCACAGCTGAGGTATTGGGAATGCTGGCTGCGGGACGTGGGAACAAAGAAATCGCGGAAGAGCTTTGTATGGGGCTGAACACCGTGCGGACCCATGTACAGAACATCTACCAAAAACTTGATGTCCATAGCCGCAGTGACTTAGCTTCGTTCATTGAGCAATATTAAAAGGTCGTTCGTTCTACCCCTAGGATGGCGTCTTCTCGGCTTCCGAAAGAGCACCTGGCGATTTGCCTGTACTCTCCTTTGCGGGGTGCTCTTGCTTTATAGGCGGTTTAGCCGAGCCACTCGATGAGGGAGCCGATATCGCGTTTGGCTTGGGCGAGGCCGGTCTCGTAGGAGCGGACGAGGGCGTCGTAGTCGGTGGTCTTGTTGGTGACGTCCATGGTGTCGGGGTAGAAGACCCAGGCGGCGGCCGCCTCTTCCAGGTGCTCTATCTCGTCGCAGAGCTCGTTGTAGGGCTGCCACCGCGCGATGGTGCGCTCGGCCACGATGGGATGCGCGCGGAAGGCGGCGCGGAAGAGCGCTTGGGCGGCGCGGCTCATGGGGCGCTTGCGATAACCGCGCGGCTGGGTGCGGATGATGCAGAAGCGCTCGTAGCCGTCGGCGCGGGCGGCATTCAGCAGGATGCCCCAGCTATCTCCCATGCCGCCGTCCATATAGGTGCGCCCATCGATGGTGGTAGGCGGCATGAAGATGGGCATGGTGGACGACGCGCGCACTTTCAGTCCCAGGTCGTGGGCGTCTTTCACATCGGCGCGGGTCCAGGCGACGGTCTCGCCGGTGTTCCAATCCATGGCCTCGATATGCATCTCGGCCGGGTTGTCGGCGAAGGTGTCCCAGTCGAAGGCCATGGGGTCGCCGGCGGCCGCGTTCTCGATCAGCTCCTCGTAAAGGTAAGGGCTGTTGAAGTAGCCGGTGCCCCGCAAGAAGCTGCCCCAGCCGCCGAAGCGCGGGTACTTCACCAGATCGACGAAGGAGGCACGGGCACGGGTGGCGTCGCGCACCAGGTAGTTCACCGTATGGCTGGATCCGGCCGAGATGCCGTAGACGCGCCCGAAGTTCAGGTTGCGCGCGAGCAGCTCCACCACCATGCCGGCAGTGTAGCTGTTGCGCATGCCGCCGCCCTCGAAGATGAGCGCCACATCGGGCTGGTTGATGGCGAGGCCGGCATATTTGGCGGGGTCGGTCATGAGGACTCCTTCGAGGCGCGAAAAAAGGGAGCCCATAAGAGCTCCCTTTCAGTATAGCTATTCGTCGCGATGTCGGGCGAGTTACTCCGCGTAGCGGAAGAGGGCGGCGACGGGTTGGTCGGTGGGCATCTGATCCTGCTCGACGATGTAGATGTGGGCGTCTTGGGCCAGTGCCGCCTGGGCGAAGGCGTCGGTGATGTCGGGCGCGGCCGGGTCGATGTAGCCGTCGTCGACTGGGTTGGGGTTCCCGTCGAAGGTGACGGTACCGGTGTTGATGTCGAAGCCGCCGGGGAGGATCTTGCCCTTCACGAGGAACAGCGCTCCCACGCGGCGCTCGGCCAGCGCCATGCCGATGGCGTCGAAGTCGTCCGAGGCCTTGCCATGGGCCGCGTCGGCGCCGAACTTCTCGGCGGTTTCCTTGATATTCGCATCGCGGATGCCGTCCATCACGGCCAGCGACTCTTCCAGAAGCGCCTTGCCGTCAAGACCGGCGGGATCCTTCTTGATGCCGACGGGCAAGAGATGACGCAGCGTGGAGAGCTTGCGGAAGGCGGTCTCGTACTCCTCGTCGCAGCACAGGATGATGGGGGGGGTGTCATCGCGCACGAGGTAGTCGTTCACGGCCTTGTTCACATAGCGGAACCAGGGCAGGGCGTCGTCCTTCTTCACCTCGTTGCGGGACTGATGGTCGTGGTACTGGCCCATGTGGCCCTCCAGCGAGATGTAGTCCAGCGCGCCCTTCTCGCCCTTGCGGGCGTCGGCGGCGATGTCGTCGCTGTTGGCGAACAGCTCGCTGAAGAAGTCGTGCACTTCCTGCGGCAGCTGCTGGCGCTCCACATGGGTGCGGTCGCCCTTCACCCAGCTGAAGCGGTCGTTGCCCAGTTCCAGCACATAGTACTCGGTGCCGTACTGGAAGTTGCGCAAAAGCGGCTTGACGAAGTAGGTGTCGCCGGCGGCCACCATGGGATCGGGGGCGAAGAACAGGTTGTACACGTAGATGTCGTCGTTGTTCATGAGGAAGCCCAGACCCTCGCCGGCATGCAGCCAAAGCGGCATGTCCGGATGCTCGAGCAGGTAGTCGGCCTTCTCGACGATGCCCTTATAGGCATCTTTGTCGTAGGTTTCGGCGAGCGTGCGCTCGGCATCCTTCATCAGATCCTTGAACATGTCGCGATCCCAGATATCGCGGCGCTCCTCGCGCTCGGTGTGGTGCACGGGAATATAGAGCGACACGACGGGCGCGGTCACATCAGCGAGGATGGCCGGATCGAACTTTTCCATCACGTGAATGCTATCGGCGGTCTTCCGCAAGGTCTCCTTCTCGTCTTTCATGACGAACCTCCAAAGTGGTCGGGAACACAAAGTGCGCGCAGCAGTGTCGCGGCGCCGTTGCGTCTGGAAAGGCGGCGGCGCGTGGTGCAACTGATGTGCTGAAAAGAGCATAGCCCCCGACGAGGAAAATCGGGGGCTATGAACCAGCCTGTGAACGGGCGGTTGCCGAAATGCAGTTTAAAGTTGATTTGACCGCTCGCCTTTAGTCGAGGTAGCGCTTCACGTTCATGGCGCGCATGGCGTTCAAGATGGCGATCACGGCCACGCCCACGTCGGCGAACACGGCCCACCACATGGTGGCAATGCCCACGGTGGTCAGCGCCAGCACAGCGGCCTTGACCCCCAGGGCGAACACGATGTTCTGCCGGACGATGCCCATGGTGCGTCGCGCCAGGTGGATGGCGCGGGCGATGTCGTCGGGGTCGTCGTTCATGAGCACGATGTCGGCGGCCTCGATGGCGGCGTCCGAACCCATGGCGCCCATGGCGATGCCGATGTCGGCGCGGGTGAGCACGGGTGCGTCGTTGATGCCATCGCCCACGAAGGCGAGCTTGCCCTTGCCATTGGTGTCGCGCTCGGTTTGGGCGAGAAGCGCCTCCACCTCGGCCACCTTGTCTTGGGGAAGCAGCTCGGCGTGCACCTCGTCGATGCCGAGTTCGGCGGCGACGGCCCGGGCCACGGGTGTGCGGTCGCCCGTGAGCATGACGGTCTTCTTCACGCCGGCCGCGCGCAAATCGGCGATGGCGCGGGCGGCGTCGGGCTTCACGGTGTCGGCGATGACGATGGCGCCCAGGTAGGTGCCGTCGGCGGCCACGTAGAGCACGGTGCCCGGCACGTCGGTGGCCGTGAAGGCGATGTCATGGGCCGCCATGAGCTTGCCGTTGCCCACGAGCACCTCGCGCCCGTCCACGACCGCTTCCACGCCCTGGCCGCTCACCTCGCGGACGTCGCACACCCGCTCGGCCGCCACTGCGGCGCCGCGATAGGCGCGCACCGATTGCGCGATGGGATGGGTGGAAAAGGTCTCGGCTGCGGCGGCGATGTCGATAAGCTCGGTCTCGCTTACGCCAGGGGCGCCGATGAGCTCGGTCACGGAGAAGGTGCCGTCGGTCAAGGTGCCGGTCTTGTCGAACACGACGGTCTCGGTGGAGCCCAGGGCCTCCAGGTAGTTCGACCCCTTCACCAGAATGCCGAGGCGCGATGCCCCGCCGATGCCGCCGAAGAACGACAGCGGTACGGAGATGACCAGTGCGCAGGGGCACGACACCACGAGGAAGGTGAGTCCGCGCAAGATCCAGTCGGACCACTGACCGCCGAACAACAGCGGGGGCACGATGGCGAGTACAGCGGCCACGCCCACGACGATGGGGGTGTACACGCGGGCGAAGCGGGTGATGAAGTTCTCGGTGCGTGCCTTCTTCTCGGCGGCGTTTTCCACCAATTCCAAGATGCGGCTTACCGTGGAGTCCTCGAAGGGCTTGGTGGCGCGTACGACGAGTTTGGCCGTCAGGTTCACGCAGCCGGAGATGACCTCGTCGCCTGGGCGCGCCGTGCGGGGCACCGACTCGCCGGTGAGCGCCGCCGTGTCGATCTGGCTTTCGCCGGTCAGTACCGTGCCGTCGAGCGGGATGCGCTCGCCGGGCATGACGATGAACTCGTCGTCGGGGGCCAGCTCGAAGGGATCGATCTGCTTCAGCTTGCCCTCTTCCATGACGTTGGCGTATTCCGGCGCGATGTCCATCATGTCCGCGATGGACTGGCGCGACTTGTCAACCGCGTAGCTTTGGAACAGCTCGCCCACCTGGAAGAACAGCATCACGGCCGCGCCTTCGGCCATGTGCGGCTCGGTGTCGGGGAACAGCACCAGCGCAAACGCGCCGAAGGTGGCCACGGTCATGAGGAAGTCCTCGTCCAGCGCGTGTCCGTGAACGAGTCCGCGCAGGGCGCCGGCGATGACGTCGTAGCCGGCGATGAGGTAGGGGATGAGGAACAGCGCGAACTCGGCGTACACATCGCCGGGGGTGCCGAAGGCGGCGCGCAGGATGCCGGTCTGGGCCGCCACTTCGATGGCGACGAACAGCACGAGGGCGACGATGATGCGGGTGAGGAGTCTTTTCTGCTTCGGGTTCATGGGGAATCCTTTTTGTCCGCCTCTGATCAGGGGGCAATACTCGATGCTCAAACAGTCCTCGCTCGGCGAAACAGCCCACTGGGCTGTTTCGTTCGCTGCGGAACTGCGCGTCGAGCATCGCCCCCTGCTCAGAGGCTGCTCTTACGGGTTCGAAAGACGGGTGCTAACGGACGATGCGGCAGTCTTTCTCGTAGCTGGTGCAGACGGCCTGGGCGGCATCGACGATGGCGGCTAGGGCCTCCGCGTCGGCGGCGTCCGCGTCGATCATCAGCTTGCTCGTCATGAAGCTGATGGATGCTTTGTTCACGCCGGGCAGCTCGTTGATGCCGGCTTCCATTTTCGCGGCGCAGTTGGCGCAATCGAGGTTCTCCAGTTTGAATGACTTGCGCATGATGGTTCCTTTCAA
>ERZ773210.2665-NODE-2665-length-13977-cov-3.483336_pt1 | contig 13977 bp, 11 predicted proteins | sample MGYA00580528_ERZ773210 | MGnify/ENA primary metagenome ERZ773210 (study PRJEB29015, sample SAMEA2737769) | human gut metagenome | biome: human gut; feature: human-associated habitat; material: faeces | place: China | collected 2012 ...
AAAGAAGAAGCAACAGAAAAAACTGAAAAAATAGGAGAAATAGTAGGAAAATATATAGATTATTTATCTGTATATAAAAATGTTAATATAAATATATATACAAAAGATGGAATGAAAACAAATTTTACTATAGATGTAGCAACAAGAAAAATGAATGAGGATAAACAAGAAGTTTGGCTATTGAAAGATTCAACTGCTTACAACGAAGAACAAAATATACTTAAAGACATACAAACAAAACAAAGTGAATTAAAAACAGAAGTTTCTTTATTAGAAAATAAAAAACAATCACTAAATACAGAAATACAACAATTAAATGGTGAAGTTATGAAAATTAAAGGTAAACCCAAAACATATCCTGCTGGGCAATTAACAGTGGGGACAGATGTGCCAATTGGAAAATATAAAATATATGGAGGGAGTAGTAATTTTGTAGTATATTCATCTTATGGAAGCTTGGAAGTAAATATTATTTTAGGTTCAGGGGCGTATAATGTCAACGAGTATATATACACATTCAAAACAGGAGATATAATAAAAGCAAATTCTTCATTTAAATTGGTATCAATAGAATAAAAATTCATAAAAACAAGCATCAGATAATAGTCTGGTGCTTGTTTTTATGCCTAAAAAGAGGTGAGAAGATGGCAAATGAATTAAAAAGAGTAGGATTAGTATTTACTCAAGAAGGTGCTGTTGATTTTAAAAAGTCATTACAGGAAATAAATCTTGAATTAAATAAAAATTATAATCAATTCAAATTAACTCAGTCACAATGGGATAAATCTACAAAAAGTACTGAAAAACTTAGAGCAGAACAAGAGTATTTAAAAAATGCTTATGAAATACAAGCAGACAAAGTAAGTACTTTAAAGATGCAATTAAGTGACTTAGAGAATGCGGAAGACAAGAATACAACAGCAATTAAAAAGAAAAGAAATGAATTAACAAGTGCAGAAGTAAAACTCGAGGCATACAATAAAAGATTAAAAGAAGTAGAGAATCAATTAACTAACACGGGTAAAAAAATTGAAGAATTTGGAGAAAAAACAGAAAAATTTGGAGAAAATATTGAAAAAGCAGGCAAGAAATTGTCTGCTTTTTCTGGTGCAACAGCAGCGGCGCTAGTTGCAAGTGCTAAAAGTGCGATTGATTTTGAAGACGCTTTTACAGGAGTTGAGAAGACAGTTGATGGAACAGAACAGCAAATGGCGGAATTAAAACAAGGGATAAGAGATATGGCAAAAGAAATTCCGTCTACCACGACAGAAATTTCAGCAGTAGCAGAAGCAGCGGGACAGTTAGGAATAAAAACAGAAAATATATTAAGTTTTTCAAAAGCTATGATAGATTTAGGAAATTCAACAAATTTAACAGCAGATGAAGCGGCATCACAACTTGCTAAATTTGCAAATATAACACAAATGTCTCAAAAAGATTTTGACAAGTTAGGATCATCAATAGTCGATTTAGGAAATAATTTTGCAACTACGGAAGCAGATATAGTGAATATGGCAATGAGACTTGCTGGCGCGGGACATCAAGTTGGAATGTCAGAAGGACAAATTCTAGGGTTAGCAACAGCACTAAGTTCAGTAGGTATTGAAGCAGAAATGGGTGGCTCGGCAATATCAAAAGCAATGGTAAAAATGCAAAATGCTGTTGAACAGAGTGGAAGCAAATTAAATAATGTTTTAAAGCAAACAGGAATGTCATTAAGAGATTTAGAATTATTATCAGCAAACAATTCAAAAGATTTTAAAGATTTATGTCAAAGTATAGGAATGACAAGCACAGAAGTAAAGCAATTGATTACTGCCGGAACAAATTTAGAAGATTTTGCAGCTGTATCAGGAATGACAGCAGAACAATTCAAAAAAGCATGGAAAGAAGATGCAGCAGGAGCGTTATCAGCATTTATAAAAGGACTTGGAAATGCACAAGATAAAGGCGAGAGTGCTATCACAATGTTATCAGAAATGGGATTGACAGAGGTTAGATTAAGAGATTCATTGCTAAGAGCAGCAAATGCGGGAAATTTGTTTAATAATGCAATTGAAACGGGAACAAAAGCTTGGAAAGATAATACAGCATTAACAAATGAAGCTAATAAAAGATATGGAACATTAAAAAGCCAAATTACTATTGCTATGAATAAAATAAAAGACTTAGCTATAACTATTGGAAATAAGTTGATGCCATACATATCAAAATTGATAGATGGAATAGAAAATGTAACAAAATGGTTTGCAAATTTATCAGATGAACAGGTCAATACAATTTTAAAAATTGGAGCATTAGTAACAGCAATAGGACCGTTATTAACTATTTTGGGCAAAATTACATCTGTTGCAGGTGGAGGAATAAAAGCAATAGGAACATTTACTCAGGCGATAGGTGTAATGAATGGAACTGTTACAACATCATCAACAGCAGTTAATGCGTTAGCAGGAATTATAACAAGTTTAAGTAATCCAATGACATTGGCAATAACATCAGTAGGCATGTTAACGACAGCAACAATGGCATATTGCATACAAGTAGAAAAAGAAAAGACTTCGTTAGATGGGCTCAAAGAAAAAGTAGAGACTCAAAGAAAGAGTTGGGAAGAATTAAGTAAAACAAGAAATGAAAGTTTAACAAATTCTAATAATGAAATAGAGTCATGTAAAAATCTGGTAAGTGAGTTAAAAAGTATTACAGATGAAAATGGAAAAATAAAAGATGGATATAAGGAAAGAGCACAAGTAATATTAACAGAATTAAATAATGCTCTTGGAACGGAATATAAACTTAACGGGGATATTATAGATAGATATAAAGAATTAAAAGAAAATATTGACAAAGTAATTGCTACAAAGAAAGCAGAATCAGTATTAAATGCATATCAAGCCGAATATGGGGAAGCAATAAAAAAAGAAGCTGAAGCAACAGAAACATTAATAGATTTGAAGAAAAAACAAGCAGAGGCAGTTAAAAAAATGACATCAAGTTATGGATTAGAAAGAGCAGAAGCAGAACAACAATATGATAGTTTATCTCAGAAGATTGGCGAACAGACTGAATTAGTTGGGAAATACGGAAAAACAATTATGGATTATGAAAACTTGCAAAAAGCTAATGCAGAAGGAAACGCAGATGCAATCGAAAAGGCAACAAACAGTATTACAACATCTTATGAAAAGGCAAAGAGCGCAGCAAACAATTCATCAATAGAACAGATAAATAGTCAAGCGGAATATGTAAGATATTTAAAAGAAAGTCTTCAAGAAGCAACTAAAACTAATGACATATATCAAGAACAAATACTAGATAAACAACTAAAAACGCAACAACAAAAACTAGACAATTTAGTAGATAGTTTAGTCAACGAAACATCAAAAATAAAGGAATTAACTCCTGAACAAATTCAAGCATGGAAAAATGTTGCAGAAGAAAGTTATTCTAAATATAGTGAAGGACTATCAAAAGTATCAGAAACTACGAAAGCCGAAATTGAAAAAGCAACGGGAATAGTTGCAAGCGATGTAAGTATAAGCGATGCGTCAAGTCAGAAAGCGGATGAAATAACAACAGCATTTGGATTAAAATTAAAAATGTCAGATATGACAAAAAACGAAATAGCAGCATCAGAAAATAAAATAAAAACAAATACAACTTTATTAGAGGCATCACAAAATAAAGCAACAGAAGTAACAGATAGATATAGTAGAAACTTAAATTTTTCAAGTGTAGCAAGAAATGAACTAAGAGATACATCAATAACTATCAGTGGTAATACAGGAGTTGAAGATGAAGCTAGAAAATTAGCAGGTAGAACACAATTAGCAGTCAAGTCTAATAATAGTCAAAAATGGGGAGAAGACATGGTCGAAGGAATTGGAAATGGAATCTCTAAAAAAGGCAATAGTTCATGGTTCATAGGAAAACTAAATGGTCTTGCTAGTAAAATTGCATCATATTTACATTTTTCGAGACCGGACGTAGGACCATTAAGGGAATATGAAAAGTGGATGCCGGATATGGTGGAAGGACTATCAAAAACATTAGATAAATCATCTCCACAACTGATTAATTCAGTAAAAAACATGTCACAAGGAATGGCAAACGAATTAGAAAACAAAGATTTTAAAAACATAACAAATTATAGTTCAAACTCAAATAGAGTATCAACAATTGATTATGACAAAATGGCAAATTCAATGTTAAAAGCACTGACAGGATGTAAATTTACATTAGACGAGGATGGATTTGCAAAAATAGTAAAAGACGAATTGTATAAGGTGGTGTAAATAAATGTTTAAATTTAAAGGAATATCGAGCAATGACATGCAAGTAGTAATCGAAGAAGAAGAACATTTTATAGCAAGAGCTTCTCAAAGATATGAAATAACAGAAATAGAAGGTAAGGATGGGGCAATATTTGATGAATTAGGATATTCTATTGTAGAGAGACCAATCTATGTACAATGTCTTAATATAAATAAAATAGATGATATTCTTGCGTGGTTAAATGGAGAGGGAGAGTTTGAATACAAAGGAAGAAAAACAACAGCAAGATTTTATAGTCAGTTGGAACCTCAGAGAAGTTCTTGCATAAGAATCATAGATACAACTTTTATAAGGGATCCTTTTTGGAACAAGGCAAATGAAGATTATCAACTTGTAAAAGATAGAAAAGATAAACAAGCAAGTGGAGAATACATACACGTAGAAGACAGTAACAATTGCAGAGCAAAAATTGGACTAAGCGGAAACAGAGAGCAGGAGGCAAGAAGCGGAAAGAACTTATTAGAGTTAATTGAAGGAACATATTCAAATAACGGAATAACAGCAGTAGTAAAAAATGGTATTGTTACGTTGAATGGTACAGCAACAGCTGTTTCATTTGTTGGAATAAATTTATTAAAAAGTTTTAATTTAACAACAGGGAACACTTATCGTTTAAGTGCATTTAATACAGAAGTTGTAGGCGATTCTTCTAATAATTATTGTTCACTAAGATTAAATGGAGATGGAACAAAAGAAACGACATTTGATAAAGTTAATTCAAATAATGCAATAGTCGGAAACTTCTTATTAAGTTATATAACAATAAGAACAGCACAAGGAATAACATATAACAATTTTGTTGTTAAACCACAACTAGAATTGGGTGCTGGCACAAAAGAATGGGAACAAGGAGGAATAGCTCCTTCACTAGACTACCCAAGCAAGATAAAAACTGTTGGTAGTAATGTGCAAGTGTTTGACAAAAACAATGTAAACAAATTAAATGCTTTTATAAACGGAGAAACTAAAGTAATTTCGTCATGGGAAAATTGTAAAACATTATATATACCTTGCTTAAAAAATAAATATTATACTGTGACAAAAAAGGGAACAAGGTTTATTGTTGGAACAACAACAAATGTACCAAGCATTACTACAAATTGTAATCAAATTTCAGCAGATAATACAGCTAAATCAATAACAATAAAAACATTAGACATTGATAAATATTTAGTAGTATTTTATTATAATAGTGGAAGTGATACATTAACAGAACAAGAAATTTTAGATAGTATAAAAATAGTAGAAGGTACAGAAGTAGGAGAATACAGTACATACGGTCAAGGCTGTGTTAAAGTAACAAAATGTAATAAGAATATATACAATAAAAATGAAGAAATAATATGTAATGGAGTAGGAATAGGTGCAAATGGTGAATTATTTTCACGTTCAGACCAGAAGTTATTGATTATTCCAATCTCCAAACTTGAAACCAATATAGCAATATCTTTCACAAAAACATTTTCATATAATTTAAGATATGCTTTTAGTAATACGATTGTAAAAAATATAAACTCTGAAATTTTCAATACAGACTATATAGAAAATTCTACTACAACAAATATAAAAGTTAATAAAATAATTCAAAATAATAAACATAATTATTTACTGTTAGGTTTTACAAATAAAGATAGTTATTCAGATTTACAAGTAGAATATGCAAAAGTAGTATCATCATACGAAGAACATCAAGAACAATCATACATAATGCCAGTTCAAAAAGAAATGCTAACAGATGATTATTTCGATTGGGACAATGAAGAAGAAGTACATGTGTGGGGAAATGTTGTTGTGAATGGAACAGAAACTATAAATAAAAATTCAAATAGTGAATTTTTTAGCATAACAAAATCAATGTCTCAATTTGATACAAGCGCAAAAGGCATAAAGCAATCTATATCTAACTATGGAACTGGGACAACGCTTGCATTAGGTTCTGGTAATACAAATAATAAATACTCTTTTAATGCAAGTACAATATATTTAGATTGTTATAACTCAAATATAAATACAGTAGAGAAATTAAAAGTACAATTAACAAAAAATAATATGAAGATTTATGCTAAACTAGCAACACCAACCCGATTACCATTTACAGATGAACAAAAAGCAGTAGCAAAAGAACTAAGCAATGCAAGAACATACAAAAATGTAACAAACATAACAACAGATAGTAAAGCAAAATTAAGTTTAGACTATTTCACTGTAACAGATGAGACAATAAAAAATGAAGGAAATATACAAAGTAGACCTGTTTTAAGATTAGAAAAAACAGTTTCAGAAGCGGTTGAAATAACTATAAATAATGTAAGATTTAAATATAATTTCAATAATGATACATACGTAGAAATTGATTGCGAAAATAAAACAGTAGAATATGAAGGAATAAATAGAAATCGAAATCTTTTCATAAGCTACGACTTTCCAAAATTAAATATTGGAAGTAACAATATAATAATGAATGATGGAGACTGTATAATAAAAGTAATAAGAAAGGATAGATGGTTATGATAAAGATTTTTAATGCAAATGATAGAGATTTTTCAACTGCTGGTAATATAATCATAAATCCTTTAAAATGTAAAGAATATAAAAAGAAATCTTTAAATGGGTGGTATATTGATGTTGAAATTCCAATTCGATATAAAGAGTATATAAAAAAAGATAAATTATGTGTAGTAAAAACAAAATCAAAATTAAACCCGCAGGCTTTTAGGATAGGAGAGGAAATAAGTACAACATCAACAAAAATTTCTTTTAAAGCAAAACATGTAATGTTTGATTCAGAGGATTACTTCTTAGTTGATGTAAGACCGACAAAATTAAATGGAATAAATGCATTGAATTATATAAATGAAAGGACTGATAGCGTCAGTCCTTTTAAAATTTTCTCAAATGTTGAAAATATAGACACAGCATATTTTATTGGAAAGTCATTGTTAGAAGCCTGGAGCATAATAGAGGAAAGATGGAATGGAGTATTTGACGCAGATAACTGGAATATAAGTTTTTTGCAAAAAGTTGGAAACGACAACGGAGAAAGTATTATATATGGAAAAAATTTAGAGCATATAGAAGTTTATGAAGACTGGTCTAATGTAGTTACAAAATTATATCCAGTTCGGCTATGACGGCATAATACTTCCAGAAACATATTTAATAAGTGATATTCAATATGAAAAGCCGTATACTAGAAAAAAAGATTTTGAAACTGAATTAGACACTGAAGAACAGACAGAAGAAAATTTAATAAATGAGCTAAGAGAAAAGGCTAAAAAATATTTAGAAGAAAATAAATATCCAAAATTTAGTTATACTGTAAAATCTGATGTAAATCAAAATTTAGAAATTGGTGATACAATACATGTTTTGCATCCAATCGCAGACATTATGACAGAGGTATTAGAATATGAATATGATATTGTTTCAAAAAAAGTAAAAACATTAACATTTGGAAACTTCACAAGAGATGTACAGACAAAATTTAACAATATTAAGACTACAATAGAGCAATTAAATCAGAATTTATCAAAACAAAATGTAACTATAAAAGAACAGACAAACTTAATAAACTCTTTAAATAAAAACGGATATGTATATATTGATGATAATGAAATACTAATATTAGATAAAATTCCAAAAAACCAAGCAAAAAATATTTGGAGATTTGGACTTGGTGGAATAGGATTTAGCTCAAATGGGTATGAAGGACCATTTGAGACTGCAATAACAATGAATGGTCAAATTAATGCTAAATTTATAACAACGGGTACAATGTCAGTTGATAGAATAGAAGGATTGGCTAATAAGATAAATGATTATGATAAACAATTAACAGAAATTGAACTTAATGCAGATAGTATAAAGCAAACGGTACAAAACAATAGCACAAATATAAATAATAACTATCAAGAAATAATAAATAAATTAGGAAATAAAGCACAAAAAGATGATGTTATCAGTTTAGAAAATAAAGTTGAAACAATACAAAATGATACAGAATACGCAATAAAAGTAAGTGAAGATATACAGACAAATGGAGTATCAAAAGTAAAAACTGAAACAGGATATACATTTGATGATGATGGATTAAAAATTGAAAAAACAAACGCAAAAACAAAATCAAAATTAAATGAAGCTGGACTTGAAATAAATGATGCAACAGGAAGTAATGAAGAAAGCCTGTTATTTGCGGGATATGATGATAAAACAGGAGAAACAATTGTAAAATCAAAAAATATGAATGTCGAAAAATATTTAACAATTGGTAAATATTCAAGAATAGAAGATTATGAAGAAGGAACAGGAATATTTTGGATAGGAGGTAATAACTAATGGATTTTATACAAAATGGAGGAACAAATGGAGGAACTTATGCAAAATATTACACAGGAAAATTAAGCGTATGGGAAAATAGCTATGATGTTGCTTCAAATAGCTCAAATGTTGGATATAAATTACAATTATTATCAAGCAGTTCAGGACAATTTAGTGGATTAAATGCAAATTTTAGTATTACGATAAATGGTCAACAAGTAAAAAGTGGTAGTAGACAATATTCATTGGGACATAATAGTGCAATAACATTTGCAGAAGGAACAATAACAATAGGGCATAATGATGACGGAGCAAAGACAATTGGTTGCAGTGCTGTTATAGATTTTCAAAATCATACATATAGTCCAGGTGATTTCACACAAAGTGGCAATTTAACATTATCAACAATACCTCGTTCAAGTACAATAAACAGTTTTTATGGAAATGATATTGAACAATATTTTAGTGTAAATTATACAGCACATTATGGTGGATTTTCTAACAAATTAAGAATTTCTATTCCGAATGTAAAAGAATTAGAAAAATTTGATTATTCAAGTGGACAAACATTCAAACTATCATCTGATACAATAAAATATTTGTATGAATATATGAAAAATTCTAAAACAGTAAAAATAGGTGCAGTAATTGAGACATGGAATGGTGGAACTAAAATAGGCGAGAGTGTTGAATTGATAAATACTTGTTCTATAACAGATTGTGAACCTACTATGGAAAACTTAAAATATTTAGATGTTAATACAGAAACTGTAAAAATCACAGGTAATAATCAACAGATAATAAGAAATCATAGTTCTATAAAAATTGAATTAACAAATTTAAGGAGCTTTAAAGGTGCTACATTAAGTAAATGCACAGCAACCATAAATGGGGTTACAAAAACATTTTCTAATATAGCAGGAACATCAATAAGTAGTGTTTCATTAGCTTTTGGAACTTTAAATGTTATAGAAAATACGAAAATGTCAGTAACATTAACAGATAGTAGAGGCTATTTAGTAACAAAAGAATTGAATATCAGTATAATAAACTATATTGATTTATCAATAAATGCAACTGTGAAAAGAACACAACCAACCACAGGTGAGATTGATATATCATTTTCGGGAAACTACTATAACAATAAAATTGGAAGTGTAAATAATCAATTAACAATGAAATGGTTTTATAGAGAAAATGGAGTAACAGAATGGATTGCAGGTGGAAATATATCACCTGTTTTAAAGAATAATACGTATAGCAATGGAACATCAAAAATATCATTGGGAAAAATATTTGATTATCAAAAATCATATGAATTTTATATAGAAGTTGCTGACAAATTAATTACATTGAAACCACAATACACAGTAACACAAGGAATACCAGTTTTTAATTGGGGAAAAGACTTTTTTAATGTGTTTGGAACATTAAAAATAAAAGGAAAAAACATATTAGAATTGATTTACCCGGTTGGAAGTACATATATAACACAAGAAAATATAAATCCAAATGAAATACTAGAATTTGGAACATGGGAAAGATTAAAAGGAAAAGTGTGTTTAGGTTTAGATGAAAACGATACAGATTTCAATACAATAGGAAAAATTGGTGGTGAAAAAACACACAAATTAACAATAGAAGAAATGCCAAATCATGGACATGATGGTACTTTTTGGAAGCAAGCAGAGGGGTACGGAAATATTAATCCTGAAAATACAAAATTAGCAAACAGAGCTAATATAGCAAATGTTGGGAAAAGTGGAGGAGACCAAGCACATAACAACTTACAACCGTATAAAGTTGTAGGTTACATGTGGATAAGAATAACATAATAGAAGAAATATAAAAAAGTAAAGAGAAAGGAGGAAAAATAATGCAAGAAATTTTAAAAATATTCATACAGTGGTTTATTCCTTTTGCTTGTGCTGGTGGATTTGCTTTAATATCCAAACAATTAAAAGAAAATAAAACATCAAATGAAGCGATGAAAGCAAGTATGCTTAGTTTAATTAGAAGTCAAATAGTAGGCAAATGTGAAAGTTATATGAAACAAGGATACTTAGCTGAATATGCAAGGTATTGTTTGGAAGAATTATTTAAGCAATACAAAGCATTAGGTGGCAATCATGGAATAGAAGTATTAGTAAATAAATGTTATGAATTACCAATTTCAAAAAAGGAGGAAAAATAATGAAAGAAAAATTAAAAAATATATTAAAAAGTAAAACAAAAACAATAAGTCTTATAACTGTTATATTATGTTCGTTGTCAATGTTATTTTCTGTTTATTTAGAATATGATAGAACTGGACAAGTTGATACAAATAAAATATCAGAAGCAATAAGTACAGTAGTAGATGAAATAAACAAATCTAGTACAGAAATACCAAATCTAACAGAAACAGACGAACAAAGTCTAGAAGTTCAAGAAACAGAGTCAGAAGGTTTTGAAGAGCAAGGAATAGTAGCATATGAAGGCTCAGAAAAAGCACCAAATATTCAATTAGGAGAATATGCAGGATTAACATATTATTCACAACTAGACAATAGATGGCGTAGCAAAATGTATTCTAGTGTAGGAAATAGTTCACAAACAATAGGAACATCAGGATGTGGACCAGCAAGTGCAGCAATGGTTGTTTCAAGTATAAAAGGAAATATAACACCAGACCAAATGGCAGAATTATACACAAAATATGGATATAGAAGCGCAAATCAAGGAACATATTGGTCAGCATTCAAGTGGACTGCAGATGTATTTGATATAGGATATAGTGAATGTTATAAATTAGATGATGTAATTTCAAAATTAAAAGATAATCATTATATAATAGCAAGTTGTAATCAAGGCTTATTTACATATGGAGGACATTTTATAGTTCTAGTCGGAGTCGAAGGAGATTATATAAAAGTATATGATCCTTACTTGTATAATGGAAAATTTGACGTTGCAAGTAGAAGAGGGAAAGCAACAGTAAGTGGTAATACAGTATATGTATCAATTGATAATTTTAGAAACTATGCTAATTATCAAAAATTCTTCTGTTTCAAAAATGATAGAACAGATATAAAAGAAAATACAACAACAGTAGTAGTAACAGATAACACAACATCAAATGTAAATACAGTAAATTATCAAGTTAGAATTACTGCAAATGGTGGTTTAAATATTAGAACAGGAGCAAGTACATCATATGCAAGAATTGGTGGATATGCAAAAGGTTCAATAGTAACTATATTGGCAGAGTCAAACGGTTTTGGAAAAACAAACTTAGGTTGGATTAGTTTAGCTTATACAAGTAGAGATATAGGTACACTAAATATTCAAAATACAGTAGGAAATATAAAAAGATTATCAAGAGCAAGTATCTTATATAGTAATTCAAATTTAACAGGTTATAAGTACAATTACAAAGCAAATACAACAATAACAATACTACAAAATATATCAAGTAATGTAGATAAAGTTAGAGTAAATGTAACAGGTAGAATAGCATATATAAATAACAATAATTATATAAATGTGACAGCATCAAAGCTACAAAGCGTGATTAGAAAAACAAAAGCATGTACATTATACTCAAAATCAAATTTGAGCGGTGTAAGATATCAATATAAAGCTAATACTACTGTAACAGTTTTACAACATATAAATTCATATGTAGACAAAGTAAGAGTAAATGCAACTGGTAGAATTGCTTATATAAATGTTAATAATTATAGATAAAAAAAGAGGTAAGTTGATTAGTTTCAATTTACCTCTTTTTTTCGTATTTATCCAGAATTGGTTTAAAATATTTTTCCTCGGCATCCTTGCGAGCCGTAATGGCATCTTGCAAATTGTCAAAATATCCGAGATGTTTTGATTTATGATTTACGTTTATTCTTGCTCTATATTTACCATTAACACAAGAAATACCAGTACAACCAGTTTTATTATTTTTTTGAGTTTTATTTTGATAAAATTCTATTTTTTTATTTCTAACAGATTTTAAAGTTAAATTAGAATTTTTACCTTTATTTTTGCAACTACAACTTGTAACTTCTCCACTTAAAACTTGCGTAAAAACTAATTCTTTTATATTTCCACAATCACATTTAAAAAGAGCTAGTTTAGAATTATTCTTATCAAGTTTATTTAAATTTTTTATTAAAGTAAGATGATTAAATCGTTTGCCAATATAATCATCTATATTATAACCTCTCATAACTATATTTCCTAATCTTTAATATATCTGTCAGACATATAATAACATTTTACATATTCTTCAAAACTTACATCTTTAAAATCTTCTGTAAAGTCACTATCATTTTTATCATAATTATATTTTTCTTTTAATATTTCTTCTGTTACACCGTATTCTTTCATTTCTTTTAACATTTCTTTAATACTTAATTCTTTCATAGTTTTCTCCTTTTTTAGAGTGCTAGCCATTCGGTCTAGTCTTATCTCTTTTGTTAAATATATTATAGCATACTCGTACGAGTAAGTCAATGCTTTTTTAATTTTTTTTCAAATATTTTTTTGCACAGTCTGTAATCCAACTCGCAATTGATTTTCCTTCACTTTTTAATTTTTCTTTTAGTTCATCTCCGAGTTCTTTATCAATATCACCTAAAATTCTAGTGTATTTTTGTTTAGACCACTCATATTCTTTTTTTGTATTTCTATTCATTTTTAACACCTCTCTTGATTTTTTTTATATTATCATATATAATATTTATATGCAAGAGAGGAAGTATCCTCTCTCGGCTTAGTCTTTTGAAATAGAATTTGCTATTTCAATTATTGAGCGATTACTTAGGTACTTATCAATTAGTTTAGCGGCTAACTTAGTATTTAGTATCGCTCTTATTATTTTTTGTTTCATAATGTATCACCTCCTAACTGTATTTATTATAACATACTCGTACGAGTAAATCAAGTATTTTTCAAAAAAAGTTAAAAAAATTTTAAAATGTCTGAAATTACTGAAAAATTAAGGTATATAATTACATTAATTGTAAAATAAAACAGCTTAAAATTGATTGTGATGCGAGTTTTAAAAAAAGTATTGACAATAAAAAATATTATGATAAAATCATTATACAACTTAGAGAAACTTAATAGAACTTATTGACTTGAAATTTACATAATTTTATGATATAATAATAAAAAGTGAGTATAATATAAAAAGGAGGGATTGATATGAAAACAAATATGATGGAGTTAAAAAAACAAGCAAAACAACTTGTTATAATTAGTAAACAAAAAAATATAATAAAACCACATACAGAGGCTTTCAAAGATTTCCCTGTTAGTGAAGAAGTTCATAAAGGAAAAGAT
>ERZ773210.2675-NODE-2675-length-13933-cov-3.306672_pt1 | contig 13933 bp, 10 predicted proteins | sample MGYA00580528_ERZ773210 | MGnify/ENA primary metagenome ERZ773210 (study PRJEB29015, sample SAMEA2737769) | human gut metagenome | biome: human gut; feature: human-associated habitat; material: faeces | place: China | collected 2012 ...
ACTATTAGTATACCCATTTTTTGATAAATGTCAATAGTTATTTATGGCTGAAGCCAATAACTATCTGGTCTTGCAATTAATCTTGCATTATTATAGGCCATTTCTGTTGTAAGACATGTATGGCCATAATATACAGTTTTATCATCACTCAATGATAAAACTAATGCCAAATCTGGTTTCTCTGGATTTGTCAAATACAATGGCGCTAATAACTGAATCTTATCATTATATAACTGTGGAACAACAGTCTTATAATTTGCTTCTATTCTTTTCTTTACAGATGCAATTGCTCCAGCAATTATATTCTGACAAAACTCTTTTCCATTAGCACGTAATTGCTCTGGAATTCTTAAAAAATTTTCTTCATCATATAAAATATGATCCCATTGAGGAATAATATCCAGTTTAATATCATATATTAAAGCACTGGGATCAGCAAAGTAACTTGCCCTTTGCAGAGCAGTTGCAATTACGTCTGAAATATCTGTAAATTTTATAGTATAGCTATTATAAAAAGAAGTAAATCTCCAGCTTTGAAAACCTTCTATTGGATTTTTTATACAATAAAAATATATAGGCTGCCAAGTTTTATCGTATAATCCCGTATTAAAACAAGATACCTTTTCATCCATATAAATATATTTTTGTTTGTCCGCATCACTTGCATTCTCACGTTCTTTCCACAATTTTTCAAACGTAAATGACAAATAATTTTTCAATATTCCGTAATCATTTTTTCCTGCATAGCTCCATTTTTCTGGTGGCAGCTCATTTGTTGTTAGTACTTGTAACTTGTTGGTATAAAATTCATAATTTCCCAAGAATGCCCAATCTTTTAATTTCATATATACTTTCTCCTTCCTTTTATAGTTCAGATATTTATTAAGAGTATAACATAGGGGAGCATTACATTACAAGAATTTTACATACCAAAGGTCTGCAATGAAAAATGAAATTGTGAATTCCACTCCCTCAATGTGATGGAATTTACTGCTGCACTGGAATTTCGGATTTCAAGTCAGCAAGAGCAAGTTCTGCCAAAAGTTATTCCATCGCTTTATCCCACTGCATACTCCTCAGCCAATAAATTAGGCACCCTATCCATCTCCTGAAACCCATATATATTCTTCACCGTTTCATGCAGCATCTCCTGAGATGGATAATATCCCATTGCCAGGAGATCCGATGACTTTGCCGATAATGCAGCCAGTTCGTCTAAAATACTTTTTTCCACCGATGGCGATATAAAATAGTCTTCCGTGTAAGAAAATAAAATATAATTAATTGCGGACAGCTGTGCTTCCACTGTATGAAGTTTCTTCAACTGTTTAAAAAAGCGGCCATATCTATTATTGTTCTTCGAAACAAAAATCATCACGATACTGGTGTTTTCCAGTGGAAATATACATAAGGACATATTTCTGATTTTATAAGTCGGATCCATGTTATATACATCATTGATGATATTCCCTTCCATATCCAGCTGCATAGCTATCGTTCCCTGAAACGCAACCGGCACCACATAAGGCAGCTTCTCATAATACCCTATATAATAGTCCCCAGAAATTGGCTTTAATGAGCGCTTTTTCGCGTATGCAAATTCCTCTTTATACTCATTTAAATCCAGATCGCTCACTTCTGTTTTCGACTGCGTCCACTCTCCTGTTATATTCAGCCTGTCCTGCATAATACCGTACATCTCAATTTCTATAAGCCGTTTACTGATATTCTTCAGACTGTTTTTCATATGGATTTCGGCAAGCATTTTCATCGTCGGTATCTCTTCGTAATTATCCGGATTTTCATAATCCTGGAAAATCTCTCCATCACATTTCCGGCAAATCAAATGAAAGGTTCCGGCTTCATTAACGCCTTTTTCGCCTTTTAGCAATGGCAATTCTATAATAGAATTCATATAGTATACCTTGCCATTCTGCGCTATATTTCTCAGGCAAAAGGCTGGCACCGTATGAGAATTGCAAAAGCTGTCGCAGGATTCTTTGCAATAATAGCACTCCTGCTGCTTTGCCGAATTTCTACTGTCTTTTAATATTTTATTTAAGCCTTTCGTGGCCTCGATAATTTCAGATCGATGCATTTGTGGATCTACTTTGGGGAAATCAGTGAGGGAAAAGGGGTAAATCATGTTTGGCATATTGTAATCTCATCTCTTTCTGTAGCTGGTTTTTAAATGTAATTCTCATACTGTTCTTTTAATTTTTCTAACCTCTTTTGATCTACTGTGCCATATGTCTCCATCTTGACACGTTCCCATTCTAATTTTAAATAGACCTGACAATGCCGTGTCAATTTTTCGAGATTTTCTCTGCTATCCTTTTTTCCTCTTTCTCTATTGGAAACATCCTGTACTATCTTGTTCAAAAGTTCTAATATTTCCTTATCTTCTTTCCCGCTAAAATTAAACAGTAATCGAAGCTTCGCATAATATACGTTTAAATTTCGATACATTTCATCTGGAATTTTTTCGTGTCTGTCTGTCATTATCTTGTACATACAGTCATTTGCATGCGCTATAAATTCCGACATTGTATTTCGCACTTCATAAATCCAGTCTACTCTCTTGTCAGTTATGTATTGAACCGCTAAACTTTTCTCTTGATTTTCTTTCGCTTTTCTTAAAGATAATACTAAGCGATTTGTTTCATGTTTGTCGGTTTTTAGAGTAACTAAACTACCTATTATGCCAGCAGCAAACGCTGCCATTGCTGTTATTACTGTGGTTAATATCTCATTCATCAATATGTCTCCATATTTTCACAGCATATTTTTGTATGTTTTAGTGGGGGACAACACATTGCACATTGGGGTCAGACCCCAATGTGGTCTGTGGCTAAGTAGCTAACTGAATGAAGTTTTACCCTGGTATTATCTTCCTTCAATTTTTCTATAATAGAACTAGCGTTGGATTCTAGCTTTTTTGTCATATAATTAATTAATGCTGCTGAATATAAATATTGCACTTGATGATTATTTCCTATTTTTCGTTCTGAATAAACATCTGCATCATAAAGATTATCTTTGATTAAAAGCCGTTTGAAAGCCCCCGAATCAAATGAAACTATCTGACCGTTATAAAGCAACTTGATGTTTGATTCTTTTAACTTTCTATTGATCTCTTTGATACACATTTTCTTTGTAAATATACAATCTGTTTCCTTTTCAATATAATTCGTCTTACAATATGTTACTAACTCATTATAATATTCTTTACCAACTCTCGTAAGATCATGTCTGCCTAGTAATTTTCGCAATTGATATGCATCCGGATTATAAGGATCCGTTAATATTTCACCCTCCGACAATGAACAGAAATATTTTTTTATAATATCATATGAACCAATAATATTTCTATACAAATAATCATCTATCATTTTTGCAGCCGAATGAATTATTTTGAAATATTTTAAAATTCGTTTATGTGATATTCGTGTAGTTTTTCTCGGTTCAAAATCAATTGGTGCTGTATATACATCCTTTTCTCTTCCAAAATAATGTCCCAAATTATTTCTAGTAATTCTAAGTTCATCCAAACTTTGGGTTAAATCCAATAACTCAAGTGGTAATTTACCAAAATATTTTTGAAGTGCCGCAAAACGTTTTGTCCATTCCCCATGACACACCTCATCAACCGCTGCACCAAAACGATAGGTTTTATCATTCACATTGCCATACATAATGTCTTTTTTTAATAATGCTGCGCCATCAACATCATCTCGACAATTAATAATCGCTCCAGGTTTTGACTCAAACGCAAGAGAAACCACTGTCCTCATATATGTTTCAAAACATGAACTCAAAAGCATAACAACATTTAATCTGGAATAATTTTCGTATTCTGAAAAATCCATTTTCCATTCGCCATATGTAGGAGCCATTCTTCGATCTTCTTCATCCGGAATCATAAAAAACTTTTTCGGATCAGCATTATTATCAGTTAAACTCTTTTTTGCAAGTGCCTTGATTGTATTTGCTGCTGGAACAAATGCCCAATATGACCGATTTATTTCTTCAAAATGTTGCTTAAATAAATTAAATGCTAATGAATACGGAAATGGAGATTCCCAACGTACATTACCCATATTATTTTTCTTTCTCTCTATCTTGAACAATTTTTCTATACTCTTTTAATTTTTCTTCACAAATCTTAGTTTCATATTGATTTGCTCTCTTGTCTAACTCATTGATAATAAACCCACTGTTTTCCAATCCTTCATATAAAGCTCTGCCAACACCACTCTTTCTCTGATCTTCACGTACATATATCGTAGTTTCAACTGCCCAGTCGTATGCGGCACGGTTTTTAAATACACCTGCATATGCATATCCTAGAATTTCTCCCTCTTTTTCCTAATGGTCTTGGAGTGACTTAATTTTCAATGAGCCATGTGACCTAAATTTAGATTAGCATAAACACTTGCTAAGTCGAATTCCACACCTTAATTTACATTTTCATTTTCCAGGCTATATGTTTGCATCAGACACATTGGGGGCATTGTATTCCCCAATTCGCCGGATGCAAACATGGCTGGAAAATCATCAATATCGACAAATGATTTTATTTTACTTGTTCCTCTCTCCTATTTTCGTGCAGGATTTCACCTGCTCGGTGAACTGTCCTTGGCTGGGCGCACGGGTCAGTCCCCATGCGTTCACCAAGAAAGCTTTCCATCTATCCGCTTCACTTTCTCCAAATATTCTATTGTTTCTGTCAAACCGTCTTTCAAAGAATACTTTGCGCTCCATCCTAAATTTTTTAATTTACTATTATCTAAAATACAATTTTGTGCCTGTGAAAAACCTTTTACTTCATCTTCATCAGGTAAATCAAAGCTCACTTTACTACCCACAATTTCCGCACATGTATTTGCTACTTCTGCAATTGACGCTATCGAATTTTCATTTGAAACATTGTAAATATCACCTTTTTTTCCCTCAAATAAAATTTTGAAAATACCACTAACAGCATCTATTACATAAGTGTACGTTCTTATTTGTTCGCCTCTACTTTTTAACACAATATTTTCACGATTAAGCGCATTTTTTATAAATTGAGCATGTGCTTTTGAATCTGTTTTTTGCATTGTTGGACCATATACACTCGGAAGCCTTGCTATAAAAGCATTTACATTATATTCATCCACATAGCTTCTAAGAAGCAATTCGCAGCTTCTTTTACTTTCTGGGTATCCATTTCGAAGAATAGTTTGATCTATTACTCCAGACATATTTTCTTTATATATTGATACTCCATCAATACTTCCATAAACCTCAAATGATGAAGTAAATAACAATCTTGTATCCTTGTGAGCTTTGCAATAATCTAGCACATTTCTGCTTCCAATTATATTAGTTAATATTGTTTCAACCGGACTGATAGCATAACTTTTCGGATCAGCATTACTTGCACAATGGACAATAAAATCAAAATCGTTGTCAGCTTTTATTGGAACCGTTATATCTTGAACAAATGGTACTATTTCATCCGTAAATCTGTTCTTTAATTTTTCCATCGAACGACTCATTGCATAAATTTTGAATTTTGCTCCATTCCTGTTCGCTGCTAATAATATGTCAATAATACATGACCCAATTAATCCCGTAGCACCAGTTATCAGAAAGTTTCCCTGGTTTATTTTCAATTCTTTTGATATACTTATAACACTATTATTATATCCCATTAATGCATCCACTCATCCTTTTCAGCCCGCAAAAGGGCTTTAAAAATTTCTATATCTTCTGTAGTTGTCAACTTAAGATTTTTTTCTGACCCTTTAGACATATAAAGCTTTCTTCCAAGTTCAATATACATAGTACACGATGCAACTGAATTAATTATCCCTTTACTCAAAGCTTCTTTATGAGCTTCGACAATATCTTTAATAAAAAAAGCTTGTGGTGTCTGCGTAATCTTAAGGTTATCTCTTGCTACCTGTTCTTCTGTAGATAAAGAATCGTAAGTTTTAAGCATCGCCGCCGTACAAGGTACAACCGTAATTGCATTACCATATTTACGACATACTCTTATATTGTCTGTAATTATCTCTGGTAAAAGCATTGGCCGAATTGCATCATGGATAAGAACTATGTCATCATCCAAATTATGTCTTTCATAAATATCCATCAATCCATTTCTTATGGAATCCTGCCCATTCTTCCCACCTGAAACAACGTTTTCAAGTTTTGCTATACCAAATTGTTTCGCATATGCTTTCAATACATCATGCCATCCATCCAAGCAAACCACTTCTATTGAATCAATATCTGGATGTTTTTGAAACGCTTCCATTGTATATACGATAACAGGCTTATCATGAACATTAATAAACTGTTTTGGGATATCCTGTCCCATCCTTGCACCCACACCGCCGGCAATAATTAATGCTATATTAGCCATTTTTCTTTTCTCCTTTTATTCTCTTATTAAATTTTTTAAATTTGCCTGCAAGGCAACATCATAAAAATGTTGCATTTGTTTTTCATCAAACATTTTATAATTTGTATCTATCCCATATTCTTTACCGACAAGTTCATACTTTGATGAAGCTAAAGGATTATAGTTTAATAGTTCATAGTTTACATTTGGATCAAGCTCAACTAAGTAACGTACGATTGCTTCAAGGTTTTCATCTGTTGCTGTTATTTGTGGAATAAGCGGTGTTCTGATAATCACTTTCTTTTTATGTTCACTTTGTAAAACATATCGAATGTTTTCTTTAATGATTTTTGAGGAAACACCAGTATATTTTTGATGTTTTTTTTCATCAAAAAGCTTTAAATCAATATAGATTAAATCTAAGTAAGGCAAAGCCTTTTTGATGAGCTCTAAAGATGTATAAAAAGAGGTTTCAATAGCTGTATGTATCTTTTCTTCTTTACATCTTTTTAGGATTTCAATAAGGAAATCCCCTTGCATAAAGGGTTCACCTCCTGAAAAAGTCACACCACCGCCATGTTTATAAAAAACTTCATCTTCTTTTATTTTAGAAAGTAAAGTATCTAGATCATATTCTTTACTATCATATTGAATCGCACCACTAGGACACGCTTTAATAACATCCGTAAAATCATTTTGATTTTTTTTGAAATAAGGACGGTCACGATAATCAATATGTTCATTAAATTGTTGGCAACATCTACAATGAATACATTTTGTTTTAAAATAAAGCACTTGTCTTGTTGTCTCTAAACCTTCTGGATTTTGGCACCATCGACAACGAAGGGGGCATCCTTTAAAAAAAACTGTTGTTCTTAAACCATGACCATCATGCACCGCAAATCTTTTAATATCAAATACGAGTGCTTTAGATGTTTTCATAGGTTGTTCTTTCAATGATTTCATCTTGTAATTTACCTGCCAATTCAACAAAATAAGCGGTATAACCTGCCACACGAATCGTTAGTGATTGATGGTTTTCTGGATGGGCTTTAGCATCTAACAATTCTTCTTTACGGACAACATTAAATTGAATATGAGGGACTTTTAAATCAACGAAAGCGCATAAGAAATTTTCAAATTTCAAACATCCTGTTTCTGTTTTAAAGAATTCTGGTAAGAATTTCATATTAAGTAAACCGCCATTGGTTGTACATGAATTATTTAATCTTGAAACGGATTTTAAAACCGCTGTTGGTCCTTGTTTATCTCTGCCATAAACAGGTGACATTCCCCCATCAGCAAGTGGTTTTAAGGCATTTCTGCCATCAGGTGAAGCTCCTACATTTTCTCCCATAGGAACATGAGCTGATACGGTATACATTCCCGTATGATAACGACCACCACGATAATTTGTATAATGTTTCATCTTTTCTCTAAAATAACTTGTCCACTTGCTTCCAAGTTCATCGACCCATGCTACATCATTGCCATATTTAGGTACTTTATTTAAAAGCATGGTTTGAATAATTTCATATCCTTTAAAATCTGCCTTAAGTGCTTCCAATAAATCATGTTTAGAAATCATTTTTTCTTGATAAACAAGTTCTTTGATAGCCGCTAAAGAATCTGCTAGATTAGCCACTTGAATCATTTGGATTCCTGATAGATTATACTTAGCACCTCCGCGCGTAACATCTAAACCTTTTTCTAAACAATCATCAATAACTATTGATAGAAATGCTGTTGGTAAATAATCTTGATGAGCTTTTTCAACTACTTTTTCAGCATCCATCATTTTATCAATGAAATAATCAATTTGTTTTTGAAAAGCATTTTCTAAATCTTGATATGTTTCATAGGTTTCTAAACTTCCTAAATCAAGACCTATTTGTTGGTTTGTCAACAAACATCTTCCATGATTAAGTGTTAATTCTAATACCTTATTAAAATTAAACATTGCAGCATCAGACCATCCTAAATTATTCCCATGAGTTGTTAGTTCAACACAACCAACAATGGCATAGTTTCGTGCATCTTTTTCTTCAATTCCTAAATCATCAATCATTGAATGAATAATTGCTTCATCATTGAAAAATTGTGGCATTCCACTACCAAGGGAAACAACTTTGATTGCGGCTTGCATTAATTCATGAGATGTATTTTTATTAAGTCTTACAGAGAGATTTGGTTGTGGTAATCCTAAATGTTCTTGAGCTTTTAAACAAAGTAAGGAAAGTTCATTATATGTATCATTTCCCTTTTCATCAACACCACCTATTGCAATATTAAATCCTATTGGAAATCCTGCAAAATATTTCGCACTGTTTTGATTTCTTAAATAAATAATTTGATTGAATTTCAACCATAAGCATTCCAATATTTCTAATGCTTTTTGTTGATCTAAAATTCCATTTTCTATATCTCTTTGATAGTAAGGATAAAGATACTGATCTAATCTTCCCGGTGAAAAAGAAGATGCATTCGATTCCATATGTAATATCACAAATAAAAACCAAAGAGATTGCACGGCTTCATGAAATGTTTCAGGAGGTCTTTTAGAAAGATTAAGACACATTTTTCCTACTTCTTGAAGTTCTTCATGATTTTCTCGAATAATCAAATCATGATATCTTTGCATAAAATGAATTGCCCCTTCTAAAACAAGAATCGTACATTCATAAAATTCCTTTTGATCTTCTCTACAATTCTTTAATTTTTCTTGTGCTTTTTCCATTAATCCTTGTGGACCTAGTTTTAACCATAAAGCACTATCTGGACAAATATGACCTTGAGCATGATCTTTTTGATTAATTTTGACTACTTTACTTATTTCACTGATTTCTTTTCCATAAGCCCCTTTAATCGCATCTTCTAGAGATTTTCCTTTCCAATAAGGATAAATCTTTTCTCTAAATTCTTTAATATCTTCTTCTTTTACTAAAAATTGATCTTGCGGTCTTGTTGGTAATGTTTCAAATTCTTGATTGACCCAAGAACATCCACTTTCAGGAAAGACCACTCCATAACGTACACCTTTGGTACGATTTCCTACAATCAATTCTTCATCTTCTACAGAAATCTCTAATTCTTCTAATGCTGTTTTTAAAGATAAGGCTCTTTTTTTTGGAATAGATAAATCTTCATTTTCTTGATAAACACGTGTAATGATGCGTGCTTGTTCAATAGAAGCATAACGTTTACTACTTAACATCTTTTCTTTTAACTTAGAAATTCTTTTTGTTTGATATAAACAATTCATAACATGCCTCCTTTTATTGTTTTTTATTATTACAAGGTTATTATAAGCTATAAAACAATAACAATCAATAATTGTTTTATTGATTTTGCGTAAAAAAAAAAAGAAATCATTAAATGATTTCTAATCCATACTCCATTATTTTTTCCTTAAAAGGACTTCCTAATTCTTGTTCACCAATATATCCAGTAAATTCACTTAAATGCCCAAAAACATAATTTCCATCTAAATTGAACTTTTCATTTTCGGCCACAAGATAACATTTTTTACTTGCATCCATGACTTCTTTTTTCGTAAGACCATCTTCAACATCATATGTAGTTACTTTTCCATCATGAATATTCATTCCTACTGTACCGATAAAAGAAAGATCAAAACGATAATTGTGAATTTGTTCAATTGCAAGAGTACCTATAAAACCATCTTTAGCTCGATTAAAATGTCCTCCAATGAAAATAAGATTTACTTTATGTTCCCCTTGTCTAAATAATTGCATAATATCAATCATATTTGTAATAATTGTAAGTGATATATTTTTTTGATAAATACACTTGGCAAGTTCTAAATTCACTGTAGAGATTCCTAAAAAAATCACCGTATTTTCTTCAATCAATTCAACTGCTTTTTTCGCAATGATTTTCTTTTGTGATAAACGTACACTCATACGTTCATCTACATGGTATGCATGGAGATTCTTTCTTACTTGCATGGCTCCTCCATGAATACGTTTTAAAAGTCCTTCTTTTTCTAGAGCCGTTAAATCTTTACGAATACAATCTTCTGTGACTTCGAAATCATTTGCGAGTTCTTTAACTTTTACTTTTCCCTCTGTATTTAATCTTGCCAGTATTTGTTCATGTCTTTCTTGTTGAAGCATTTTTTCTACCTCTCTTTTATGACATTTTAACATATTCAAAATATCTTGAAAATGAGTAACAACACCCTTCAACTTGATAAAATATGCAAAAATACATTTTTTATCAAGTTATAACTCTTTTTCATAAAAAAACAAGGACTACAACGAGTCCTTATTTATTGGCAAGACAATCTTAAAGGTTGTACCTTTACCTAATTCACTTTCTAAATGAATTGTTCCTTTATAATATTGAACAATGTGTTTTACAATTGCAAGTCCAAGACCTGTACCACCTGTTTCCTTATCACGTCCTGCATCACATCTAAAGAAACGTTCAAAGACACGTCCTTGATCAATAAGTGAAATACCACGACCTGTATCACTTACTTCAATAATATAGTCTTGATCAACAAGATAAGAATGAATATTTAAACTTCCTTTTTGTTTATTATATTTTACTGCATTATTGATCAGGTTATTCATTAATTGTTGGACATGTTGATGATTTGCGAGATATGTTTGTGGTGTTAAATCACATGTAACTTTAATTTCTTTCTTTTCAATTTCAACTTTTAATGATTCTAAAATATCATCGACAATTGGTTGAAGATGAACAGGATGTTGTATAACTTCAATATCTTTATTTTCAAGTCTTGAAATCATTAAGATATCACTGATAAGACTTGACATTTGATCAATTTCTTTTTGAATTTTATCCAATGCTTGTTTTCTTGCTTTTGGATCATCAATCATTCCCGTTTGAAGAAGTTCACTATAACCACGAATAGATGTCATTGGTGTTTTTAATTCATGAGAAACATTTGAAAAAAATTCTTGACGCATTTTTGTAGCGTTAACTGAATCTGTGATATTGACAAAAAGTAAAGTCACTCCATATTCTACTTTAGCAAGATGGCAATCATAGACTTCTTCATCTTTTTTTAGAGTAACGATTTTAGGTTCTACACCGATATTTTCTAATTGATCTATAATTTGGTGATCGAAGATAAAATCTTGGATAGGTTGATTGACTTCCATTTTATCACTAAAAAGTTGTTTAGCTTTTTTATTGACCATAAGTATTTCATAATTTGTATCTAATAAAATGAACCCTTCATTCATTTTATCAAGAATACTATTTATTTTTAATCTTTCATTTTTCAAAGTTTTTAGTGTTTTTCTTATTGTATCTGCTTGTTCTTTAAGTTTTGTCGCAATAACATTAAATTCATCATATTGATAATGATCAAAACTTAAATAACGATTATCATTGATTTTAGAAACTTCTTCACTAATTTCTTCTAATGGTTTAGTAAGTGTTCTAGAAAAACGATAAGAAAGAGCTAAAGCAACACATAATGATAAAGCAGCACTAATAAATAATGGTTCTAAAAGTGGTCCTATATTATCAAAGATACCATTATAAGGAATCGCAATACGAACAACATAATCGCGATGATAATAAGCCACATACATCATATTCTTTTTAACAGTTGAAGAATAACGTGTCGCATAACCAAACTGATCACTTAAAGCTTCTTTAAATTCACTACGTCCGCTATGATTTTCTTGAATACCCTCTTTATCACTATCCGCTAAGACATTTCCATCTTTATCAATAATCGTAAGTCGGGTATCTTTTGTATAAGCTAAATCATTAAGTTTATCTACTTGATTATCTAAAGGTTTTTGATAATCAATTTGATTTTCTACAAGCTTTACCGTATAGTACATATCTTTTCTTGTTGTTTGCATCATTTGATCTGATAAAATAACCATCGATACACTTGAAGAAAATAATAATGTCACAATTAAAACTGTCGCAAAATATTTAAATAACGCTTTATTCATTTTTATTTCACTTCCTCAACAAATCGGTATCCTACGCCCCTGATTGTCTTAATATACTTACTTCCATCATCATCTAATTTTGCTCTTAAAGCACGAATATGAACATCTAAAACTCTTGATTCTCCAATAAAATCATAACCCCAAATATGATTTAAAATTTCGTCTCTTTCTACTACACGACTATGATTTTCAATTAAATAAAGAAGTAATTGATATTCCTTATTAGTAAGTTCCATGACTTGTCCATTATGAGTTACCATTCTTGTTTGTTTATCAATTTTCAATGTATCACTTTCAAGTATTGGTGTTACTTTTGGCGTATGTCTTCTAAGCAAAGAACGCACTCTTGCTTGTAATTCTAAAACCCCAAAAGGTTTTGTCATATAATCATCACTACCACTATCTAATCCATTGACTTTATCAATTTCTCGATCTTTTGCACTTAAAATAAGTATGGGCATTTCTTGATCTGTTTCTCTAATTTTCTTGATGGCATCAATTCCTGAAATACCAGGCAGCATTAAATCAAAAACCGCTAAATCCACTTGATCATTTTCCATACTTTTTAAAGCATCTAAAGCATTAGAAAATTGTTTAACATTATACCCTGCACTCGTCAAAGCTAAATCAATAATTTCTCTAATATTTTCATCATCTTCTATAACATATATACATTCTTTCATCCTATTCACATCCTTTACATTATCTTAACATAGTAAATAGGTAGTTATGTTAAGTTTAGGTTAAAAGTTGATTAGAAATAAAAGAACTTGCACTTATTATTAAATTATTTTTTAAAACACTGACTTTGAAGTTTTTATAAGCAAGATTTTTTTATTATTGATATTTTTAATAAAGATAAGATTAAAATCAACTGTTTGCATATACAATCAAATCTTTAAAAGTTATTAAAAATTAATAATTTAAAGATCCTTGTATCCATTAACTTTTATTTGCAAAAAAAGAGTTACAATTATAAATATATTAATTTATCGTAACTCTTTATAACTAAATTTTACATTTTTTAACTACTTATTCACTCTTAAGAACTGGATCACTATAGCTTATTGCATCTCCATGAATTTCTCCATTAACCATTGATAAAGCAATCTCAAAAGATTGGGTATATTTTCTTTCTAAAACATCTAGAAATTCAATAACTACAGTAACCATACAATTTTCGAAATTTTTAGCATCATCCAAGCACCATGTAGTTGTGAATTCTTGATCAACCTTTATAACTGGTGTTCTATTAGGTTCTATTCTTTTAAAACTAACGGTTTTATTTAAAATATTTGTTTTACTATTTGATTCTGGATATGTTCTAAAAGATTTTTCCATCCCATCATTTTTAAATGTTAAATTTATAAAAAACAAATCATTTGATAATGAAGAGCGATTTGCATCTACAAATGTAAAATATGGTCTTTCATGTAATCTTTCTGTTTCTTCTGATGTTAATTTATTCATGCAATTGATTTCCTCCTTATAGTAATCATAATTAATAATTACTTTTTTTATAAAATTTGAAAATTGTTTCATCTGTTTTTCTTCATTTTTTAAATGTCCTAAT
>ERZ773210.2679-NODE-2679-length-13925-cov-5.104254_pt1 | contig 13925 bp, 9 predicted proteins | sample MGYA00580528_ERZ773210 | MGnify/ENA primary metagenome ERZ773210 (study PRJEB29015, sample SAMEA2737769) | human gut metagenome | biome: human gut; feature: human-associated habitat; material: faeces | place: China | collected 2012 ...
ATATTCTGGAGCAGCTTTTCTGGCTGGACGAGGAGCAGCCCGGCGTTATCAAGCTGGTGCCCACCGAGCGCGGCACAGCGCGGTATAATGCCAACCCAGACCTTGCGCTGCACTATGATGACAACGATAACTGGCCGCCGCGCTCCCCGGTGGCAATGTGGTTCGATGATACGATTCTGGATGATTTTCTAAAGGATTGGGCTGCGGTTCAGAAGAAGTTGTATGCTGGGGAAATCACGCAGGCAGAGTATTTTGAGTGGAAGATTATGTGGCCGGAAATATAAGGCAATGCCTAGATAAAGGGCAGACTTTGATTTAATAATAGAGCTTGAAGAGATACAACATTTTGCGGGAATCTTTAGGCTCTTTTTTGTTTGTCTACGCATTGAAATGTTGCACAATTTAATATTGCCCATTCGACACAAAAATTGTATAATGTAGTTAATTAGAATAAAAGTTTGGGGGCTGTATGTATGGCTGACAAGAACACTGCAAATATCGGATTTGAAAAGCAGATTTGGGATGCCGCCTGCGTTTTGCGCGGCAATCTGGATGCTTCGGAATATAAAAGTGTTGTTTTGGGGTTGATTTTTCTAAAGTATATCTCTGACCGCTTTGAGGACAAGTACAATCAGCTTGTCGAAGAGAGTGACGGCTTCGAGGAAGACATTGACGAATACACTTCTGAGGGTATCTTCTTTGTACCCTCTGGTGCGCGTTGGAGCGAAATTGCTGCAAAAGCACACACCCCGGAGATTGGCACGGTAATTGACGATGCTATGCGTGCTATTGAAAAAGAGAACAAGCGCCTGAAGGACATTTTGCCCAAGAACTTTGCCCGTCCGGAACTGGACAAGCGTCGCTTGGGTGATGTGGTAGACCTGTTCACCAATATCAAAATGCTGGATCACAGCAGCGAAAAGGATGTTCTTGGTCGCACCTACGAATACTGCCTGTCCATGTTTGCCGAGCAGGAAGGCAAGCGTGGCGGCGAATTCTTCACGCCGTCCTGTGTTGTGCGTACCTTGGTTGAGATATTGCAGCCGTTCAAGGGGCGCGTGTATGATCCCTGTTGCGGCAGCGGCGGTATGTTTGTACAGTCGGCAAAGTTTGTCGAGAACCACAGCGGCAACATCAGCGATATTTCCATTTACGGACAGGATTCCAACCCGACCACTTGGAAAATGGCGCAGATGAACCTTGCCATTCGCGGCATCGAGCCTGATTTGGGCAAGTATGCGGCAGATACCTTCCTAAACGATCAGCACCCTACCATGCGGGCGGATTATATTATGGCTAACCCGCCGTTTAACCTGTCCGATTGGGGCGCAGATAAGTTGCGGGAAGATGTGCGCTGGAAATACGGTACGCCCCCGGCTGGCAATGCCAACTTTGCATGGTTGCAGCACATGATCTATCACTTAAACCCGACCGGCGGCAAGATCGGTATGGTGTTGGCGAATGGTTCTCTTTCTTCCCAATCCGGCGGCGAGGGTGAGATTCGCAAAAACATTATCAACGCGGATCTGGTCGAGTGCATTATTGCCATGCCCACCCAGTTGTTTTATACAACGCAGATTCCGGTTTCGCTCTGGTTCTTGAACAATCAGAAAAAGCAAGGCGGGAAAACCTTGTTCATTGACGCACGCAAGATGGGTACGATGGTCAGCCGCAAGCTGCGCGAACTGACAGATGAGGACATCAAAAAGATTGCCGACACCTACAATGCCTTTGTGGACGGCACATCGGAAGATGTAAAGGGGTATTGCGCTGCCGTAACCACGGACGAGATTGCTAAACAGGATTATATCTTAACCCCCGGACGCTATGTTGGTATTGAGGAGCAAGAAGACGATGGCGAACCGTTTGAGGAAAAGATGGGGCGGCTGACCGCTGAATTGTCGGATTTGTTCAAGGAATCTCACCGACTGGAAGATGAAATCCGAGAAAAGTTGGGGGCGATTGGGTATGAAATCTAGCCATCAGGAATACTATGTTATTTTCGATACAAATGTTTTGTACCACGCATATGACAAAAGAGCTGACTTCTCTTCATTCTGCTTTAATAGTACCTTTGACAATGTAGAGGGATTCATCAACCAGCTCGACATTTATGAACAAGTTACGCTTGTTATTCCTTCTGTTGTTTGGCGTGAGATGGAGAGTCAAATCATAGATGCTCACCAGCTAAAAATCAAGGAATTCAGAGAGCGAGTGTCTAAACACATCTTCCCGGAAATCGAGGTGAAGGATAACGGAGATATTCGTTATGCCGATTATATTCACCCAATCATAGAAGATTATCGCAAGGGTCTATCATCCGATGTCAACAAAGTTTTTGAATTGCCGCTCGCAAGCGCAGCACGTTATCATAGCATTGTTAGTAGAGCATTTGCTAAACAGCCTCCTTTTGAAGGAAAAGACAAAAAATCCGATAAAGGTTTTAAAGATGCGATTCTTTGGGAGAGCATTTTAGAGTTCACATCACAACATAGCACAGCAAAGATAATTTTCTACTCAAAAGATAATATCTTTGGCGAAAAACTTGAAACTGAGTTTTTAAATGCTTTTCCCAATGCCAGTCTTTTAATATGTACAACGGAGGATGCCATTAAAGAGTCACTAGAAATATGGGCTAAGGAAATAGATATATATTCGTATACCCCTATTGAGAAAAATCCCGAACCCCAAGACCTAATAGAATGGTTGCAATCAGCCGACTTTTCTGTCCAACTAATCGATCGTGATTGGGGGTTGGTTGAAAATAATCACTTGGTTACCGATCATTCTGTAGAGTTGCTTAGTTTTGAGAACATCCAGATCGCAAATCAAACAGAGGGCAAGATCGAATATTCTATTGAATCCGTTTTAGAGGTGACTTATACTCTAAAAAATGGAACTTCTATGGAAGAGCGAATGATTGTAACTATTCTCATATCCCGTACAAATGATGATCTTTTTTCAATTGAAGACCTGTATATGGCAGATTAAGTAGATTCCGATGATAACACAGCAGAATAAAGGTGTTGATTTATGAAAGAATGGATATACGTTCGCGCAGGCGATTTTATAGAATTTAATCCCAGGTTAAACATAAAAAAAGGAATCACCGCGACAAAAATAAGTATGGATAAATTGCAACCATTCTCAAAGAAAATTTTAGGGGCCGAAAGCGCTGTGTTTACAGGTGGTGCAAAATTTCGTAACGGCGATACAATCATGGCAAGGATAACTCCCTGTCTCGAAAACGGAAAAACTGCTTTTGTCGATATTTTGAACGATGGAGAAATAGGGTTTGGCTCAACAGAATTTATCGTATTGAGAGCCCGAAAGGGCATCAGTGATCCACAGTTTATTTACTATTTGGCAACAAGCCCGTTTTTTAGAAAACAGGCTATAAAATCAATGGTTGGCTCTTCCGGTCGACAACGCGTACAGCAAAACGTTCTTGACAACCTTGAGCTAAAAGTTCCTGACATTGTAACTCAAGAGAAAATCGGATATATCCTATCCTGCTTTGACAAAAAAATTGCAATTAATAAGCAGATAAACGATAATTTACAGCAACAAAGCGTAATATTGTTTAGTTCATTTATTGCTCAAATTGTATGTCCGAGCGTCTCTCTCTCGTCAATATGTAACATTAAATATGGAAAAAATCTGCCCACGAAAAAATTGGAAAATGTAGGCTATAATGTATTCGGCGGAAACGGTATTATTGGAAAATATAGTCAATATCTATATGATAAACCTCAAATTCTGGTTTCTTGTCGCGGAGCCGCATCTGGTAATATTCTTGTATCTTATCCTAAGTCCTTTGTAACCAACAATTCTTTGGTTCTCGAACTTAATGATTATCGCTATTTTGAATTTATGAAGCAGTATCTTCTTTTGAACCCTCTATATTCGTATGCGACAGGCTCAGCCCAGCCGCAAATCACAGTTGAGAATATAAAAGATGTTCTCGTTCCATATCCCGAGTTTTCGGAAATTTCAAAATTGACTTTTCTTTTAGAACTTACATCAAAAAAGTGCTATCAAACGATTGTTGAAAATGAGAAATTAGTATCTTTAAGGAATGAGTTATTGCCTAAACTGATGGCTGGCAGAATTGATGTTAGCAATATTTATCTTTAAGCCGCTAAATTATCGTTTGTAATTTCAACTCTTACCAGTGGCGAGAGTTCACCCAAAGGAACTGCCACTGTATGCCGTTCTCTTATAAATTAAAGGAGAACGACTATGAAAGAAGAAATCATAAACCAAATTCAATTGCAAATGCTGCCGTATCTAAATAACGAACAGTTAAAAGCACTGCAATCTGTATTAGAACACACATTTTACAGCGTAACCATAACTACAGAAAATGTGCCAGACACTACTAATAAAAACGCTGTCACAGCATTTATTGCAGCAAAGCGCATTGAGGGTTGTTCCGAAAAGACATTGACATATTATCAAAATACCATTCAAGCCATGATTTCCGGGATAGACAAAACTGCTCAACAAATCACAACCGAAGATTTACGAGCATACTTAACAACCTATCAGAGCCAACACAAAACCAGCCGCGTTACAATCGACAATATCCGTCGCATTCTTTCCAGTTTTTTCTCGTGGTTGGAAGATGAAGATTATATTGTAAAAAGTCCTGTTCGGCGCATCCACAAAGTAAAAACGGCTAAAGTTATTAAAGAAACATACACAGACGAGGCTTTAGAGTTGATGCGGGATAACGCCCCCAGTCTGCGGGATTTAGCTATTATTGATCTGTTGGCTTCGTCCGGAATGCGTGTTGGCGAATTGGTAACGCTGAATCGGGATGATATAAACTTTGCCGAGCGAGAGTGTGTAGTTTTCGGTAAAGGCGATAAAGAGCGCTTGGTCTATTTTGATGCCCGCACAAAAATCCACTTACAAAACTACTTAGGCGACCGCAGTGATGAAAATTCGGCATTGTTTGTTTCTCTGAAATTTCCACACGATCGTTTACAAATTGGCGGTGTAGAAACGATGCTGCGCGGACTTGGCCGACAACTCAACCTTACAAAAGTACACCCGCACAAATTCCGGCGTACCCTTGCAACCTCGGCCATAGATAAGGGCATGCCCATAGAGCAAGTGCAGCAGCTTTTAGGGCATCAAAAAATCGACACCACCATGCATTACGCAATGGTAAAGCAGCAGAATGTAAAGATTGCGCATAGAAAATATATTGGATAGTATTAGGAGGACACCAAAAATGTATACACAATATACTCTTGGTGATGTATGTTCACGCCTAAGTAGCGGGAAAAGCATTTCCGCAAGTGAAGTTACGGACAAAGGACTTTTCTCTGTATACGGTGGTAATGGGCTTCGCGGATATACTGATAAATCAAACTTCACAGGAGAATGTGCAATTATTGGCCGACAGGGTGCTTTCTGCGGCAATGTACACTATTTTAGCGGAGAGGCATACATGACCGAACATGCAGTCGTTGTATGTGCTAACGAGGAGCATAACACTCGTTATTTGGCATATCTTCTTTCTCAAATGAATTTGGGAAGACTTTCTGGGCAATCTGCACAGCCCGGACTCTCTGTAAAAACATTAGCAAAACAGTGTATCAATCTTCCACCGTTGGAAATTCAAAATAAAATTGTATCGGTTTTGGCATCCTTAGATTCAAAAATCGACTGTAATCAGAAGATAAACGATAATTTAACGGCTTAAAGTTGGACGGATGAGACATCAATCTTACCAGACATTAACTTTGGCAGTAATGTATCCCGGAGTTGCGCAAGCAACAGATTTTCTTGTTGGTTGCTAATGATTATTTTATACAGAGCTTCAAGTGATTGTGAAAGTGCAGTAGCAGAACTCTGTTCATAAGAAATGGTTAGGTTTAAGGCTTCAATCGGACTTAAATTAAGCTGCGCCGTTCCTTTGGCAATCATTTCTAATTGAGTTTTAATACTTGGCTGACGAAAAACGAAGTAGAGAAATGGTAGCAGTTGTTTATCAAAAGGAACGACTCTTGCCACGCGCTGATTAAGCAGTAAATTTTTCTCGTAGACGATACCAACTCTACCAACATTCCCAGTGAGGGAGAGAAGAATATCTCCAATAGAAAGTATACAGTTTTCTCTCATGCGTTGTGGCAACTCATTGATAAATGCAGTTCCCGTTGAATCAATACGCCCATCTTGAACATTTTTAATAGTTATAATTTTATACTTGCCCTGTTTAAGATAGGTCTTGCTTTGGAATGCAAATCCATTGTCAAAGGTTATAATATCAGAAAGATGTGTTGTATATGGCGTTTTCTCTATATATTCCGTAACTAGAGATTGAGCTTGCAATTCTAAATTATCGTTTATCCCCAAATCTACCTTTATACCCTTAAAATCTATCCGCTTTTCAATTTTCACCACCTGTAATGGAGGGCTGATTCTATGATTTTCAGTGAAGCGGCGTTTGAGAGCGCCATCATTGAACTATTTGAAAATATGGGCTACACCCATATCTACGCCCCGGATATGGACAGGGACTATGCCAGCCCCCTGCTGGACGACGAACTGCGCAACAGCTTGGCGCGGTTGAACAAAGCCCTGCCATCGGATGCCATAGAGGAAGCTATCTCCAAACTTAAAAACTTCGACAGCGGCAGCCTCGTGCAGAAAAATATGGTCTTTATGGACTATCTGCAAAACGGCATTACCGTAAAATTCTTTGACAAGGGGGAAGAACGCTCCGCGATTGTCCGTTTGGTAGACTATCAAAATGTGCAGAACAACTCCTTTTATGTGGTGAATCAGTTTACCTTTTTAGAGAGCGGCAACAACCGCCGTCCGGACATTATTCTGTTTATCAACGGTCTTCCGCTGGTTTTGATGGAATTGAAAAGTCCCTCCAAGGACGAAGTGGGCGCAGAAAACGCTTACAATCAGATTCGCAACTATATGCAGGATATTCCGTCCCTGTTCTACTACAACGCCATCTGCGTAATCAGCGACCTTTCCAACAACAAGGCCGGAACGATCACCTCCGGGCTTGACCGCTTTATGGAGTGGAAAAGTAAGGATGGGCAATATGAGGATAACGCGGCTGTCCAGTTTGATACCTTCTATGAGGGAATGTTCCAGAAATCCCGGCTGCTGGATATTCTGAAAAACTTTATTCTGTTCTCCGGCGACGCGCAAAAGCCTATAAAGATTCTGGCGGGATATCATCAGTATTTCGCTGTGCGCAAGGCTATCGAACGCGCGCTTGTAGCCACCCGCACGGACGGCAAAGGTGGCGTATTTTGGCACACGCAGGGCAGCGGGAAGTCACTGTCCATGGTGTTCTATGCCCATTTGCTCCAAGAAGCCTTGGACAGCCCCACCATTGTTGTTATGACAGACCGCATCGACCTTGACGATCAGCTGTTCACCCAATTCTGCAAGTGCGCGCCGTTCCTGCGACAGACCCCTGTGCAGGCCGAAAGCAAGGAAAACCTGAAAGCACTGCTGGAAGATAGGCAAGCCAACGGCATTATCTTTACCACGATGTTCAAGTTTGAGCGCGGCGAGCGTCCGCTGTCCGAGCGCCGGAATATTGTAGTCATGGCCGACGAAGCCCATCGCGGGCAATATGGCTTTGATGAAAAGATTGTTTTGACTGAAAATGCACAAGGCGAAAAAGAAGCCCACACAGTCGTAGGCAATGCGCGTGTTATCCATGACGCCCTGCCCAATGCAACTTTTATTGGCTTTACAGGCACTCCGATTTCCGCCAAAGACCGCAACACCCGCGAGGTATTTGGCGATTATATCGACATTTACGACATGACCCAAGCGGTCGAGGACGGCGCTACCCGTCCCGTGTATTATGAGAGCCGCGTTGTCCACTTGAAGCTGGATCAAAACACACTGGCACTGATTGACTCCACTTATGATATTTTGGAGCAGCAGTCAGACACCAACACCATTGAGAAAAGCAAAAAAATGCTGGGGCAGATGGAGAGTGTGCTGGGGGCAGACTCTACCATTCAGTCCTTGTGTGAAGATATTGTTGCCCATTACGAAAAATACCGCGCCAATCTGCTGACAGGCAAGGCAATGATTGTTGTCTATTCCCGCCCCATCGCCATGAAAATCTACCGCAAGATTTTGGAATTGCGTCCATCGTGGAAAGAGAAAATTGGCGTTGTTATGACGGGCGGCAACAATGACCCGGAGGATTGGAAAGAGGTTATTGGCACAAAAGCCCACAAAGAAGAACTTGCCCGTAAGTTCAAAGACAACAACGACCCGATGAAAATCGCCATCGTGGTAGATATGTGGCTGACCGGGTTTGATGTGCCGTCCTTAGCCACCATGTATGTGTACAAGCCCATGCACGGCTACAATCTGATGCAGGCTATTGCCCGCGTAAACCGCGTTTTCAAGGACAAAGAGGGCGGTCTGATCGTTGACTATGTGGGCATTGCTGCGGCGCTGAAAGCGGCCATGAAAGAGTACACAAAGCGTGATCAATCCCGCTATGGCGATATGAATATTGCCAAGGTCGCTTACCCGAAGTTCCGTGAAAAATTGCAGGTCTGCAAGGATCTGCTGCATGGGTACGACTTCAGCGGTTTTATCGGCGGCACACCATTGACGATGGCAAAGCTGGTTACGGGCGGCGTGAACTTTGTTTTGGATGCAAAGCATCCGGAGCGCAAGGATTTGTTCTTGAAAGAGGCGCTGCTGTTAAAACAGGCACACTCCCTGTGCTCCAGCATGACTAACGAACAGGAGCGCCACGAAGCGGCTTACATGGAAGCCGTGCGCTCTACGGTAATAAAGGTTACCTATGGCGGTAACGGTGGCAAGACGCTTTCTCTGAAAGAAATCAATGCGCAAATCAACGAACTTCTGAAAGCCAGCATCCAAAGCGAGGGCGTTATCAGCCTGTTTGACAGCAAATCCGCCGGCGAAAACATCAGCCTGTTTGACCCAGCCGTCTTGGAAGAAATCTCGAAGATGAAAGAGAAGAATATCGCAGTCGAGATCTTGAAAAAGTTGATGGCCGAGCAGGTGTCCGTGTACAAGCGAACCAATGTTGTACAATCCCAGAAATTCTCCGAGAAAATCACGCAGTTGATGAACTCCTACTACAACGGTTTGATCGACAATGAGGAAGTCATCAAGGAACTGCTGAAAACAGCCGAGGAGATTACCAACCTGTACAAGAACGGGGAAAAGCTGGGCTTAACGCAGGAAGAATTGGCTTTCTACGATGCACTGACGAAGCCGGAGCATATCAAGGATTTTTACGAGAACGACCAGCTGATTGCCTTGACCCATGAGCTAACCGATATGCTGCGGAAGAACCGCACGATTGACTGGCAGAAAAAAGAAACCGCTCGCGCCAGTATGCGTAAGATGGTGAAGCGGCTTCTGAAAAAGTATAAGTATCCCCCGGAAGATTACGATACAGCAATCAGTACGGTTATCAGTCAGTGCGAGATGTGGACAGATCATGTGATGGATGCGTAAATAAGAGAGGGTTTTCGAATGAAAACAGATGATGAAAACGCTAATGTTTTAGATGTGGATTTTTTTCAAAAAGCCTATAAAAAGCTGAAGTCAAGCGCATATTACGATAAAACCAATCTGTCCCTGCGCAACCGCATTGCGTGTGCAGAATCCGAAACGGACATTGACGATACGCTCAGGAAATTATGTGACGCTCTGCAAAGCGACTCTTGGGATAATTATGCGGCAGACGTCTTGTCAAAGATACGCTGCATTCATCTTCCCAAAAAGATTGCAGAAGCATCTCCTACATCTTCGGACTCTGACAAAAAGCAGGGGACCCTTATTCTGAATAGCCGAAACGCGAAAGAAATTTATTTTGACAAAGATGGAATTCAGACGTTCATTGATATGCCTGTCGAGGGACATATTCTTGGCATTGTGTGGATTATGCTTATCGGCTGGCAATTAGATAAGGAGTATACAAATTGCTACGGGAATCGCATCAGAGAAAAGCTGTACAATGAACTGTCTGACAATGTCACGTTCTCACCGTATCTGTTTGAGCCCTATTATCAAAAGTACGAGAGCTGGCGAGATAAGGCGCTAGACATTGCACAGGAACATCTGAAACGCGACAATGTACTTATAACTACGCTAGATTTTACCCGATTCTATTATTCAGTGGATATTACTACCGAATTTATGGAGTCTTTACTTAAAAAGACTCGTTTCGAAGATTCGCAGCGTATAACCTATGAGCGCATGAATGCCTTTGTAGAAAGTGTTATCACTAGATACTCTGAAGTTTATTTCAGTGAGATACAAAAGGCTTCCCCAAGGAAGATATTACCAATCGGTTTTTTGCCGTCTAACGTATTGGCTAATGAATGCTTGCATAAATTTGATGGTGCCATTTTAGACGGCTGGAATCCCATTTACTATGGACGCTATGTTGACGATATTTTAATCGTTGAAAAAGTAGAAAAGGGAAGTGCTATTGAAGAAGCCTATAAACATTCAGAACTCACTTTTGAAAAAGCATTTGATCACTATGTTGTAAATGGCGATCGGTGGAACGGTCTTTCCTGCGATGAAGCTGTCCAGAAAGAGAAACGCGCACTATTTGAGAAAACGAATGTAGACAAAGATACAGTAGAATATTCCGTTTTGCCCAAATTTACAACTCCGCTTGGGTCCAAAACAAAAATCACCTTACAAGCCAAGAAGGTTAAACTTTTCTATTTTGAGCGCGGGCAATCGGAAGCGCTCATTACATGCTTCCGAGAAAAGATTTCCAAAAACAAATCTGAATTTCGCAATATGCCGGAGGATGACCCCGTTTTCCAAAAAGACTATACAGAAATATATGTCATGGATCAAACGGGTGTCAACAAACTCCGTGACGTGAACGGTCTAAAACTTGATAAATACGAGCTGTCAAAGTATTTAGGGAAATATCAACGGATCAGCGGTATTGTCACCGACAAAAAAGAACATCAGTTTGTAAAAGATATCAAGAAAATCTTTGATGATGCAGCGCTTATTGAAAATTATACGCTATGGGAACGCATTATAACGATTCTGTTTGTGAATCATTACTATGATGAACTTTTTGATTTTATCGGCATGGCAAAACATGCTATTGATAAAACAACAAGCTACGACGACAATATCACTAAGCGTTTTCATGTATCATTAAACAAGTGTCTGATATCCTGCTTGGCAAGAACGGTTGCCTTATATCAAGCAGACAAAAAGTTACATATTGACTGTTCGCCGTTGAAAGAGAAATCATCTGAAATTCGCAATATCGTTGACATGGCTTTGTTGCTGTCAAAGAGTTACCTTAAGAGCCGTATGTTTGACAAAACATTGTGCGCAGTATGGCCGGAATTGATTTTTACGCTCTGCAAAAGCAATGATGTTTCGTTTAATCTCTCCTCCTATACCGAAACCCTAAGATTTATAGAGGAAAATGCTTCCACAGAAAAAGGTCATGCCGTTTCTTTCGACATAGGGGATTTCCAGTATGCGTACTATCCCTACCTCGTGACAATGGCCGAGATTTCATTGGCGAATTTGATGCTTCGCATTGCAACGGGAACTTCTCTGGAATGCGCCAACGATGTCCATAAAAATGAGCAAATTTATGTTTGGGTAAACTACCGGCATAAAGAATTGGGTGATACCTCGTGTGAGATCAGGCACATTGGTAACTTACAGCAGCATCTATTTATAAAAGTTGGCGATGAGAAATTCACAAGTGTTAATGTTGCCATTTCCAGTCTGAAAATGTCTGATGATAACTTTAGATTGGCTCACATGAAACGCCCTAACAGAAGCTATGATCGGTATCAGAAAATTGCATTTCTGGTAAATACAGCCTTGAAAGAAAGTGCAAATCTGCTGGTCATGCCAGAAGCCTGCACACCTTTGGAATGGCTGCCTGTACTGGCGCGAACAAGTTCGCGCAATAATATGGCTATCATCACCGGCGTGGAACATATTTTTTCGGGCACAAATGTTTATAATCTAACAGCCGTAATTCTTCCCTATACGGACAGAAAAACCGGTGCGCAAGGTGCGCATATATTCTATCACTCTAAAAATCATTTTGCGCCGGGGGAATTGCAGCTTATACGAGGCAACATCTTGCAACCATTTGAAGGTAATGGTAGCTCAAAGAACCAAAGCAGTTATGAACTTTACAACTGGAATGACTTTTTGTTTTCTGTCTATTGCTGCTATGAACTTACATCAATTGCGGATCGATCTATATTCCAGTCTTTTGCGGATGCTATAATCGCGGTCGAATGGAACCACGATGTCAATTATTATAGCAATATCATCGAGTCATTAAGCCGAGATGTTCATTGCTACTGCATTCAGGTAAACACATCTGATTATGGCGATAGTCGTATTACACAGCCAACAAAAACAGAGAAAAAAGACATTCTAAGGACAAAAGGCGGAGCAAACGCTGCTGTGTTGGTTGGTAAAATTGAAATTGCAAAGTTGCGCGAGTTCCAAGCAAAAACATATGAACTTCAAAAAGATGATTCGACTTATAAGCCAACTCCGCCCAATTTCAATAGTAGAATTGCCTATCAAAAATCAACGGGACAATTATCAGCGGACACCATAAAAGAACTGTTTACCCCAAAAAGTCTTCTTGCAAGCCATCCATTCGGTGCTGTAAAATACAGCTAAAGAATTCATCAATGTGTTATATTGCTTTTTGCCGCATAGTCGTACGGCATTATAAAGCCGTACTTCCTATCGGCTCAAATGCAGGCTGTTTTTTCGCACTTAGTACAGTATAATATTATAAAGTGTAGGCAGGTGACAAAAGTGCTAATGAATTCAAATGAATATATTACAGTTGTCGATACTATCAAAAAAGAAATTCGATCGGCACAGTATCGGACTGCAGTTCAGGCAAATACCGAACTGTTACGGTTGTATTATAGCATAGGCAAGGAAATAAACGTCCACAAAGTTTGGGGTAATAAGTTTATCGAAAACTTGTCAATGGATATTCGTGCTGATTATCCTACGAACAAGGGATTTTCTGTCCGAAATTTGAAGTATATGGCGAAATTTGCGGCCACTTATTCTGAGCAAGAATTTGTGCAACAGGCTGTTGCACAAATTCCTTGGGGCCATAATATTGTACTGCTTGATAAAATCACTGATAGTGAGCAACGCCGTTGGTATGCGGAGACTTGCCAAAAGAACGGCTGGTCACGGAATGTTCTTATTCATCAAATAGAAAGCGGATTATACGAGAGACAGGTTTTAAACAGTAAGGTTTCCAATTTTAAGCAGCGGTTACCTTCTCCACAGAGCGAACTGGCTACACAGACAATGAAGGATCCTTATGTGTTTGATTTCATTCCGTTCAGAGAGGATATGCTGGAACGGGACATTGAGCAAGCCCTTGTACGAGATGTTACAAAACTTCTGTTAGAATTAGGAACCGGCTTTGCATTTTTGGGAAATCAGTACCATCTGAATGTTGGTGGTGATGATTTTTTTATTGATCTACTTTTTTACAATTTGAATCTGCGTTGCTACGTAGTTGTGGAACTTAAGACAGGAGAGTTCAAGCCGGAATATGCTGGGCAGCTCAACTTTTATCTATCAGCAGTAGATGGTATCTTAAAAAAGGATGTCGATAACCCATCCATCGGCCTACTGCTTTGTAAGAGCAAAAACAATCTCGTGGCAGAATACTCCTTAAAAGACATATCAAAGCCTATCGGCGTGAGCGAATATAAGGTTACGAGTAACCTTACCGGGGAATTGGGAAAGCAGTTGCCTTCGGTGGAAGATATTCAAAATAGAATTAAATGAGCCTTTTTGAAATTTGTTAAAAGTGTTTTTACCGTATGTTCTTACAGAGTTTATTTGCATTTTGACCACCATTTGACCAC
>ERZ773210.2698-NODE-2698-length-13859-cov-3.199363_pt1 | contig 13859 bp, 15 predicted proteins | sample MGYA00580528_ERZ773210 | MGnify/ENA primary metagenome ERZ773210 (study PRJEB29015, sample SAMEA2737769) | human gut metagenome | biome: human gut; feature: human-associated habitat; material: faeces | place: China | collected 2012 ...
GAGATGCGGCATATGAGTTTGAGTTTCTGGAGGATCTGAGGCTCTGTCTGATTCTGTGGGAGGGTGAACCGGAGGAGGGATTCCCACCTTCTGCCCAGATCCTTTTTTCGGATAATTTCCCTGCGGCATTTTCCGCAGAGGATGTGGCTTACGTGGGAGATATTGTGATGGATTATATGAAAAAATGCAGAGAATTAAAGATAGAAAGCAGGTGTGAAAATGAGTGATGTATTACCTACGTGCCAGGAAGCACGCGGTATGACGACGATTGAAGAGATTGACTGCCCCAAATGCGGAGGCGTGATAGAGGTATTTATACGGGATGGGCAGACTGTGGGAGAAAGCATCTGCGACCAGTGCGGTTTTGCAATACCGGGCGACGTACATCTGTCCCTGTATCTTGAGGAGGTGGCAAAATGAAAATATCTGTATGTGGAAAGGGTGGAAGCGGAAAAAGTACCATTGTATCACTGCTGGCGGAAAGATTTGCGGCGGCGGGAAAAGAAGTTCTGATCATCGATTCTGACGAATCGAACTATGGACTGCACCGGCATCTCAGTATGGAAAATCCAAAGGAATTTACCGGTTTTTTTGGAGGGAAAGAGGAAGTTCTGAAGGATATGATGCTATCTAATTTTACGCATCAATTCTTTGAAGGACAGTGGAAGCTTAGTGATATTCCGAAAGGGTATTACACAGAAAAGAACGGAATCAAGCTGATGGTAAGCGGAAAGATTCATCAGGCGAACGAGGGCTGTGCCTGTGCTATGGGAACGGTGATGAAGCAGTTTGTCAGCAGATTAACGCTTGAGGAAAATCAGATCGCTATTCTGGATATGGAGGCTGGAATTGAGCATTTCGGGCGCGGTTTGGATGATGAGGTGGATCTGATTCTGATGGTCTGTGATCCTTCCTATGAGTCTGCCAAGCTTGCGGTGAAGATAGGAGAGCTGAGTGGAAAGCTTCAAAAACCCATGTATTATGTATTGAATAAAGTGGACGAGGAAAGCAGGAAGGTGCTGGAGCAGGCCATAGGAGATCCTGAGCGGATACTGGCAGTTCTGCCTGTAGAGCCAGAACTCACAAAGGCAGCGCTGCTTGGCCAAAAGCTGATTTTGGAGAACAGTGAGCTTAATCAGGCAGCAAAGAAGATCTGCAGGACGCAGATATAACAAGTCTTTAAAAGCCAGGACAGAGTCGATCAGATCTTTGTTCTGGCTTTTTCAGGTGAATTTTGGGGAGGTTAAATTGACGCCCAGTAGGTACGGCAATGAGAAAAACAGAGATAGAAATATAGTTTCAAACGTGATAAAATCAAAGACAGAGTAATAGATACGCACAATATTGTGATAGAAAGAAGGAACACACATGGATTCACTTACTTACAAAAGAACAAACGTCTACGAAACCGCAGATGAGACCCTGATGACTGAGATCTTCGATTTCGCTGAGGGCTACAAGCACTTCCTGGACGAAGGAAAGACCGAGCGGGAGTGCTGCGCCTATGTGGAGGCGGCTGCGAAGGCAGCAGGCTATGAGGCTTTCGATTTTGGCCGCAAGCTCAAGGCAGGCGACAAGATTTATTACAACAACCGCGGAAAAAATATGTATCTGATCAAGGTGGGCACCGAGAATATCGCGAAGGACGGCATCCGTATCATCGCCTCTCATATTGACAGTCCCCGTCTGGATCTGAAGCAGCTTCCCCTCTATGAGTCCGAGGGCGTGGCTCTGGGCAAGACCCATTACTACGGGGGCCTGCGCAAATATCAGTGGGCGGCCATGCCCCTGGCCCTGCACGGCGTGGTGGCGTTGAAGGACGGCGCCACCGTGCAGGTGAAGGTGGGCGAGTCTGAGGGCGATCCGGTATTCTACATCAGCGATCTCCTTCCCCATCTGGCGGCCAAGCAGAATCAGAAGCCTCTGGGAAACGCCATCGAGGGCGAGCAGCTGAACATCTGGTTTGGCAACATTCCTTACACGGCAGCGACTGAGGACGATGAAAAAACCGTTAAGAACAATGTGCTGCACCTGCTGAATGATAAATACGGTATCACCGAGGCAGATTTCATGAGTGCCGAGCTGTCCATGGTTCCGGCTTTCAAGGCCAAGGATGTGGGCTTCGATCGCGCCCTGCTTGGAAGCTACGGCCACGACGACCGTGTCTGCGCGTACCCCGCATGGAAAGCCTGCCTGGACGAGACTTCCGATCAGCATACGGTTATGGTTATTCTGGCAGATAAGGAGGAGATCGGAAGCGAGGGAACCACCGGTATGCAGAGTGCCATTTTCACGGATCTTATCGATGAGCTGGCAGCAGCCTTCGGAGTGTCCGCCGCAGCGGTACGGGCTCATTCCAAGTGTCTGTCCGCGGACGTGACAGCGGCTTACGATCCCAATTATCCGGAGGTCTGCGAAAAGACCAACTCTGTGTTCCTGTCCTGCGGCGCAGGTATGATGAAGTTTACCGGAGCCAGAGGAAAGAGCGGATCCAACGACGCCAACGCTGAGTTTCTTGCGTATCTGCGGAACCTGTTCGACGAGAACGGCGTGGTATGGCAGACCGGCGAGCTGGGTAAGGTGGACGAAGGAGGCGGCGGAACCGTGGCCAAATTCATCGCCAAGTTTAACATCGACACGGTAGATATCGGCGTTCCGGTGATTTCCATGCATTCTCCCTGGGAGGTGGTATCCAAGGCGGATCTGTATGAGAATTATCTGGCCTTTAAGGCGTTTATCCAATAAAAAGTGGAAAAAGTAAAGCTTCAGGGGATAAGATGGCGTGTGATCTTATCCCCTGATTTGCGTATGCGGTTATAGAACGGTCGGTTACCGGAATTCTGAATCCAGCAAAATATACTTGACAAAAATCTGATTTTCCATATAATTATCAATGATAATTAACATTGGTAACTAAATGCAAGGAGACATACAGATGAACCATCGATTAATTAAGCAGATGTTTGATGCCTGCTATATGGCGAAGCGAACCCGGGATATGCTTCCGCCTCTGCCGGAGGGCGTACAGCCCTCTTACATTCATTGTCTGGATTGCATTCTTGGTCTGGAAGAGAAAGGAAAACAGGTCCGGATTTCCGATATCAGTGAGTTCCTGAATATTCCAAGACCCGGCGTGACCCGCACGGTCAAGGAGATGGAAGCAAAGGGCTATCTTCAGAAAATTGCTTCGCCGGACGACGGCCGGGTGACCTTCCTTACTGCCACGGAAAAGGGGAGAAAGCTGCATCAGAAATACGACGAGGAATATTTCAACGGCATACTTCCATATTTTGACAGTATTTCCGAGGAGGAGGCCGAAACGATGATTGCGACCATCGAAAAGTTTTACCAGATTATGAGTGGGAGGAGAGAGACCTATGACAAACGATAAGTCAGATTTTACACAGGGTAGTATATTAAAGAAATTAGTAGCATTTATGATGCCGGTGCTGGGCGCGCTGATTTTGCAGGCGGCCTACGGAGCGGTGGATCTGCTGGTGGTGGGACACTTTGGCTCCACCTCTGGACTTTCCGCGGTTTCCACCGGCAGTCAGGTACTGAACCTGGTGACATTTGCAGTGACTCAGCTTGCCATGGGTATCACCGTGCTCATTGCCCGGTATCTGGGCGAAAAGCGACCTCAGTACATCGGACCGGCCATCGGCGGAGGCGCTGTGGTATTCGCTGTGATTTCTGTAGTGCTGTTCCTGATTATGGTAGGATTGGCGCGGCCTATTGCGGTGCTGATGCAGGCGCCTGTGGAGGCAGTGAGCCTGACTGCGTCCTATGTGCGGATCTGTGGAGCCGGCATTTTCTTCATCGTGGCTTACAATGTGCTGGCGGCCATTTTCCGGGGCTTAGGTGACAGCAGCTCCCCGCTTCTGTTTGTGCTGGTGGCCTGTGTCATCAATGTTGTCGGCGATCTGGTGCTGGTGGCAGGCCTTCATATGGACGCGGCGGGCGCGGCCATCGCAACCGTGGCGGCGCAGGCTTGCAGCGTGGTATTTGCGGTGCTGCTTCTGGTAAAGCGGGGACTGCCCTTTGACATCAAAAAAGAGGATTTTCGTTGGAATGCCCAGTGTCCGAGATTTCTGAAAATTGGACTTCCGCTGGCTTTTCAGGAGATTATGACCCAGTGTTCCTTCCTGGCCCTCTGCGCCTTTATCAACCGTCTGGGTCTGGAGGCCTCCTCCGGCTACGGCGTAGCGTGTAAAATCGTCAATTTTGCCATGCTGGTACCCAGCGCTCTAATGCAGTCCATGGCTTCCTTCGTCTCCCAGAATGTGGGAGCAGGCAAGCACAAGCGTGCGAAACAGTCCATGTTTACCGGCATGGGTGTGGGCCTGGCTGTGGGCTGCCTGGTCTTTTGTCTGGTATTTCTGCAGGGCGATACGCTCTCCGGTTTCTTTACCACGGATACGGCAGTTATCGTCAGGGCTTACGATTATCTGAAGGGCTTTGCCTCGGAGACTTTGGGAACCGCAATCCTGTTCAGCATGATGGGCTATTTTAACGGTAATAACAAAACGGTATTCGTCATGGCCCAGGGTATGATACAGACCCTTCTGGTCCGCCTGCCCCTGTCCTATTACATGAGCATTCAGCCGGACGCCAGCCTGACCCGGATCGGTCTTGCCGCGCCCATATCCACGGCGGTGGGAATCGTGCTTTGTATCGGGTGTTATCTGTATATGCAGCGGGGAGAGAAGAAAGCGCAGTAATATAGGTTTATACGAAACTAATAGAATTCAGGTTTTCTGTATTTCAGTGCATGTTTTATGAACTTGCAAATCATTCTTACCTGTACTATGATAAAATCAGTATCGGATCCGTGTCTGAACAGGAAAGGGAGAGGATTAAGATGAAAACAAGGAGACTTGGAAAAACAGGATTAAAGGTAAGTGAGATCGGCTTCGGCGGCGAGTGGCTGGAGCGGCATTCGGTGGAAGAGAGCGTGGAGGTGATCCGCTACGCCCATGCAAAAGGAATTAACATTCTGGACTGTTGGATGGCAGATCCGAAATCCAGAGATATCATTGGTGAAGGAATCAAACCGAACCGGGAGCAGTGGTACATTCAGGGCCATATCGGTTCCACCTGGAAGGACGGCCAGTATTACCGTACCCGTGAAATGGAGTATGTAAAGCCGGCCTTTGAAGATTTGCTTCGACGGCTGCAGACCGATTACATCGATCTGGGGATGATTCATTACGTGGATTCCGAGGAAGAGTGGGAGAAAATTCAGCATTCCGACTATCTGGATTACGTGATGGAGCTCAAAAAGAACGGCACCATCCGTCACATCGGCATCAGCTCCCATAACCCAAAGGTGGCTGTGAAAGCGGCTCAGTCTGGCTATGTGGAAATGATTCTGTTCAGCATTAATCCGGCCTTTGACATGCTTCCGGCAAGCGAAGACATCGAGACCATGTTTGCGGAGCAGTATGATACGGCCCTGAAAGGCATCGACGCGGAGCGGGCGCATCTGTATCAGGTCTGCGAGCAGAACGATGTGGGAATCACGGTCATGAAGGGTTTTGCGGGAGGCCGCCTTTTTGATGAAAAGCGTTCGCCCTTCGGCGTGAAGCTGACGCCGGTTCAGTGTATTCACTACGCATTGACACGTCCGGCAGTCTGTTCCATCCTGTGCGGCTACGATACCAAAAAGCAGGTGGATGACGCTGTAGCCTACGAAACCGCGTCTGACGAGGCGAAAGATTACGCTTCCGTCATCGCCAACGCACCGCTTCATTCCTATCGTGGAGCCTGCACCTACTGCGGTCACTGTAAGCCCTGCGTGGTCAACCTGGATATTGCCATGATCAATAAATTTTATGATCTGGCCACCATGCAGCCTGAAGTTCCGGCCACGGTGCAGTCCCACTATGAGCTGCTGGAGCATAAGGCATCCGAGTGTATCGGCTGCCGGTCCTGCGAGGAACGTTGCCCCTTTGGTGTGAAGATTGCGGAGCGGATGGAGAAGGCGGCAAAGGTGTTCGGCGTTTAAAAATGAGTACCCTGTATTGGAAAAAAATTGTCGAATTTCCGCCCGATTCCCCTTGACGGAACCCGACCGACCCGTTAATATATTCTAAGGTATGTGTAAAGATAACGTAAAAGTTACGTGAAATACAGCAAAGCGAAGGAGATAAGAATGAATAACTGGGAGAATGTGGTTCTGGTGCCGGAATTTGACGAGCAGGGCGTGGCCTGTTATCGGCTGGACGGCGGAAACTACCTGAATGAGTATTATATTGTATCAGAGGCGGAGTCCAGAAAGCTTCTGAATACGCCGGAGATTGTAGGCTAGGAGGTATATAACTGCCTGATTTCCGCCACATCCCAGATGCTTTATTATCTGAAGGAGCAGAAGAAGGTGACCACCGCCAATATTCTCTCCATTTTGAGAGGCGCTCTCAACTATCCGCTGGAGGAGAGCTGCTACCGGGAGCACATCCGTGTTCATGACATCAGCTTCCTGTCCAGTGAGCGTGTCTTTGAAAATGAGGAGATCGCGGGACTGGAGATCAAGTACAGCAAGCTGACCATGGTGCCGGACAGCACTCTGATGATCGGCGATATTATTGCCAGCGGCGAGACGTTGATTCACTGTCTCCGCTATGTGACTGATTTCTACCGGGATCACGGCGCGAAGCTCCGCAATATCATCATCTTCACCATCGGCGGAACCAAGGGTATCGACATCCTGGAGGATCTGACCCGGGATATCCGGGAGTTCTGGCCGGAGTTTGAAGGCTTTATTACCATTTATTATGAGGGTATTTTCAGTACCTACCAGGACAAGGGCGTGTCCGGCATCAATCTGCCGGATGTGGATTTCTACTGGAAGGGCGGCATCGTAGCGCCGGAGTTCCGCAGAGAGACTCTTTCCATGTGCAGTCCGCTCTTTGAAAAATGTATCATTTACGATGGCGGAGCGAGACGCTATGAGATCCACGAGCATGTGGAGGAAGTGCTGGAGTTCTGGGAAGGCATCCGTGACCGCGCGGACCGGATTGATTTCCGGGAGCTGCTGGCTGAGAAGCTGGGCTATCCGCTTCCGGTAAGCTATGAGGACTGGGTTCATGATAATCATTATGAGAAGATCCGCCCGGCTGATACCAAGTGGCTGTACCGCCAGGAGCAGGGCTATATCGAGAGCATGAAGAACATCACCTTAAAAGAGCTTGCTGAGCAGAGAATCGGGGAGTTTACCGATGCACTTCGGAAATACATTTTGTAAATAAGAATTTTAAAATCAGGACGGACTGATGCAAGAGGTTCCGCCCTGATTTTTTAAGGTAGCAGAATTTCAAGGGCAGAAGCCGTTTCTGTTTGCAGGATAAGGCTTGTGGATTTGAAATTTCTAACAATAAAAAACAGGAGATGAAAAAATGAGTAAAGTAAAAGAGAAAAAAGACGTAGACTACGCGGAGCAGGCAGTCCCCGAGGAGGGCCGCAAGGGCTTCGTGACCATGTTCATGATTATGCTGGGCTTTACCTTCTTTTCCGCAAGTATGTGGGTAGGTCAGCAGCTGGCAGCAGGCGAGAACTTCTGGGAGTTCCTGGGCTCCTTGATTCTGGGCGGCTGCATTCTGGGATTGTATACAGGACTTCTGGGCTATGTGGGCGCCAAGACCGGCCTCAGCATGGATTTGCTGGCGAGAAAGGCCTTCGGTGAGAAGGGATCCTATCTGTCTTCCGCTATGATCAGTTTTACCCAGATCGGCTGGTTTGGCGTAGGTGTGGCCATGTTTGCCATTCCGGTGGCCAATCAGTTCTTAGGTGACAGTAAGATAGCCATGTGGGCGCTGATTATTCTGGCCGGTGGTTGTATGACCGCGTCTGCTTATTTCGGAATCGAATCTCTGACCATTATCAGTTACATTGCCGTTCCGGCGGTAGCAGTTCTCGGAACCATCGCAATGGCTATGGCGGTGGCACAGGGCGAGGGAACTATCGTGGATCAGTTTGCCGTATCCAGCGGTACCTTAAGTGTAGTCGGCGGCGCAGGCCTGGTAGTCGGCTCCTTCGTATCGGGCGGAACGGCCACGCCAATTTTACCCGGTTCGCCAAGGATGCCAAGACCGGAACCATCGCGACGGTTGTGGCTTTCTTTATCGGCAACTCCCTGATGTTCTTCTTCGGCGCCATCGCCTATATTTTCGTAGGCGGAAATGATATCTTCGAGGTCATGCTGCGTCTGAATCTGTTTTACCTGGCAATTCTGGTGCTGGGCCTGAACATCTGGACCACCAACGATAACGCTCTGTACACCTCCGGACTGGGTCTGGCAAATATCTTCCATCAGAAGAAAAAGCCCATGGTTCTGGTGGCCGGTATCATCGGAACGCTGCTTTCCGTATGGCTGTACTACAACTTCTGCGGCTGGCTGAACATTCTGAACTGCACTCTGCCGCCGGTGGGTATCATTCTGGTGCTGGGCTATTTCCTGAACAAGGAAAAGTATCAGGACGTGGAGGTCAGCGAGACGGTCAACTGGTTCGCGGTGATCGGCGTGGTGCTCGGCGCGGTGGTAGCAAATCTGGTGCACTGGGGCATCGCCTCGATCAATGGCATGGTGGTCGCCGCGGTGTGCTACCTGATCGGCCGCGCGGTGGAGAAGAAGTAAAAAGGTGTAACTTCCGCCAAGAAAATTGCAGAACAAAAGCCCATCAGCTCATCGAACTGATGGGCTTTTTCCTTTGCATGAAGTGCAGAAGATCACTTCGTGCTCGCCGCGTAGAGCATGATCACCGTCAGCACGATATAGACCGCGCAGGCCGCGGCGATCACGGCGCAGAGCGCAATGCAGACGACGCGAAGCGGCTTATTATGCCTCAGCTTTCGCGCTGAGAGCACGGCGCCCGCAACGGACAGAGGGAACAGCAGTATCGCGACCCAAAGCTGCATACGACCGCTCCTTTCTTCACTCCGCCGCAGGGCGGAAGACGTCGATCATGTCGGTGTACCACTTGAGCTCGCGGGTGAAGCGGCGGCGCAGCGCGTCGGGCGGCTCCTTGCCCTTGCCGACATCGAAAAAGCCGCGGCCGCTGTGTACGGCGATGTATAGCGTCCCATCGGCGTGCAGGCTGACGGAAAAATCGCCGAAGGCGGTGTTGGTGAGCGCAAGAATGCGCTCCATGCGGCTGGGATTCAAAAAGCGCAGCGCCCAGTCCGCGTCGCCGCAGCTCAGGTTGAAGTGCTTGTTGAAATCTTCATAGTCCGTCTTGATCGTTTTGGCGCGGAAAAGCTTGTCGAGCTTGCCGCGCGGCCAGAACATGAGGTCTGCGGGGTACGTTTTGCCGAGCTCACAGGCCATCCACTGACCATTGTAGACCACGCGCTCGGCGGACTCCAGCATGTCGTTGTTTTCGTTGCGGTATTCGTCCACATCCGTCAGCGTGACGGTGCAGAGCTCGGACGGAAGGCCGCTGTAGGTGAAGTCGATGCGGCCGCTGGCGTTGTCGTAGACGTATGACGGCAGCGGGATATTTGAGCCCTTGATGTTCACAAGGTTTCGTTTTCCGATGAGCTGCACATCTTCAAAGTTCGCGTTCATGATCTCCGGCACGAGGGATTCAAAGACCGCTTTTCCGGTGGCCTTTTGGTGCTTGTTCAGAACGCCCTGCCCCAGCAGCGCGACGACGATGCCGATGACCGTCAGCGCCGTGACCGAGGTGAAAATACCGATCGCCGTCGCGGCGCAGCCAATCACCGTGAGGAGCTTGCCGCGGCCACCGCCGCGCTTGCCGTTTTGCAGCTCGCGCGCGAGCTGTTCGTCTGTCATTGTTTGATTCTTCTCCATGGTGTCATCCTTTCTCAGTCCCGCGCCGCAAAAAGGGCGGTGTTTTTCAGCAGAAGATCCAGCGTTTCCTCCATTGCGTGCAGCGACGCGCAATAGCTGCGGCGCAGGGCATCAAGGTCGCGCAGGTCTACATTACTGGCAACGGCGGCAAAGCCATAGTCTGTTTCCACCGCCAGCGAGAGCACCCGGCCTTCCCAGCGGAAGCCCAAAAGCTGTCCTTCGACGCGCTGCCTGAACTCGTTCATCAGCTCCATAAACTGCGGGGCAAGAAGGGAGAGGGCATCCTGCTCCGGCTCTGCTGTGACGCAGAAGCATCGGTCAAACAACTCATCGCCCGTCGCCGCGCCGCGCGGACTGTCCTCCGTCCTTGCGTTGACGAGGACGGTGGAGGGGGCAGGCGTCTGCGTTTCGCAGCGCAGCACGAGGCCTTTGAAGACCATCTCGTGGCAGGTCTCATAGCCTTCGTGACCGCACCCTCGCTCATACACATGGTCCAGCCGCACGTTGGCGGCGGAAAAATGCACGCCGCGATAATCGCCCTCATGGAAATTCTCAACCGTACATTCCTCCCACTGACCGTCCAGCAGGTGGAACGTCCGGAGAAACGGCTCGTCAACGCACATTTCCGGTGTGTGCATATCCGGGCCGAAGGCCTTTTCCCATTCCGTGCGGAAAAAGTCTCCAAACTGCTCCTGCATCAAGGTTTGGAGCTTCTTTTGTGCGCTGCCGCCCAAAAAGACCGCGCAGCAGACGCCGCCGAAGAACAGCACCCCCGTCAGGATGGCCTTGAGCGCGGTGTCCTGCACGGCAAAGTACGAGACCGTGCCGCTCAACGCGCCAAAAAGGCCCACCAGGATCCAGACGCGCGACATTTTCTGATAGTGTCCGAGCTTTTTCGAAAGCTCGGCATCGCTGAGTTTTTCTCTTCCTGTCATTTCACATCCATCCTTTATCATGGCGTTTTCAAATATCCCAGTTGTCCATCCAGTTTTCGCCCCAGTCGTCAGCGGGATCATACGGCGCTTCGGGGATCCAGCCCGCAGGATAGACGAGACCGTCTTCGTCGTGGTAGGCAAGGCCGTCGTCGCCGATGGTATAATCGTTGCCCAGAAGGTAACGGTTCACACCGTCGTAGTACCAGATATAGAAGGTGGAGTATTCGTCTTCGTAAAACTCTGCGTTTTCCATGTCCGTGTAGGCGTAGAAGTCGGCATTGCGGTAAAAGACGCCGTCAAAGTGCTGATCGTCCCCGTAGCGGCCAAAGCGTTCGGCGGAGAGGGTGAAGCTATTGCCGTCGTCGCTGGGGCAGAGGTAGGCGCGCGTTCCGTTGTCGTAGAGGTAGAGGCCCATGCCCTCGCCCTCGTCGTTCATCGTGCCGCTCATGGAATAGTCCGGTGAGCAGGCGATGTACTGCATGAGGGACGAGTCGATGACGATGGTCTCGCCCAGGGCGTTCTGCCACATGCCGTCCCAGTTGCTTTTATCCCACTCGACGATCTCCGCCTCGTCGTCGCGGAGGAAGGTGTGGCGGTGGATGGTGAGCCCGCTGCCCTCGCCGTTCTGGTTCGGTAGCAGCACGCCGTCGTCGCGCAGGAGAAAATTGTAGAGAAAGCCGTTGAAAAAGATCATCGGCCGGCCACTCGCCTCGGACAATTCAAATTCTCCGCGCCCGCCGAGACCCCAGCCGGTGCGGTAGGCATAGAAGCCCTCCTCACTGTCAAAGTACAGCCTCGAGGTGCCGTCGATGCTCCACATCCCGTCGAGAAATTCCATGTCCATGACGGTCTCATAGCCGCTTTGCGGATCATCAGAGCTGCTGTCGCCGCAGGCGGTCAGGCTCAGCAGGAGCAGCAGCGCGAGCACGAGCGGCAGAAGATACGTTCGGTGCGTCATGCTGTTCACCGCCTTTTTAGTAGCAAATGCTGAAAAACAGCGTGTTGTAGGGGTCGACAAGGTCAATGTCCATGATGCTCGCCTCGGGCGCGATGCTATCGAGCTGCATCCGTCTGGCGCAGTCCTTATAGTTGTCGAGCTGTGGCATGGCGGCGAAGACCAGCCCGTCGTAATCGTCGGGCAGGTAGACCATGTAGCTCTTGGTCAGCACCATCGCCCAATCGCTGACGTTGTACTGCCAGTCGGTCGAGTAGGCGAATTCGATGAGGTATTCGTTGCCGTTATAATTGACGGTATGAACATAGTAGTTGTCGCCGCGCTGGCTGTTGCCGTAGGCGGTGGCGGCGGTGAACCACATGCCGGTGTAGTAGTCGTAGAGCTCGCTGTCGGTGTTGGTGATGTACTGCTCGGTGAAGTACGGGATGGAGCTCTCGGGAATGTAGCAGGTGGCGTCGAACTGAATCTCGCGGATGCCGTCGTGCGACTGGTCGCTGTGCTTCACGACCTCCCAGTAGCAGTCATTTCTCTCGTAGCCGTCGCCAAGGCCGGAGTAGCAGGCAACACCGTTTTCCAGAAGATAAGTGCCCGTGTTGACCGCAGCGTTGATCTGTAAGCCGTTGTCAGAGAAATAGGGCGTGTCGGTCAGGTCGGTCTGCACGCCGTTTTCGTGGAAGTAGGAGTAATCCGGCTCGAAGACATAGCGCTCGTCGGCATCCCAGAACCAGACCATCTGCGTTGTGCTCATGTCGGCGTGCTGGAACGTCACGACGACGTCGCTCTCGCCATCGCCGGTGATGTCGTCGAATGAGATGTCAAAGCCTGTGCCATCGTCGTTCGCGTCCTCGACCGTCACGGGGAAGGACACGCTGTCGAAGAGCTCCTGCTCTGGCTCGTCGCGGTAGAACGCCGCGCTCTCAGGTCCTACGGTGACGAGCACCTTGACGCTGCCCTCGCCCTCGTGCGTGATGGTGCCCTCGGCGGCGACCACGCCGCTCGCGCGCCAGTCGTCGCCCGTGACGTCATCGCTGCTGTCGCCGCAGGCGGTCAGGCTCAGGCAAAGCAGAAGCGCAAGCAGCACCGCAAGGAAATGATGGGAAGTTTTCATCTTCTTTTCTCCCTTCTTCACGTTTCAAAACGGCTTACTCAAGACGCTCGTAGTAGTCGTTCTCGCCGCCCCACACGATGGAATCGGTGTCAAAAAGCGTGAATTCATAGGTGACGTCCTGATACGTCGTGGAAACGGCATAGTACACGTCGTCTACATCGGTCGGGGCCGAGATAAAGCCGCCGTCGACCTCGGTCGTCTCCGCGCCGGGCGCGCGCTCGTAGAGACCCCAGAGACCGCCGCTGCTGTCGATGTAGATGTAGCTGTCGGCGTCGAGATCACCGTCCAGATACCAGATGCCCGCAAGGTAAGAGAGATCGACCGAGCTGTCGCTGCTGTTGTAGTCTTCGGCCTGCGCGTCGAACTCGTCGAGGCTCATTTCATAGGTGAACGAGCCGAGCGAATAGATGTTCACGCTGCTGCCGTCGGCGGAGAACTGATAGGCGACGCCGTCGTGCTCGTTGTAGGCGTAGATGCAGTCATAGTCCGCGTCGTACTGCAAATAGCCGCTGGCGGCGAGGTCGTCGCTGTTGCCGATGCGCCAGCGCGAGCCGTTGCTGTCGATGATGAGATAGTCGAAGTCCGTGCCGCTGTCGGGCAGATAGTAACCTTCGAAAGAGCTGTAATCGTAGCTGTCGTAGCTTTCCTTGACAAAGCCGTCGATCGTCGACGGGACATTGGAGTTGTCGCCGTAGTCTGTGTAGTCGCCGGAGTCGTCGCTGCCGCAGGCGGCGAGGGCAAGGCAAAGGATCAGCGTCAGGGTGCAAAGGGCAAGGTGCTTACAAGCGTTTTTCATGGTATTCTCCTCTCAATTTTGAAAAATCGGCGCTCAGTGCGCCCGTTCCGCCATGGACAGAATTTCGTCATGGCTCAGCTCCACGTTGTCGAAGCGGACAAAGATGCCGTTCGTCATGGCGCTGTTCCATACCGCGGGATCGGCAAGCGGGCGGAAGCGGAGCTTGTCGAGATAGGGCTTCATATCGAGCAGCAGGCGGCTGCCGGACTGGATCTTGACATGGGTCGGGAAGGTTGCACCGCCATGGCCGACGATGC
>ERZ773210.2703-NODE-2703-length-13834-cov-22.034908_pt1 | contig 13834 bp, 9 predicted proteins | sample MGYA00580528_ERZ773210 | MGnify/ENA primary metagenome ERZ773210 (study PRJEB29015, sample SAMEA2737769) | human gut metagenome | biome: human gut; feature: human-associated habitat; material: faeces | place: China | collected 2012 ...
CTTGCGCGACCCGCCGCAGGCGGAGAATCCTGCTTCGCAGGATTCTTTTTTATGTTACAGGGCGGGACAAAGCGTTCTGGTATCGGCTGGCGAAACATTTATCGGAAGCTGCCGGTTTGATAAGGATGGAATTTTCCAAACGGGCATGGTATACTCAACTCAACAAGATAAGGGGATCGATACGAATGAAAAGAAAACAGGTGACAGCAGCATGTCTGATGGCGGCAGCGATGCTGCTTTCAGGCTGCACGCCGAATATCAGTGAATATGCAGCGCGAGCGCAGCAAGCCGGAAAGAACTTTTTTGAAGGGGAAACCATAGACGCTATGGCACAGGACAGCGATACTGTGACAACGGCAGGTGACGAGACGTCTGTAGCAGGTGAAACACAGAATGTCAGTACAGGAACCGGCACCGCTGCAGTGACCAATGAGAGGCAGGATAGCGATACTGCGACCGATGACGAGATACAGGATAGCACAACAGCGACCGGCGGCGAAGGGCAGCACGGCGATACCGCGGCAACAGCAGACGGCGAGATGCCTGCGACAGGCGAAACGCAGATCGACACCGCCACAGAATCTGAGGCAGCAACAGCTCCTCAAATTCCGGTCCTGATGACAGAAGTGACCGACTCCGTTTATGAAGCATACGCGCAGAAATCGGATGCGTTTACCGGTAAGCTGGCGGGACACGATCGCTTAAGCCGCGCAGAAAACGCAGCGCTGACGGCAGTTCTTTCGCAGAAGGAGTACGGTGACAAGACGCTTTGCCTGCAGAACATGGCGAAGTATGACAGCAACGCAAATGAAAGCTTTCTGCTGATGTTTGAGAGCACACCGTTGACAGCGCGCGGGCGGATTTCCGGCGATCTCTGGTATTATGACGGCGAGTCGGCAAGGCTTCTGGAAAAAGGAATCGTCGTGACCGGACTGCAGCAGGTGACGGGAATTGGGAATCCGTTTGTTATTCTGGAAACGGAAGTCTCCGGCAAAAAACAGGCGGCTGTCTGGACGGTAAAAGATCAAAAGTGCGAAAAGCTTCTGGAGGATGCCGAGACGATCGAAGCGACAAAGGACGGCGTTTGTACGTTTTATCCTGTAGAGAAGACTGTGTACGATCCGCTTGTTTCGGAATGGGACAGTGCAGAAGAGACGGTTCCTGTTTATTATGAAAGAACAGCGGACGGATTTGCAGAGCGTTCGTATCGGGAGCTGACAGCGTCGGAATATTTGGCGTATGTGTCTGCAGAGGATTCGGATGAAGAGGCACAGGCGTGGAAGGAAAAGCTGGAAGAGCAGTTCTACACGCAGACGGATGAAAATACAGAATATACCTATTGGTTTTATGCAATTGGGGAGGACAAAATTGCCTATCGCTGCAGAGAAGCCGGGCAGTCGGTCGGACAGGAAGAAGGAATCGATCATGCGGTTGCGAAGTACAGCTGGTGTATCAGCAGCCTGGATCAGGGAAAGCTGACCAAAGCATCAGAGACGATCAGCGGGGATGGATTTTTCTTTCCGTCGAGATTGGAGCAGGAAGAAGTGCTGGAGAGCCTGGAGGATATTCCAAACGAATTTACGAAAAACCGGTTGAATAAAGTGCAGAAAACAGCCCGCGCGGCGGTCGGTCAGGCGGTTGCACAGATTCTGGAGGTACAGGAGTACCCGGACGATGCGCTGTGTTTTGCAGAGACGGCGGATTACGATGGGAACGGCAAAAAAGAAACATTTGCGGCGATCGGCAGGTACGACGGAGCGTTCGGCGCGCCGGTATGCGACCTGTGGTTTGTCGGCGCGGACGGCGCAGTTTTGGAAGAAGAGAATTTTGCCTTTAAGGAGCTGGAAAAGCTGGGAAGCGCCTTTGTGCTGTATCGTGGCTACGAAGTGTCCGGCGTCAGCGACATGCTGTTTGGTGTGCAGGAGCAAGGAGCAGTGCGCCTGTTAAAACAGATGGGGCACTTTGAGCTGGACGATGACGGCGATCTGATGGCATGGACTGCCGGGACAGAAGCTGCGCCGGGATATTATGACATCAGCCTGCGCACACTGACAGAGTATCAATTAGAAGAAATCCGTGAAAAAGAGCTGTTACAGTATAAAAACGGCAAAGCAGTGTTAAAGAGTATCCTGCGGCAGGTTGGATCAGATTCCGGGAAAATACAGATTTTATCCGGGGAAAACGATAGGATTCATGTCAACTTTTCGGACGCGGAAGGAAGCTGGTACGAGACATGGAAAGTGGAAAACGACAGACTTGTACTGACAGACAGCGGAGAAGGCAGTGTAAAAGAGGTTCATGAAAGCGGTGATGTGTCCGGACAAAACGCAGTCAGTCAAAACAGCGCTGTATCTGACCGGGAAGCAGACAGCATCAGTGAAAACAATGCGGCAGCATCCGACCGGACAGGCAGCATCGGCACGAGGTCTGTGACAAAGAGCGGGCAAAAGTCAGAAAACGGGACAGAAAGCCATGCCTTTGACTTCTCTGCGCCCGATGGGACAGCAAAGGAAACTCAGACAGAACAAGAATAGGAAATTACAAAAATATGGCATTTGCACATTTGCACGTCCATACAGAGTACAGCCTGCTGGACGGTTCCAATAAAATCAAAGAATATGTAAAACGAGTCAAGGAGCTGGGCATGACGGCTGCGGCGATTACCGACCATGGCGCAATGTACGGTGTGATCGATTTTTACCGTGCGGCGCGGGCAGAGGGTATCAATCCGATTTTGGGCTGTGAGGTCTATGTTGCGCCCAATTCCCGTTTTGACCGGGAGATTACCGGCGGGGATGACCGGTATTACCATCTGGTGCTTCTGGCGGAAAATAATACTGGTTACGCGAATCTGAGCAAAATCGTCAGCCGCGGTTTTACGGAGGGGTACTATTACAAGCCGCGTGTCGATATGGAGGTTCTGGAGGAATTTCACGAGGGAATCATCGCGCTGTCTGCGTGTCTGGCAGGTGAAGTGCCGCGCTATATCCAGAAAGGACTGCCGGAGGAAGCAAAAAAATGCGCATTAAAGTATCAGTCGATTTTTGGGAAGGATAATTATTTTCTGGAACTGCAGGATCATGGGATCCCGGAGCAGCAGACCGTAAACATGGCGCTTTTACAGATGTCGCGGGAACTGGACATTCCGTTAGTATGCACGAACGACGTGCACTACACCTATGCGGAGGACGCAAAGCCCCACGATATCCTTCTGTGTATCCAGACCGGCAAAAAGCTTTCCGACGAAAACCGGATGCGTTACGAGGGCGGTCAGTATTTCGTCAAAAGCGAAGAAGAGATGAAGGGACTGTTTCCCTATGCGTGGGAGGCAGTGGAAAATACACAGCGAATTGCAGACCGCTGTCATGTGGAAATCGAGTTTGGTAAGACGAAGCTGCCGCATTTTGATGTGCCGGAGGGCTATGATTCCTGGGGATATTTGAACAAGCTGTGCACTGACGGCATGAAAGAGCGCTATCCGGAGGACGACGGCACGCTGCAGAAGCGTCTGGAATACGAGTTGGGTATTATCAAGCGCATGGGATATGTGGACTATTTCCTGATCGTGTGGGATTTTATCAACTATGCCAGAGAAAACGGTATTCCGGTAGGACCTGGACGTGGAAGTGCAGCTGGAAGCATCGTTTCCTACTGCCTGCATATCACGAATATTGATCCGATCCGTTATAGCCTGCTGTTTGAGCGTTTCCTGAACCCGGAACGAGTTTCCATGCCGGATATCGATATCGACTTCTGTTATGAACGCAGACAGGAGGTCATCGATTATGTCGGACGCAAATATGGAAAAGAAAAGGTTGTGCAGATTGTCACATTCGGTACGCTGGCGGCAAAGGGTGTCATCCGCGACGTCGGGCGCGTCATGGATCTGCCGTATTCCTTTGTGGATTCGATTGCAAAAATGATTCCGAACGAGCTGAACATGACGATTGATAAGGCACTGTCAATGAACGCAGAGCTGCGCAAGCTCTACGAGAGCGATGAACAGGTGCACGTGCTGATTGATATGAGTAAACGGCTGGAGGGATTGCCGCGCCACACCTCGATGCACGCAGCAGGGGTTGTGATCTGCCCGGAGGCGGCAGATCATTTTGTACCGCTTTCACGGGGGTCGGATGGTTCGATCACAACGCAGTTTACGATGACGACGCTGGAAGAGCTCGGACTGTTAAAAATGGACTTTCTGGGGCTTCGAACCCTGACAGTAATCGACCACGCGGTCAAGATGATTGAGCATGACACCGGTGTGAAGCTCGATATGGAGCATCTGGATTATAACGATAAAAAAGTGCTGGATTCGCTCTGCACCGGCAGGACGGACGGCGTGTTCCAGCTGGAAAGCGGCGGGATGAAAAGCTTCATGAAGGAGCTAAAGCCCCAGAACCTTGAGGATATCATCGCGGGTATTTCCCTGTACCGTCCCGGGCCGATGGACTTTATTCCAAAATATATTAAAGGAAAAAACAATCACGACGAGATCACCTATTCCTGTCCGGAGCTGGAACCGATCCTGTCTCCGACCTACGGCTGTATCGTGTATCAGGAGCAGGTTATGCAGATTGTGCGCGACCTCGGCGGCTACACGATGGGACGAAGCGACCTGGTTCGCCGTGCAATGAGCAAGAAAAAGCAGTCCGTCATGGAAAAAGAACGGGCGAATTTCGTTTACGGCAATCCCGAGGAGGGCGTGCCCGGCTGTGTGGCCCGGGGCATTCCGGAAAAGGTCGGTCTGGAAATTTACGCGGAAATGATGGATTTTGCAAAATACGCGTTCAACAAGTCCCACGCCGCATGCTACGCGGTTGTCGCTTACCAGACGGCTTACCTGAAATATTATTATCCGGTGGAATTTATGGCGTCCCTGATGACTTCTGTAATCGATAACCCCGGAAAAGTGGCGGAATACATTCTGGTCTGCCGCCAGATGGGAATCGCGATTCTGCCGCCGGATATCAACGAGGGAGAGCCGGGATTTTCGGTATCGGGAAAATCAATCCGGTACGGGCTGACTGCGATCAAGGGTGTAGGACATCCGGTTGCGGACGCGGTGATCGCAGAGCGGAAGCTGCGGGGCGTGTTCAAAAACCTGCAGGATTTTCTTTCCAGAATGTCCGATACGGAAGTCAATAAGCGCAACGTGGAAAACTTCATCAAAGCGGGTGCATTCGATAGCCTTGAGGGAACACGCAAGCAGTTTATGAGCGTATTTGTGCAGCTGATGGATCAGAATCAGCAGAATCGGAAAAATAATATGGCGGGACAGCTTTCCTTATTCGATCTGGTGGACGAGTCGGAAAAGAAAAACTATGAAATCCGCTTCCCGGATGTCGGGGAATATTCGAAGGAAATTCTTCTGACCTTTGAAAAAGAAGTGCTCGGTGTGTATGTCAGCGGGCATCCGCTGCAGGAATACGAGCAGCTCTGGCGCAGGAATATTTCTAATACAACGGCAGATTTTATGCTGGATGAGGAGACAAACAGCGTCCATATTCAGGACGGAGCAAAGGCGGTTATCGGCGGAATTATTGAGGAAAAGAAGATCAAATATACCAAAAACGATAAGGTGATGGCGTTTTTACAGGTGGAGGATCTGGTTGGAACGATTGAAGTTATCGTCTTCCCGAAAACCTATGAGCAGTACGGCAGCAAGCTGATGGAGGATGAAAAGGTTCTCCTGCGGGGGCGCGTTTCCGCAGAGGAGGACAAAGACGCGAAGCTGATCTGTGAATCCGTGCAGACCTTTGACGAAATCCCCAAAAAGCTCTGGATTAAATTTCCGACGATGGAAGCCTATCAGCAGCAGGAAAAAAAGCTGCTTTCGGCAATCGCAGCTTCCGACGGCAGGGATACCGTGGTGATTTATGTGGAAAATCCGCGCGCGATGAAGCAGCTTGGGGCGAATCAGACCGTTCATGGGGACGAGGAACTTTTAAAGCAGCTGGAAGAGCTGTTTGGAGAAGAAAACGTAAAGCTGATGTAAGTTTCACAAAACCATTGAAAAGAAAGCCCGTTTCGATTAAAATAAAAAATGGTTTTACGGATTTTGAAATCTTAAGATTGAAGTCCAGCCCGCAGCGGCAGACAGGAGGAACAATGGCAGCTAAGATAAAGACAATTGGAGTTCTTACAAGCGGCGGAGATGCGCCGGGTATGAATGCGGCAATCCGTGCGGTTGTTCGGAAAGCGATTTGCAACGGCGTCAAAGTAAAAGGCATTAAAAAAGGCTATCAGGGCCTGTTAAATGAAGAAATCATAGATATGGATGCCCGCAGTGTTTCGGATACCATCCAGAAGGGCGGTACGATTCTGGGAACTGCGCGTTGTCTGGAATTTAAGACCGAAGCCGGACAGAAAAAGGGCGCGGAGATCTGCCGCAGACACGGCATCGACGGTCTGGTTGTTATCGGCGGCGACGGCTCTTACAGAGGTGCGCAGGCGATGTCCAGACTTGGGATCAATACGATCGGTCTGCCGGGCACGATCGATCTGGATATTGCATGTACCGAATATACGATCGGTTTCGACACGGCAGTCAATACCGCGATGCAGGCAATCGATAAGGTAAGGGATACTTCATCTTCACATGAACGTTGCAGTATTATCGAAGTAATGGGCAGAAATGCCGGTTATATCGCACTGTGGTGCGGCGTCGGCACCGGCGCGGAGGATATCCTTCTTCCTGAAAAGTACGACTATGACGAGCAGCAGCTGATTAACAATATTATCAACAACCGTAAAAAGGGCAAAACTCACCATCTGATCATCAATGCAGAAGGTATCGGTCATTCTACTTCCATGGCGAAGAGAATTGAAGCGGCAACGGGTGTGGAAACCAGAGCAACCATCCTGGGGTACATGCAGCGAGGCGGCAGCCCGACCTGTCTGGATCGTTATTATGCTTCTATCATGGGCGCTTATGCGGCAGACATCCTCTGCGCAGGCAGCTCGAACCGTGTTGTGGCTTACAAACACGGCGAATTTGTAGACTATGATATCGAGGAAGCGCTTGCGATGCAGAAAGAGATTCCCGAATATCATTATCAGGTCAGCAAAGCGCTGGCCACCTGACGATACAGGACGCAAAGGGGCGGCTGCACACGAAACGTGTGTGGCCGTTGTGCGTTTTCATAAAGATCAACGGAGGAACCTGCATGATTACTGCAGCATCCAACAGCCGGATCAAAAGGCTGGTACAATTGAATCAAAAGTCGAAGCTGCGCAGAACGGAGGACGTTTTTCTGGCAGAGGGTGTGAAGATGTTTCTGGAAGCACCGAGAGAGCAGCTGCAGGAGGTCTATGTTTCGGAATCCTTTCTGGAAAAGTGCAGCTGCAGGGAGCATATGGAAGAGGTTGGCTACGAAGTTGTTTCCGACAGCGTTTTTTCTAAAATATCGGATACCTGCACGCCACAGGGCGTTTTATGCGTGCTGAAACAGTTTCACTATAATATAGAAGAAATGCTGCGGGACAAAGCACCGCTGTTTCTGCTTCTGGAAAATATACAGGATCCCGGCAACCTCGGTACGATGCTGCGAACCGGTGAGGGCGCAGGCGTTTCCGGGATTATCATGAGCCGGGATACAGTCGATTTGTACAACCCGAAGGTTATCCGTTCGACGATGGGCAGCATCTACCGCGTTCCGTTTTATTATGCGGACGATTTTGCGGCGGCGGTTCATCAGGTACAGCAGGCGGGTGTCAGCGTATACGCGGCGCATCTGCGCGGGAAAAATTCCTATGCCTGTCAGGATTACACAAAGGGGACGGCATTTCTGATCGGTAACGAGGGCAACGGCCTGCGGGAAGAGACTGCAGAGCTTGCGGACTGTTATATCCGAATTCCGATGGAGGGCAAAGTGGAGTCGTTAAATGCAGCGGTGGCGTCTTCGATTCTGATGTATGAAGCGCATCGGCAGAGGGCGATTTGAAAGAAGGTCGAAGCTTGAAAAATAACATTTTTCAAGCTCGAGATTTGTGTCTGCGCGCACTTGACACAAACTCGACATGCGCAAAAAGCGTGCGCAGAAATGAGAGGCACAGATGAAAATCGGTTTTATCGGACTTGGAAATATGGCGCAGGCGATGATTGGAGGAGTTTTGAGAAATCACCTGGCTGTGCCGGAGGAAATTTACGGTTCTGCAAAAACGGCGGAGACTGAAAGCAAAGTACATGAAATGTTTGGCATCACGGTGACAGGCGATAACTTGGAAACCGCGCGGCAGGCAGAGCTTTTGATTCTTGCCGTAAAGCCGCAGTTTCTGGAGAAAGTGATCGGACAGATTAGCGACATTGATCTGACCGGCAAGACGATTCTGAGCATTGCGGCAGGCAAAAGCCTTGCGTGGCTGGAAGAGCAGTTCTGTGCGCCGCTTCCGTTTGTGCGTGCGATGCCCAATACGCCGGCACTGGTCGGGGAAGGCTGTACCGGAGTCTGCTATGGCAGCAGGGTAACTCCTGAGATGAAAGAAAAAACGGCGGCTGTCCTGGACAGTTTCGGCAAGACGGTTGAGCTTCCGGAACGTCTGATGGATGTGCTGACCGGCGTCAGTGGCTGTGCGCCTGCCTGGATTTTTATGCTGATCGAGGCGATGGCGGACGGTGCAGTTGCGGAAGGCATGCCGCGAAGCCAGGCATATGAATGCGCTGCACAGGCTGTGCTCGGCAGCGCGAAGCTGATGCTTGAGACCGGAAAGCATCCGGGAGAGTTAAAGGATATGGTCTGCTCCCCGGCAGGCTCCACGATTCAGGCAGTACGCGTTTTAGAGGAAAAAGGCTTCCGCGGCGCAGTGACCGATGCGGTCATCACTGCGGTGGAAAAGTCCAGAAGCCTGTAAAATAGTTTGTTACAAAAATGTTAAAAACAGGAATAAAGGAAGATCTGATGGAAAAAATAATCCCGTCAGGTCTTCTTTTTTTATAAAAAATCGAAAAAACCGCAGAAAATGGCCGTCCTTTTTATGAAAAGAGAATTTACTATGTTAAAGCGGCATTTGTTGAAAACTTTGAAAAATAGTAAGAAAAAGGCGATGATTTCGGAGGTTTGTTGTAAAAATATCACAATAGAAGAAAAACTTTTGTGGGGAACTAACGGAAATTTGTGGTTCCGGGTGAACGGCTTGACATTTGATTGTAATATTGCTATCATATCATGCGTAACAATTGTTAATAAGTTTGTAACAATTGAAACAGCTCTGTAACAGGGAGCGTCCCACAAAAAGCTCCTGAATTTCACCGGCAGAATGGCTGGGGAAGCAGAGTAAGATTTATGGAGGTAAGAATGAACGGAAAAGGCAGAAAGTTGTTTCGTAGTGCAGTCGGCATTTTAACATCTGTTATGATGATGGGTGCATATACGACAACCGCTATGGCAAGTGGTATCGGTGTCATTGATGCGAAAGACATGCTGGACATTCATGCAGAAGCAAATACAGCGTCTGCGGTGATTGGTCAGGTCATGGAGGACGGTCATGTGGCGATCCTTGCAAAGTACAACGACTGGGTGCAGATCCAGGCGGGAGAAATTGCAGGATGGGTACCGGCTGAAAATCTGGTCGAGACAGAGATTTCCAACGAAGAGGCTGTTGCAGCCAATGAGCAGGTGATCGCTGAACGGACAGGAGAAACAGCATCCGAAGATGAATTCTTTGCAGAGGAAGAAGTACAGCAGGATGAAACAGCAGCTTTACAGGCAGAGGCGAGTGAAGCAGCACAGAATGAGATAGAAGAAGTACAGGCAGCCGAGGAAGCAGCACGCATCGAAGCGGAAGCGCAGGCAAAGGCAGCAGCCGAGGAAGCAGCACGCATCGAAGCGGAAGCGCAGGCAAAGGCAGCAGCCGAGGAAGCAGCACGCATCGAAGCGGAGGCGCAGGCAAAGGCAGCAGCCGAGGAAGCAGCACGCATCGAAGCGGAGGCGCAGGCAAAGGCAGCAGCCGAGGAAGCAGCGCAGCTTGAAGCGGAGGCCCAGGCAAAGGCAGCAGTCGAGGAAGCAGCACGCATCGAAGCGGAAGCGCAGCAGGCAGCTTTGGCAGCCCAGACGGCGCAGACCGCAGCGATATCCGCAGAGGAATTAAAACTGCTTGCAAATATTATTTACTGTGAAGCAGGCAGTGAATCCTACGTTGGTAAGGTTGCGGTAGGCAATGTCATCATGAACCGCGTCAAGAGTGCATCGCAGCCCAATACGATCACCGAGGTCGTTTACGCAAAAGGACAGTTTTCCCCTGTTAGAAACGGTTCGCTGCAGAGGGCACTGAGCAGTGACAAGGCAGATGCAGCCTGCTATCAGGCAGCAATCGAAGCATTAGCCGGTGCACAGCCGGTCGGCGGCAAGCTGTTTTTTAGAAGAAATAACGGTCGTTCCGGACAGGTAATCGGACATCACGTTTTTTACTAAAATAGTATCATAGCCGGGGCATTTGTCTCAACAGCATTGTAAGGGAATCGTCAGAAGAGGATAGGGAAAAAACTGTTGTTTCTGACAGAAAAAGAACGAAAAAGGCATGTGGAAAAGGATTGTTTTTCACACGCCTTTTTTGTAGTCGTGACAATAGAATCCTCACAGGGCGCACACTTGACAGTAATTGACGGATTTGATATGATGACGCTAATCATGTAATATAATTGTAACATTTGATGAGCCGATTTTGGGAGCGCCAAAGGCGCGGAAAATCAATGGAGGCTCAGCTATTGTTACTGTTCACACGCGCCATTCGCAAAAGCGCATCTTCGATGCTTTCCGCTGCTTTGCAGCTCTTTTTACTCATAAAATGGCGCTCCCTTCGTACCCTTCTGAGTTCAGCGTTTCGTGCAAGCACGGAATCTGAACTCGGAAGGGTACGGGTGAACTGTAACCATCTATTGAGGCTGTCTGCGGACATGAGGGGATAGAAAGGATCATCGATTTATGGGCTGGAGTAGAAAATCTGAGAAAAGGGGGAAGCACTGGCTGCGGGCTGCAGCGCTGGGAGTTGTCTTTTTGTGGACGGCCGGAAGCAGTCTGCAGGCAGAGGCAGAATCGAGCAAAAGCGCGCACTGGCACAAGGGCGTTGGCGTGGAGGCGTGGCTGACAGGAGCGGATAAGGAACAGGTCAGTCCGAACGCAGCATCCCAAAATGATGCGGCAGATACAGCGATCGCCGCAGTCGGCGGGCAGGAAACGGATGCAGCGTCCGACAGTGCGGACAGCAAAACCAAAGCTTCGTCCGGTGATGGAATGAAAATGGACGACCTGACCGGCACAATCGTGATGACGAGCGTTCAGAATGTATTGAATGTCAGGACGGAACCGGACAGCGAGGCAGAGCTTGCAGGGTATTTGTATGCAGACTGTGGCGGTACAGTGCTGGAACAAAAGGACGGCTGGACAAAGCTTGAGTCCGGCGAACTGACCGGCTGGGCAAATAACGGTTATCTGCTGTTTGGGGAAGAAGCTCGGAAAGAGGCAAAAGACGCGGGACGGATTGTGGCAACGACCAAAACAGGCGCTTTGAGAATCCGGAAAGAACCTTCAGCAGATGCTGCGATTTATGATCTGCTGGAAGAAGGTGCAAAGTATGAGGTCGTGGATGAAGAGCAGATCCGTTTCAGCGAGGATCAGGAAATCACGGCGGACTGGGTTGCGGTCAATTACGGCGGAAAGACCGGATATGTGTCTTCGGAATATGTCCAGGTTGATTTTGAAATCGATTACGGAGAGACGGTTGAGCAGGTAAAAGCGCGCGAGGAAGCGGAAACGGCGAGACTGCAGGCGGAAAAAGAAGCTGCCGCACAGAAACAGAAGCAGGAAAAGGCAGCGCAGGCGGAAAAGGAAGCGAACAAGGCTGCTGCACTGGCAGCGGACGACAGCGTGCTTTTGGCGGCGCTCATTCAGTGTGAAGCAGGAGAAGAGCCCTACGAAGGACAGGTGGCTGTCGGCGCAGTCGTGATGAATCGGGTCAGAAGCGGCGCTTATCCGAATACGGTCAAGGGAGTTATCTATGCTTCGGGACAGTTTACACCGGCGGGAAGCGGACAGGTTGGACGCGTTGTCGCAAGTGGAAAGATCAAGGCAAGCTGCCTGCAGGCGGCACAGGAAGCGATGGCGGGAAGCACCCCGGTTGGAATAGCGACGCATTTTAGACGGGCAGGAAGCAGGGAAGGTATTGTGATCGGACATCATGTATTTTGGTAGACGGGGCATGATTTTTGTAGTATGATAGTCATAAGTCACAGGAAAGGAGGAGTTACATGACGGAAGTATTTGCCTGGCTGGCTCTGTTGATTTTACTTGTGCTGATTGAGCTTGCGACGATGGGGCTGACGACAATCTGGTTTGCAGCCGGAGCTCTTGTTGCGACGATAGCAGCTGCCTGTGGTGCGCCGGTTCTGGTGCAGGTCATCCTGTTTTTGGTAGTGTCCGTGCTGATGCTTGTTTTTACAAGACCGGTTGCCATGCGCTATTTCAATGTTGGAAGGGCGAAGACCAATGTGGACAGCATGCTTGGGGAACGCGGTATCGTGACCGGCAGGATTGATAACCTGCACAGCTGCGGACAGGTTACGCTCAAAGGCATGGAGTGGTCAGCGAGATCTCAGGAAACTGAGGGGACGATTGAAGAGGGTACCGTCGTCATTGTAAAAAAGATCGACGGCGTGAAACTGATCGTTGTCCCGGACGAGATCGAAACAGAAGAACCTGTAACAAACAGCAGCGAGGCTGCTGACAACATGCGGTAAGACCGCGGAAATGAGGGTAATTATGATAGGTGGACTGGTAATACTCATTATTTTAATTCTTGCAATTGCAATTGTAGCGTCCTGCATCAAGATCGTACCGCAGGCGCAGGCTTATGTCGTAGAACGTCTCGGCGCATACCAGGATACCTGGAGCGTTGGCCTTCACTTTAAAGTGCCGATTGTCGATAAGGTTGCAAAGCGTGTACTGTTAAAGGAACAGGTAGCGGATTTCCCGCCTCAGCCCGTTATCACAAAGGATAACGTTACGATGCGGATCGATACCGTTGTCTTTTTCCAGATCACAGATCCCAAGCTGTTTACCTACGGAGTTGAAAATCCGATCATGGCGATTGAAAACCTGACCGCGACAACCCTGCGTAACATCATCGGAGATCTGGAACTGGACCAGACCCTGACCTCCCGTGAAACGATCAATGCCAAGATGCGTGCATCCCTGGATATCGCAACCGATCCCTGGGGCATTAAGGTAAACCGTGTCGAATTAAAGAACATCATTCCTCCCGCAGCAATTCAGGATGCGATGGAGAAGCAGATGAAGGCAGAGCGTGAACGCCGTGAAGCGATCCTGCGTGCCGAAGGTGAAAAGAAATCTACCATTCTGGTAGCAGAAGGTAAAAAGGAATCCGCAATTCTGGAAGCAGAGGCAGAAAAGCAGTCTGCAATCCTGCGCGCAGAAGCAGAGAAAGAAAAGATGATCCGTGAGGCAGAAGGTGAAGCGGAAGCAATCCTGAAAGTCCAGCAGGCGACTGCAAACGGTCTGCGTTTCATCAAGGATGCAGGAGCGGATGATTCTGTACTTCGTTTAAAGAGTCTGGAGGCTCTGGAAAAGGTTGCGGACGGCAAGTCTACAAAGATCATCATTCCGTCCGAAATTCAGAACATGGCGGGACTGCTGACCAGTGCAAAGGAGCTTTTAAGCGACAAATAAGCTCACATGTACCATCTTTGATACTATCCGCTGCCTGACAGCGTATTTCATCTTTACAAAAAAGGACCGTACATTCTATAATGGATGTACGGTTTTTTATTTTATGATGCCAGGGTCAAAAGGTCTAAGCCCACATGAGCTTGCTCATAGGT
>ERZ773210.2704-NODE-2704-length-13832-cov-68.419104_pt1 | contig 13832 bp, 12 predicted proteins | sample MGYA00580528_ERZ773210 | MGnify/ENA primary metagenome ERZ773210 (study PRJEB29015, sample SAMEA2737769) | human gut metagenome | biome: human gut; feature: human-associated habitat; material: faeces | place: China | collected 2012 ...
ATCGATGGAGATTACCTTTTGAACAAATAGTTTATGTTGGGGATAATCCAAATAAGGATTTTATGGGACCAAAACAATTAGGAATGAAATTTTTATGGTTTAAAAATACAGATGGTCTGTATCAGTCTTCACAGATTGAAGCAGAAATAGGATGTTCAAAAAGTATAGAAGAAATAAAAAATCAATTATTGAAGAGAGGCTATAATAGTTATGGAAAACACAGATAAACCTTTATATAATCTCCGAAGGTTACAGCTAATGCAATTGGATATTTTAAAAGAAGTAAAGCGTGTATGCAATTTACATGGTTTTAAGTTTTTTATTATGAATGGAACATGTCTTGGGGCAATCAGACATCAGGGAGCAATTCCTTGGGACGATGATGTTGATATAGGAATGTACGTAGATGATTTTGATGAGTTTGTAAAATGTCAGAAAGATTTTTCCAGTAAGTACTTTCTACAAACAATTGACACAGATCCTGAATTTAAAACAATGATTGCACGTGTGAGATTAGAAAATACAACAATTATTGAGAAAGAGTTTGAAAATTGTGATTGCAATCATGGAGTGTTTATTGATATTTATCCACTTTTTGGATATCCATCAAATAAATTTAAAGCACATTTTAGAAGTTGGGAATCTCTGCTATATAGATTATTACTTGCACAAGATGCGCCTAAAAATCATGGAAAAATTGCAATTTTGGTAGGTAAAATGGTGCATAAGTCTATTCCTATGAGGATAAAAAGACATTTAATTAAAGTATTGGCTCAAAAGCTCAGAAGCGAATCAAGTGATTCAAAATGGGTTGCTTTTTTATATGGTATGGATGTTAAAATTTTTAGTACTATTAAATATCCACGAGAAATGTTTGAAACTCCTAGTATGCTGAAATATGAAGATGATATTTTTCCGGGACCCGCGGATTGGGATGGGTACTTGAAATTGAGATACAATGATTATATGAGATTGCCACCTAAAGAAAAGCGAAATTCATATCATAACTTTGAATATGTGGATCTTGATCATTCATATCTTGAGTATAAAGGAATATGGTACTTAAAATAAACAAATAGTATATGAGGTGAAAAATGAATACTGCATTGATTTTTGCTGGTGGAACTGGCACAAGGATGAAAAATAAAGATAAACCTAAACAGTTTTTAGAATTGAATGGCAAGCCTATAATAATTCATACAATAGAGCATTTTGACGAGCATCCAGAAATTGATGCAATTGTTGTCGTATGTATTGAAAGCTGGATTGATTTTCTGAAAAATAAATTAGAAAAGTTTAATATAAAAAAGGTTGTAAATGTTGTTCCTGGTGGGAAAACTGGACAGGAGTCAATCAGAAATGGATTAGTTGCAATACGCGATTATACATTTGGAATGGAAGATAATCCTATTGTATTGATACATGATGGAGTTCGACCTTTGATAAATGATAAGGTTATTTCAGATAATATAAAATGTGTAAAGGAAAATGGAAATGCAATAACAGTTGTTCCAGCTATCGAGACAATAATAGAAACCGATGATAATGGGAATATTGCAAAAGTTGCAGATAGGACACATTGTAAATTAGCTCGAGCGCCTCAAAGTTTTTATTTAAAAGATATTTTAAATGCCCATTATAAATCTATAAAGGACGGAAAGACTGAAATGATTGATTCTGCAATGTTAATGCAGTATTATGGTGCTGTTTTGCATACAGTAATTGGACCTGTTGAGAATATAAAAATTACAACACCGATTGATTATCATATTTTTAGAGCCTTGGTAATGGCTAAAGAAAATGAGCAAATTGGAGGGGTATAATGTATTTTGGTAAAATAATAGATGAAGATATTCAAAGAGTTATTGATAGTGAATATATAGATTGGGAAATATTTAGAAACAGTAATTTTTTAATTACAGGTTCAACTGGATTAATTGGTTCAGCGTTAGCAAGAACTTTAATGGTACAAAAAAGAAAGGTAAAAGATACAGGAAAACTTTATTTATTAGTTCGTTCTGAAGATAAGGCGCGATTATTATTTGGAGATGAATTGGATAGAGATGATGTTATTATATTAAAAGGGGATATTAGGGATAAGATAGTAGTAAATAATAAAATAGATTATATTGTTCATGCAGCGAGCACAACGACATCAAAATATATGGTTACAAATCCTGTAGAAACCCTTATGACATCTGTTAGTGGGACTGATAATATTTTGCAATTAGCAGTTGAACATAATGTTAAATCGATGGTATATCTTTCTTCTATGGAAATGTATGGATCAGTAGCATTGAACCAAAATCCAATAACTGAAGAAAAAAGTGGCTATATAGATGTTCTCAAAGTTAGAAGTTCATATTCTGAAGGAAAAAGAGCTTGTGAAAATCTTTGTGCCTCTTATGCAGTTGAATATAATGTTCCAGTGGTAATTGCACGACTTTCACAAATCTTTGGAGCTGGAGTTAATAAAAATGAAACAAAAGTTTATGCATCATTTGCTAAAAGCGCGATTAATGGTGATGATATCATATTGCATACAAAAGGGGAAACAATGGGAAATTACTGTTATATAAGTGATTGTATAGGGGCTTTGTTATGTTTATTATCAAGAGGAAAAGTTGGTGAAGCGTATAATGTTGTTAATGATAAAAATACAATGTTAATTAGAGAAATGGCAAAAATTGTTGTAGAAACGTTAGGAAAAGGTAAATCAAAAGTTGAATTTAATATTCCTTCAGATATTTCATTATATGGGTATGCACCTGAAACAAAATTAGAATTATCTGGGGATAAAATAAGAAAATTAGGATGGAAACCACAAATTAATATGGTAGAGATGTATAAAAGAATGGTGCAAGCGTGGAAAACAGATAAATAGAAAGAGAAAATGATTAAATATGGAAATTTCATATACAAATACTATGTGGAAAAAAATAAAAAGGTATTCGATAATATCATTTGATATTTTTGACACATTAATTAAAAGAAATGTTTGTATTCCTGAAGACGTATTCGATATTGTTCAAGAACAATTTGAAAAAAATAATAGTAAAAAATTAGGTATTTCATTTAAGGAAGAAAGAAAAAAAGCTGAGGAAAAAGCACGATTGAGTTCTAACTTGGAGGAGATTTCTTTAGAACTAATTTATACTTTTTTTACAAATAAAGTTACTCAGAAAGAAAAAAATATTTTAAAAGAATTGGAAATTCAAATAGAAGAAAAAGTATGTACAACTAACTATCCGATTTATAATTTATATCAGAGATGCTTAAAAGAGGGAAAAAGAATTATTTTAGTATCAGATATGTATTTACCTCAAAGAACTATAGAAAAGATACTTGAAAATTGTGGATATATAGAATATGAAAAGTTATATTTATCATCAACAATTGGACTACAAAAGATTACTACAAATTTGTTTAAATTTGTAATTAACGATATGAAAGTTAGTAAAAAAGAAGTAGTACATATTGGCGATAGTAAAAGAGCTGATTTTATAGCTTGCATGAAGGTAGGGATAAAATCCATTTTGTGCAATAGAAAAATAGTGAATACATGTTATGTGGGGATAAATGATATATATCAATCTGATAGAAATCCATATATGTATATTAATAATACCTTACCAAGATATAAAAATGAATCACATATGTTTCGATGGGGATATGAAGCATATGGTCCATTATTATTAGGTTTTTGTCAGTGGATACATAAGATGTTACGTGACAAAAAAATAGAGACCGCATTTTTTTTAGCTAGAGATATGTACTTGGTTGTTGATATATATAAAAAATTGTATCCTAATGAAAATATTAAATATTTAGAAATTTCACGAAAGAGTTTGCGACAAGCATATGTTTTGAAGAATGATAAGCTTGAGAGTATTTTTGATACTATGGCAAGAGTGAATTATTCTATATGTGAAATTTGTGATGCATTAGAAATAGATGTAGATGAAATTATTGAAAAGTGTAAAGAAGTTAATTTATATATTTCTGTAAGTGATAAATTCCCATTAAATGAAGACAAGAATAATGTTATTTTTAGTAATGTAGTGTTAGATAAATTAAAAAGTATAACGGATTATTCCGTTGAGTATTTGGAGCAAATGGGATTGAGACAAAAGGGGAAGTATGCTCTTATAGATATTGGATGGCATGGAACAATTCAAAATATGTTAGAAAAAATAACTGAAAATAAGTATACTGGAATTTATTTTGGCAGTACACTTAGAAAATCATTTAAAGAGATGGAAACATATGGATATTGGTTTGATACGGTTGATGAACAGGCAATATTGCCTAAACTTACAATGATAAGTATTTTAGAAGTTATGCTTTTTCCGAAAATAGGTACAACCATTTCGTATGAGAAAAAATCAAAAGGAATAGTACCAATATATGGAAAGTGTGAAATGGATGAATCCTATGAGCATGTTAAAGAATTTCAAAATGGTGCTTTAGAATTTATTAATAATTACGTAAAAAATTCTTTGTTTTTCAATAAAGAAATTTTATCCACCATAGCAGTAAAAGCTTATGAAAAAATGGCTTTTCAACCAACTATTTTACAGGCAAAAACCTTGTCATTATTACCATATGAAGAAGGAAAGGTGATGAGAATAGCTTATATAGATAATAAAAGAAATTATTTTTTTCGTCCTAAAAAAATTTTAACGGATTATGAAAAAGCTAAGTGGAAGACAGGGTTTATCAAACAATTAGTTCCTTTTGTGAAAAATCCTCATAGAATCGATTCTTTAATAAAAAAAATTAAATGGTATATTAAAAGTAGGTGATATTTCAATATAGAATCTAGTATCTAGTATTATACAGTGTATGATTATATATACGCTATTTGGAAAATTAAAGTACAAATCAGAATCAGAATTTATGGTACTTAATGTAGTAAAGTTAGAAACAGGAAAGGAAGTATGTTGTTTTGATAGTAATAACATCATATGAAAAGAGATAATGTATTTTATTTATTTAGTTTTACTATTTTGTATTTTTTTACTTGTATATAAAATATTTCATGAGGATTTGTTTATTCCTCCGGTAATGATGACATTTTGTTTTCTAATATGTTCTATTATAGTTGTAACAAGGTATACTGATTGGAATGTTGGAACATTTTCAATGTATTCAGGTGTAATGTTATTAATTGGAATTATTTCTTATATAATTGGAGGTTGTATATCTTATTATTTTGGTTCGCTCTTTGAATTGAAGCATAGAGTAGGAAAGCTACAACATTTAGATATTAGAAAACGAATAGACATTTCATTGACATTATTGATAATAGCAAATTTTATAGGAATTATTGAATTGGTTTTATTTGCTAGATATGTTATAAATACTGTTCTATCAATGAACTATAATCATTCTACATTTGCGAAATTGCTTTTTAGTTATAGATGGATTTTGATGCGTAATCTTATTCCAGTAGAGTTATCAATGCCTACTTATTTAAGCTTTTTAAAGTATACTGTTGAAATGTTTTCTGCGTTTGCAATATATGTTTATATACATAATAAATGTATGAAATGTTCTGCGAGAAAAGATAGACTATTAATTTTAGTGAGCTTGTATTGGCCGTTAAACGCGTTACTTACGTCGAGTCGTGGTGATATAATAACTCTTTTAGCTGAAATAATCTATTTAATATATTTTTTTAATGGAATAAATAGAGGATTTTCTGCTAATACATCAACAAGAATGCTAGGTAAAAGCGTGAAAATTTTGATTGTTTTTTTATTATTTTTCTTTTTGTTTTCTGTATATCAAAACAGAATTAGTAGTAATAATACACTATGGAATTCTATTACAGTATATTTTGCAGGTGGTGTACGTGCTTTTGATATATTTGTAAAGGAACCATTGGAACGTAATACAGGATTAATCGGTAATGATGAAACATTAAGGTATTTTTCGACTTTTTTTGCAGTGCATCGAGGACAAGGGCAGAAGACGCTATTGCCTTTGGAATTTCGTTATATTAAAGGGAAGTCAATAGGAAATATATTTACTGCTTTTAGAAGATATTATAGTGATTTTGGAATTGGTGGAATTATATTTTTTTCTATAATGCTAGGCTTTGTTATGACGTTATTATATGCTAAAAGTCGAAGTTATTGTCAAAAAAGGGAAAACTGCTTTTATATTTTGGCGTTTGCATGGTTATCCAAGAGTGTTTTTTTTATGGCAATAGAAGATTATTTTTATGTTTCTATTATTTCACTAAATGGTCTATATAAAGTAATAATATTGTACATCTTATATATGAGGCTAGTTAAACATAAGAAATTATTGAAATTAAGTAAAAAAAGGTTATTAAGAATTAAACGGATAGCTTCAAAATAAAGTAGATGGTATGGAATTAAAAAAAGTGCTTTAAAATTAATACTTCATAGTAAAGTAATAACGATTTGTGCATGATGCGAATATTATATCATCAGTGGCAAAAATAATTATATGTATAGATAATAAGAAGTAAACGGTATTAGTTAACTAAATATTAATGCATCGATGTTCTTTGCAGAAAGGCAGATTAAACAATGAAAAAGAAATCATCACTTCGAGATAATGCTATATTGAATATTATATATAAACTATCTAGCATTTTGTTTCCATTAATTACATATCCGTATGTTTCGAGAATTTTACTGGCTGATAATCTTGGAAAGGTTTCTTTTTTTACTTCTTTAACCAATTATATGTTAATGATAGGATCGTTAGGAATATATACATATGGTGTTAGAGTTGTAGCCAAAAATCGCAATAATAAAAAGGAAATGTCAGTAGTTGTAAAAGAATTATTTTTAATCAATTTGATAGTGACGGCTGTGGTTTCTGTTTTGCTAATATTTTCTATCATATTTGTTAAGAAATTTCAAGAGAATTCGTTGTTAATGTTAATAAGTGTTTGTCAAATACTAATTGCTCCAGTGGGGATGGAATGGCTATATGGAGGTCTTGAACAATATGGATATATTGCTATAAGATCTATAGTCATGAAGAGTATTTCGCTTGCTTTAATATTTATATTTGTGCATAAAAAAGATGATTATATAATATATGCAGCAATCCTTATGTTGGGTTATGTAGGAAATTATATATGTAACTTTTTTCATTCAATGCGATTTGTAGATTATACTATAAAACAAAAGTGGAAGTTTAAAAGACATATAAAAGCAGTACTTATATTATTTGCTTCAATTTTGGCAATTAATATATATACTAATGTTGATACAATTATGTTAGGATTTATTGATGGTGATAAAGCAGTTGGATTATATGATATTGCTTGCAAAGGAAAGCTAGTTTTACTTTCTCTTATTAATGCAATAAGTGCAGTACTCTTTCCTAGATTGTCATATTATTTAGCAAATAATGATATGAGTTCATATAATAAAATACTAAGAAAATCTATTTCTATAATTATGGGAATAGCTATACCATTATCAATATTTTTTATAATAGAAGCTAATGATGTTGTCACATTTTTGGGGGGAAATGCTTATAAAGATGCAACTCTTTGTATGCAGATTTTGATGCCAATATTAATTGTATCAGGATTTTCAAATATTACAGGTAATCAAATATTACTACCGCATGGTAAAGATATTTCTTATATGAAAGCTGTTATTATGGGGGCTTTGGTTGATATTATATTAAACTTAATTTTTATGCCTAGATACAGTTTATATGGAGCAGCATTAGCAACACTGATGGCTGAAATTGTGCAAATGTTATTACAATTGTGGGAAGCAAAAAAATATTTGAAAAATAATGTTGATTTTAAAGGATTGTTTAAAATAGTTCTATCATGTTTTGTTTCAACAGTAATAACATGTTTAGTAATGTATAATAATACATTTAACTCTATTATAGCTTTGATCATTTCATTTACAATTTATGTAGGAATATATATATTAATGATGTTTTTGCCCATGGTGTCAAAAAGGGCAAAGTAGGCAATGCAATTAAGCAAGATGTTTGATATACAAAAACGAATTGCTAAAGGTGAGATATTAATCAATAATTGATATCTTAATGAATGAAATAAATAACTTTGTCAATTAATAGAGGAATTTTAATATGTGAATATGGAGAAATATAACTCATTATGTTAGAAGAAAATATTACAATAACGGATTTAAAAGAGTATAGAGTTTTTATGTATGATGATGGAAATATAGGGTTGTTTTACAATTTTCCTCAGAAGATTTCTATAGTGAGTTCAGTAATCAGAATTGGAAGTGTTCAAGTCATAAATAGTAGTAATATTTGTAATATAACACGTGATTATGATATTGTGCATGTCAATATGTGTGATGGTACTTTTATTCAAATGAAGCTTGAGTCGAATATGTAAATTAATCATGTTTTTATACAGTCAGCATTTATATTAATTGATAGGGGAATGAATATGGAATATCAGCGGTCAAGAAATTAGCTTATAGGTGTAAAGAAATAGGGATGAAAGCAATTTATCTATACGTTGTTTCGTCAAATGTTTCAGCATTTAAGATGTATAAAAGATTAGGTCTTAAGGATTATTTTGTTCAAAATGAAGAGAGAACAGATGATTCATATTTAATTTTGTATGTGTAGTAATTTGACAAATTATGATTATCATATGTGAACCATTCGAAATATAATATATATGTTCAAAGGGGGATAAAGAATATGCTAAAATTTAAGAATCCAAAAAAATTGGGAGTGCTGATGATATTAATTAGCTTGTTTTGTACAGTGCCCAATTATAGTGTTTTTGCAAATAATAGCCTAATCACAATAACCAGTCAGCCGAAGGACATCAGCGTGCAGCTTGGAGAGAAGGCAAAGGCAAGCATAGCAGCAACAGGAACAAACCTGGGCTATAAGTGGCAGTTCAGATACAAGGGACAGAGCAACTGGAATGACTGGGGAACAGGAAGCAGCTTTACAAGTGCAGTAGGATCAAAAGGGTACTGGAACGGACTAACATTCAGGTGCATAGTAAGTGACAGCAAGGGAAACAGTGTAACATCATTAGAGAAGACACTGACAGTAATAAAACCGGAAATAGCAATAACCAGTCAGCCGAAGGATATCAGCGTGCAGCTTGGAGAGAAGGCAAAGGCAAGCATAGCAGCAACAGGAACAAACCTGGGCTATAAGTGGCAGTTCAGATACAAGGGACAGAGCAACTGGAATGACTGGGGAACAGGAAGCAACTTTACAAGTGCAGTAGGATCAAAGGAGTACTGGAACGGACTGACATTTAGATGTGTTATAACCGATAGTAGTGGAAATACTACAGTTTCACAGGAAAGATATCTTTATGTAATAAAAAATGAAGATTGGGAACTTCCAATCATGTAATAATAAATTAATAGTAAAATAGATTTATATTTTATTAATGGGTATTGAGGGGATATTGTATGTTTGTATTCTTAATGTGCTGGAAACTAAAATAATTCGATGGATTGCATAAACAATAAGTGATGAATAATTCATCGCTTATCATATTTCAAAACATGGGTAAACAGTAAATGACTATTGTTTTTTGCTTCTTTACCAGTTTTACAGCAGTAAGGTTCTATTTCCTGGAACATTATTAACTATGGCTATGGACTAGTGGATTTTATGTATACGAAAACTATCTGCAGTTGTAGAATATTTTCAAATTTATATTGAATTGTTAAAAAAGTAGCAACTTGGAACTATAAAATAATATATGTCTTTTATGATTTAGGTGAACAGATATGAAAAAACAGATAGCAAGCACAATAATAATTCTGCTCTTTGGCACTGTAATTACGATCACAGCCATAACAACAAAGAATACAGGGACAGATGTTAGAAATAAAGTGGATTCAGAAACAGTCACAGAGGCAGTGGTAGACATAGAGAATGTCTTAGATACAGAAAACACAGAGATAAGTGATGCAGATCAGAATTCATCAGATTCCTCAAAAGATAAATCTGATTATGCAAATAATAATGAAAAAAAATCGACAGATACAAAGAAAAACTTAAATAACGATTCCAAGGGTTTATATGAGACCGATATAATTAAAAATGATGAATCAGGCATCGCAGACAATGCTGATAAAAAATATTCCAGAGACAAAGACTTAGGCAGTAACAATTCGGAAACCGATACCAATAAAGCGGATAAAAAGACCAAAAAGGATTCAAGAGTCAATGATTTAAACAGGAGTAATTCGGGAACCGATGGAAATAATGATAAAAAATCTGATAATGGAGTGATAGAACTTCCGATTATACCGATAGATTAGAGCTATGGAGGATTAACGTATGCATAAAGGAAAGAGATTAATTAGCCTGATTTTATCACTCATTATGTTATTTACAATGGTTCCATCAACCTTTGCAATGGCTAGTGAGAGCATGAAGACTGAAAGTACAGTGACTGAAGGCTCAAAGTCCGAAGAAAATGTTTATTATGCAGTAAATCCACTTTATAAGGATGTTATTAGCATTGATGATTTAAAGAAAAAACTGGATTCTGAGGCAGAAAGCTCAGAGGATAGTCAGTTCTATAGGGCTTCTTCAGGACAGTATTTTTCGGATTATAAAGATGCATCTTCCTATATCAGAAAGCAGATGGTTAGCAGAAGTACTGAGATTTCGTTGAGTTTTCCATCTTCGTGGTTTGATACATATGATGCAGTTTACTGGGATTTGTTGAATGATGCAATGACATGTGATGACAACTCTACAGGTCAGGAGGGAGATGCGCTCATATATGGATATGCTGGCTGCCGTACTTCAATAAGTAGTGTCTCTGGATATATAAAATATACGATGCTATATCATTCTGATGCTAATCAGGAGGAGCAGCTTACAAACACTGTAAATGTGGCAATGACTGAGCTTAGCCTGAATGGTCTGACAGAGGCTAAAAAGATAAAAAAAATTCATGACTATATCTGTGACCGTGTCGACTATGCATACAATTCAACCGATGAACAGATATACACTGCATATGGTGCTCTTTGCACAGGCAAAGCTGTGTGTCAAGGATATGCTGTGCTTTTTTATAGGCTGTGCAGGGATGCAGGGCTGTCTGTCAGAATCATAAGTGGCATCGGAAATGGTGGTTCACATGCATGGAATATAGTGCGTATCGGAAGAAAATATTATAATGTGGATTGCACCTGGGATGGACAGGATTCAGCCACATACAATGGCTATCTGCTGAAATCGAATTATGATTTTGATGATCATATCAGAGAATCCTGGAATGTGGTTAGCAGTCATACTCTGGATTATACGTCGGATGAGTTTAATAAAAAGTATCCTATGACTGAGAAATCGTGGGATGCAACAGATGATGCCAATGATACCGATGAAATTACATATGCACACAGAGAGGATGCAGTTTCCGGTGCGGTTACGTTGAAGGTTGAGTGGAATGATCCAGTATTGGGACAGCCGAACACCTTTCATGTTTCAGCAACAGGTGGCAGTGGAAAGTATTTATTCAGGATGGATGCACCGAGCTATTCAAGTCCGGGAGAATGGGCTTTTGAATCAGTAGCAGATCCAAGCCGTGGTGAGTGGATGAATTATACATCAGAGTGTACATTACATGATTATACATTTACCATTACAGCTAGTGGTACGTATAACTTCAGATTTTATATGATGGATAAACTGGCAGGAGTGACTTACTTGCGAGTGAGTTTTAATATCAGCGTGTCAGATGACAATTATCCGAGTGTTGCTTCGATTGTGAAGTCAGCTGTAGCTGAGTGCAACAGCAAGACAGATGGCTCTGAGTATAGCAAGGCTTTGTGGCTGCATGACTGGTTGCTGGAACAGCTTCATTACGATAAAACCCTTAAGTGGTCTTCGGCGGAAAGCGCTTTGACCAGAGGGCTTGGTACCTGTCAGTCCTACGAGAGCGCTTATGCTAAGCTGCTTACGGCGGCAGGTATAGAAAACAGCGAGACAAGGGATACATATGACGGACATACATGGAATGCCATGAAACTTGATGGGCAGTGGTATCAGACGGATTGTACATGGGATGACAGCAATGACAATTGGTATAATTTTGATCAGAGGCATTTATATTTTGGCCTTACGGATGAGCTTATGGCTATAGCACACCCGGGACACAGTAAAATTTATACTGTAGATGGTTACGCAACACGTTCCACCAGTCTTTCTGATAATTATTTTGTTAGGACAGGGGATGCAGGTAAATGGGCGAAGACATATGCGGACAGAATTCAGAAAAATCTTGATGCAGGAAAAACAGAATTTGATATAGCAACCGATAATTCGTCATATCCGCCAAGTATTTCAGGCATTCAAAATGGAATCACAGCATATGCGATTGACCAGATGACATGGACAACCGGAAAAAGAGTTGTAACCTTAAAGACAACCGGAAATGCCAATAACTTCGTATTTACAGCTGAGTATGGTTCGGATAGTCAAACAATCAATCTATATGGTATAAGCATAACACTGAAGGACAATATTGATGTAAACTATTATATGGAGCTGTCTGATTCAGTGATGGAGAGCGATGCTTATCTGGAGTTTAAGATTGCGGGCAAGACCTACAATATCAATGTAAATGATGCTGCTGAGGATAATGTGGATGGCAAAAAGCTATACAGGTTCTCATGCCCGGTGAGTGCCGCGCAGATGTCTGATAATATTGATACCAGGGTTGTGATTGATAACGAAACCGAAAAAGAGTACTCCTACAGTGTACAGGAGTATGCAAAAACGCTTTTATCAAGAAGTAATGAGTATTCAAACGAAACTGTTAAACTGGTGAAGTCACTTGTCAACTATGGAGCTGCAGCGCAGACTTTCTTTAATTACAATACAGCTAACCCAGCTAACTCTATTTTGAACGATGCTGATAAAGCGGTTGCTGAAGCCGATTTTGATGCATACAAGGCTGTTATTAAGACTGATAATAGTGATGCAGATAGAGGATTAACATATTATGGAAGTTCTTTGATATGCAGATCTGAGATGACTGTGAGACATTACTTTATGGTGAGAGAAGGCTGTGATATAAATGATTACAAGTTCAGCTATGTTAATGTAGATGGCTGTGAAGATAGCCTTTCACCAAAAAAGGTTTCGGACAGTGGAATATATTGTGTAGATATAAACGGAATAATGGCATACAATCTAAGCAGAAATTATGTATGCAAAGCCATGGGAAGGGATAGAACCTGTGTTTTAGAACTGTGTTATGGTCCATTCAGTTATGCATATAAAGTTGTAAACAGCGAAAGCTCGTCAAAGGAGCTGAAGAAACTGATGAACGCGGTATATATGTATTCAGAGATGACTAGGGCATTATATTTATTGTCTGACTTGCAGAGAAGATAGATGAATATGTATTGATGAGCAGATTAAAGAAGTATGAAAAAATAAAAACTATATCATAATTAAAATTGCTATATAGTCAATTGCCATAGAAAATACAGGTTTTAGTAAGAAATGGAGAAGCTCTTGAAAACATTAGCAAGGCACTATTAGAAGTGGCATCAAGTATGGCATATTTTGGAAATGAATGTAAAGAGATATATAATCATAATTATCCGGAAGAGAGCTATGAGGCATTTGTTTTATTTATGGAGCGTATCTGAAACTAAGAAGTCTGTGTTAGAAAATGAAATAATTAAAATGGTTATTGATAATATATCAGATAGAGAAGTAAAGGATGTTATGAAACCGTTGTTCAGTGAGTGGTGAAATTATTAAGTATTATTTACAGTATGGAGACCAGCTATGAAAAGTCAACCATAAATTAGCAAAAAATTTCTTTTTCATAT
>ERZ773210.2714-NODE-2714-length-13792-cov-13.501711_pt1 | contig 13792 bp, 14 predicted proteins | sample MGYA00580528_ERZ773210 | MGnify/ENA primary metagenome ERZ773210 (study PRJEB29015, sample SAMEA2737769) | human gut metagenome | biome: human gut; feature: human-associated habitat; material: faeces | place: China | collected 2012 ...
TGCCTTTCTTGGTCTGATGCATCTCCGGATCGCGTTGCTGCTCTTTGTTCTTGGTAGAGCTGGGTGCCTCAATGATGGTGGCATCCACCAAAGTGCCTTGGGTCATCATGACGCCTGCTTCGGCCAGCCAGCGATTGATGGTCTTGAACAATTGACGGGCCAGTTGATGCTGCTCGAGCAGGTGGCGGAAATTCATGATGGTGGTGCGATCCGGCAGGGCGCTATCCAGGGATAATCGGGCAAACAGGCGCATGGAGGCGATTTCGTACAGGGCATCTTCCATGGCACCGTCGCTCAGGTTGTACCAATGCTGCATGCAGTGAATACGCAGCATGGTCTCCAGCGGATAGGGCCGTCGGCCATTGCCCGCCTTGGGATAAAACGGCTCGATGACAGCGGTCATATTCTGCCATGGCAGAATCTGCTCCATGCGGGAGAGGAAAATCTCTTTTCGGGTCTGACGGCGCTTAGTGCTGAATTCACTATCGGCGAAGGTGAGTTGATGGCTCATGATGTCCCTCTGGGATGCGCTCCGGATGAATATGATGATCTCATATCAGGAACTTGTTCGCACCTTCCCTAACCATCTCAACCGTTAGGCCTTTATTGGCCTGGTTGATACCTTCAGACACGGCAATCAGCTCTTTACCGATGCGTGAGGTATCATCAACAAACTTCGCCTTCAACTGAGACAGTTCGGCTTCAATTGCCATTTTCTTTTTGGTCAATTCGATAAGAGTCATAATCATCTCCGCGCTTAAGGCCGCGCCGCCGAACGGTTAATACAAGACTTCAACGCATTTTTCTGTGTTTTATTGGGCGGTGGATGGCCGCCGGTTGTCATAACTAAGCAACCTCTGTGAAGTTGCTGAGGTATGCCCGATAAAAAACCCGCCGGAGCGGGTCAATCGTTTGTTACTGTGTAACCTTCGTTTTCAAGCCAGCGAACCACATCAGATTCATCCATTGCATCAAGAAGTGATGCCGCCGTGTACTCAGAAATAATTTCTTCCGGCTTAACACATTCAACTAACTCGATACTGTCGATATCGATTTCCATATGCCTATTCCATACGTCGCCGTATGGGTTAATAGAGTTAATTTGTTTAACTTTTAACGTCGCATCTATTGCCATCGCCTTACCCTCTGTCGTTACCCGCTGATGCGGGAGAAATTCTTTATCTATCAGCTGCTACAACTCATCACGAATCTGTGAGAGTGTGCTGATCGCCTGGTAATGACCGCGACGCTGCTCTTCTGTTTTGAACGCGCGCATATCGTCTTTTATCGATGCGATTGCCTTATTCAGAACTTCCACTTGCGCTTCTTTAATCGCCTGTTTGCGTGGCTTCTGACGCTTCTTAGGAAGGTCTCTTAAACACGCCGGAATGTATGTCTGAGTCATAAAAAATCCTCTTGTGATTCAGCCCAGCCCACTCAACTTCGAATTGACTGGAATAAATCTGTTTGCGCTTCGCACCTCTCATCACGCCAGTGTTGCCCGTTCCCACGCCTTTATCGCTCTCGCGAGGGGGTAGCCTCACACCGACCGGATCGCGCCCGGTGCTACGCCGCACATTTGCGTTGGGGTCTAAACAGGATTACTCAGTGCTGTTCCGACTTTGCATGTTGTTAAAAAGCAGGCGACTTACTGTCCGCCGCTGGCTAACTTCGCTCAGCTGTCGATGTTTCGTTTCGATGGGCTAACAATAGCTAAAGCGATTATTTAGGTCAATCGCCAAAGTGATATTTATAATCGAATAAGCGATAATTAGTTGATATATAAGGCGATTTATTTTTTAAATTTAAGTGATATTTTGTGATGGAGGCAAGAAAAGACGCCTGTAAAGCGATGGGTTTAAGATTGGGCGAAAAAAACTCGGCACATGGCCGAGTTGGATCGTTTTGCAGATTAGCCTTTCCTAGGCATCCGGCGCGCGCCTGAAAGGTAAATCATAGAGGGCATCAATTGTGAGCTGGGGGAAGATGTTTTTTGTTACTTCGAGGATTTTATCAGGACCAGATACTGGGGCTAGCATAGGCCCAATTCTGCTGTCGTTCTCGTCATGAACTGCTGAAAGCCAGCCAATGTTATCTGTATCATGGATTGTAGGAATGGTGATTTTTGTATGAGCACCTAACTCAAATATTGTCTTTATTTTGTTTGGAGCTGAAACAACCCCCAGGCCGAAAGCATTCAATGGATATTTACGAACGTTTATCCCGAACTCATGTTCACCCACACGGCTTAGCATATAACCTTTATTTAGGGATATCACTAACTGATCTGCGTCAGGTGTAATTCTATCCTTTATCATTTGAGCATAATTTACAGGCAAGCAATCATCATCATCGTACCTAAAAGTGAATACCTGCTCATTATAAGCTATGTCACTTATAACGGCCTTTGCTGCGGATGCAATGTCAGAATCATCTCCCATTTCAATTAGATGAATATTCGACTTGGTAGATACAAGAGATTCTATTTGACCCTTGTATGGCTCAGGTAGATCTCCATTGATAAGCAAAATGGCATGAACGTCTGGATCCGCTTCAATCAAGCTTAAGTAAGTAGGTAAACAAAAATTAGAGAAAAGCTTTACTCTTTTCTCGAGCTTTTCCTTGGTAAAAACGATTCTCTTCGCATCAGACAAAGACTTTCCTTTCGTTGCCCGAAAGGCACCTAATGTTTTGTTTGTTACTAGGCTAAGTCTTGTTATGCCTATAAGCTTCATGCAAATAACTCCTAGTTTAATAATGTACTGCCAGAAATTTACCAGCTATGCGCTGACCAGAATACTTTGCCTATAATTCTTACCTCGTCATGAAATTTATCTCTAGTAATGATTTCGTCTGGATATTCATCACGATTTATTGAGCGAATTATGACAGAGTCAGGAGTGGCAATTAGTATTTTTATCCTGAGCAGATCGGCTTGACAGATGGCATACGTTTTTCCGTCTCTTATCTCTATATCTTTTATATTTATTCCTACGACGTCACCATCATTGAGCATTGGCTCCATGCTTCTGCCAGTTACCCTAACAAGCTTTGCGTCGTCCTCGCAGATATTTCTACTTTTTAGATAATGGCGCCTAAAGGAAAGGGTAAATTCCTCATCCTCTTCAAGTGCCTCACATCCGGGACCTGCAGAAAGATTTATACTCAAAAGGGGGATCTCCACAAACTCTTGTTTCTGGACATCACTCATATCTTCCCATACAGCTGCTTTGAGCCTAGATTCTCTTACTGTTGAATATGCGGGAGAGTGCTCTCTCAGCCTGTCGCTAAGCATATCTCCCTCGCCAGAACTCAGCCACTCAGGTCGAACACCCAAGACCTTAGCGATCTCAACGGTCTTCCTAGAACTATCAGCGCTGTTCAATAACTTATTTACGCTCGACTGAGCCATGCCCACAGCTTTAGCCAACCCACCCTGAGTAAAGCCGGCATAGTCCATTGCTGCTCTCAATCTCTCTGAAAAAGTCATACACACCTCAAATTCTAAAACGAGTTTTATTTTATAGCTCCGGCGATTTATAAGCAAAATCGCATAGGCGATTGACATTCGCTAAAGTGATATCAATAATCATCTAAAACCCATAGCTGAGGTGATTATGAAAAACGAAGCAGTACAAAAAGCGATTGCCATCGCGGGTAGCCAGAAAGAGCTGGCGCGTCGTTGTGGCAAGGCACAGTCAACCATTTGCGATTGGCTCAACGGGAAGAAGCGGATCTCCCCCATCCGATGATTAATAGGAGTTTTCGATTATGTCAGGACCACCGAAAACCCCGACCCATCTGCGTCTGGTGAGGGGTAACCCATCAAAACGCCCGATCAATAGAGACGAGCCGCAACCCCCGGCAGGGGTACCCCCAACTCCGAAGCATTTCGACAAGCAGGCGAAGTATTGGTTTAAGCGAATGGCTGAAGAGCTTGATGCCGTCGGTGTCGTTTCTCAGTTGGACGCCCGTGCACTCGAACTGTTGGTCGAGGCTTACACCGAGTACCGGCATCACTGCGACACGCTGGAGATCGAGGGGTATACGTACCGGACTGAAACGCAGACCGGGGATGTGCTGATTAAGGCGCACCCGGCGGCAATCATGAAGGCTGATGCCTGGAAGCGTCTCCGCGCCATGCTGGCCGAATTCGGCATGACGCCTGCCAGCCGGTCAAAGGTCAGCACCAAAACGCCGGATGCGGTTGATCCGCTGGCTGAGTTCATGAAAGCGAGGGATTAATGGCCAAGGTTGCAGAAGGTATCCGCTACGCCGAGCGCGTCGTGGCGGGGGAGATTATTGCCTGTGAGTATGTCCGGCTGGCATGCCAGCGTTTTCTAGACGATCTGAAAAACGGCGAGGCGCGTGGGATTTTCTTCAGCGAACCCCGGGCGCAGCACATCCTGAATTTTTACAAATTTATACCCCACGTTAAGGGGGCGCAGGCCGGTCAGCCCATCGACCTGATGGACTGGCATATTTTCATTCTCATCAATATCTATGGGTTTGTGATCCCGCTGGTGAACGAGGAGACTGGCGACGTGGTGCTGCGCAACGATGGCAGCGGCCGCCCGGTGATGGTGCGGCGGTTCCGCACCGCTTACAACGAGGTGGCGCGTAAGAACGCCAAATCCACACTTTCATCTGGTGTCGGCCTGTATATGGCTGGTGCAGATGGCGAGGGCGGCGCTGAGGTTTATTCGGCGGCCACAACCCGAGACCAGGCGCGTATCGTGTTTGAAGATGCCAAGAACATGGTGAAGAAAGCGAAAGCGACACTGGGCCGCCTGTTTGAGTTCAACAAGCTGGCGATCTACCAGGAGCAGAGCGCGTCGAAGTTCGAGCCCCTTTCCAGCGACGCGAACAACCTGGACGGCCTGAACATCCACTGCGGCATTGTCGACGAGCTGCACGCCCATAAAACCCGTGACGTCTGGGACGTGCTGGAGACAGCAACCGGTGCGCGCCTGCAGTCGCTGCTGTTCGGCATTACCACCGCCGGCTTTAATAAAGAAGGCATCTGCTATGAGCTGCGCGATTATGCCATCAAGGTACTGCGCGGTTTCAACAGCGATGTGGAAGGAGCGGTTAAGGACGATACCTTCTTTGCCATCATCTACACCCTGGACGAAGGCGACGACCCTTTTGATGAAACGGTCTGGCAGAAGGCGAATCCGGGCCTCGGCATCTGCAAGCGCTGGGACGATCTGCGTCGCCTGGCGAAGAAGGCCAAAGAGCAGGTGTCCGCCCGCGTTAACTTTTTCACCAAACACATGAATATCTGGGTTACGGCGGAGTCTTCCTGGATGGACATGCTGAAGTGGGAAAAATGCGAACTCATCGCGCCGGCGCATGAACTGAAAACCTATCCGCTCTGGGTGGGGGTCGATCTGGCGAACAAAATCGATATCTGCGCCGCGGTAAAAGCCTGGCGTTCTCCCGACGGGCACGTTCACACCGACTTTAAATTCTGGCTGCCGGAAGGGCGGCTTGAGAAGTGTTCCCGGCAGATGGCCGAGCTCTACCGCAAATGGGCGGAACTGGACAAGCTCATCCTGACCGACGGGGATGTGATAGACCACGCGCAGATCAAGGAAGAACTTCAGGCGTGGGTGGCCGGTGAAAGCCTGAAAGAAATCGGTTTTGACCCGTGGAGTGCCACGCAGTTCAGCCTGGCGCTTGCCGAGGAAGGCCTGCCTCTGGTGGAGGTTCCACAGACGGTCCGCAACTTCTCCGAAGCCATGAAGGAAGTCGAGGCGCTGGTTTACGGTGGACGGCTCCATCACAGCAATCACCCGGTGATGAACTGGATGATGTCGAATGTGACGGTTCGGCCGGATCGTAATGACAATATCTTCCCCAACAAATCGACCCCGGAAGCCAAGATTGACGGCCCGGCGGCGCTGTTTACCGCAATGAGCCGTCTGCTTGTTAACGGTGGCAACGACCAGCAGGACCTGAGTGGATTCTTTGACAACCCCATCATGGTAGGTTTCTGATGAAGAAAAGTAAGCAGCCGGGCAAGGTAAAAAGCGCCTTGCTCAACTGGCTGGGCGTGCCCATCAGCCTGACTACCGGAACGTTCTGGCAGGAGTGGTATGGCACGAGCAGCAGCGGCAAGGTGGTCACGGCAGATAAGGCGATCCAGCTTTCGGCCGTCTGGGCCTGCGTCCGGCTTCTGAGCGAGTCGGTGTCCACGCTGCCGGTTAAGATTTACACCCGACAGGCAGATGGCTCGCGCAAGCTGGCGCAGAACCATCCGGTATACCAGGTGCTTTGTCGCCGTCCGAATCTGGAAATGACGCCGTCGCGCTTTATGTTGATGGTGGTGGCCAGCATCTGCCTGCGCGGAAATGCCTTTGTCGAGAAGCTGTTTATCGGCAATAAGCTGGTGTCGCTGGTGCCACTGCTGCCCCAGAACATGGTGGTGAAGCGGCTTGATACCGGGCGGCTGGAATACACGTACACCGAGGATGGCAAGAAACGCGTTATTCCCGAAAAGAACCTGATGCACATCCGTGGGTTCGGTCTCGATGGTGTCTGCGGCATGATGCCGATGAGGACGGGTCGGGATGTAATCGGCTCCGCGATGGCAGTTGAAGAATCTGCTGCAAAGATTTTTGAACAGGGCCTGCAAAGCTCCGGGTTTCTCTCATCGGACAATGCGCTGGACGAAGATCAGCGGGAAAGACTTCGCGGTTATATGGCGAAGTTTACCGGTTCCAAAAACGCCGGAAAAATCATGGTGCTTGAGGGCGGCCTGAAATATCAGGGTGTCACCATGAACCCTGAAGATGCCCAGATGCTGGAAAGTCGCTCATTCAGTATTGAGGAAATTTGCCGCTGGTTCCGCGTACCACCGTTTATGGTCGGGCATACTTCGAAGCAAAGCAGCTGGGCATCGAGCCTGGAGGGGATGAATCTCCAGTTCCTGACCCACACGCTGCGCCCGCTGCTGGTGAATATTGAGCAGGAGATTTCCCGCTGTCTGCTGAATGGTGAAGAGGACCTCTTTGCCGAGTTCTCGGTAGAAGGCCTGCTGCGCGCCGACAGTGCTGGCCGGGCGGCGTACTACACCAGTGCGCTGCAGAACGGCTGGATGTCCCGTAACGACGTGCGCCGCCTGGAGAACATGCCACCGATTGAGGGCGGCGATCTTTATACGGTGCAGCTCAACCTGACGCCGCTTGAAGACCTGAAGCAAAACAGCCAGGCAGCACAGGCTTTCGCGCTGCGACAGGTCCATAACCACGTATTCCCCGACATCCCCTTCGAACAGTCCCCGCTGAAACAGGCGGCTTAGGAGTATCCATGACGATTAAAAGCCTTCCGGCTGCGCCGGAGGGGCGACCTTTTGCGCGCGAAAAACCCGATCTGCCAGCTGCGGCAATGGAGCGCTGGAACGGTGGCATCCGTGCTGCCCGGGACGGTGACAACAGCATTTCTATCTTCGACGTGATTGGTGCTGATTACTGGGGAGAGGGTGTGACGGCCAGCCGCATTGCGGGTGCGCTGCGCTCGCTCGGCGGTGCTGACGTGACGGTTAACATCAACAGCCCGGGCGGCGACATGTTCGAAGGCCTGGCGATCTACAACCTGTTGCGTGAGTACGACGGCAAAGTCACTGTGAAGGTTTTGGGTCTGGCGGCGTCCGCCGCGTCGGTCATCGCGATGGCCGGTGATGATGTACAGATCGGACGCGGCGCCTTCCTGATGATCCACAACTGCTGGGTCTATGCGATGGGTAACCGTCACGACCTGGCGCAGATCGCCGCTGACATGGAGCCGTTTGATAAAGCGATGAGCGATATCTACCAGGCACGCAGCGGCCTCGATGCCACTACGGTCAACAGGATGATGGACGGCGAAACCTATATTGGCGGCAGTGACGCGGTGGCGAAAGGATTTGCTGACAGCCTCCTCTCCGCTGATGAAATCGCGGACGACGACAGCCCGGCGGCGGCGCTGCGCAAGCTTGATGCGCTGCTGGCCAAAACCGATACGCCGCGCTCTGAGCGTCGAAAACTTCTTAAAGCCTTATCCGGCAGCAAGCCAGGCGCTGCTGCCATCCCTGAAGGTACGCCGGGCGCTACCGAAGAAATCAACCCTGACAATATCAAACAACTTGAAGACGCCCTGGCGGCGTTCGGCCAATAAGGAAAGACCATGTCTGAAGTTAACGAATTACTGAAAAAAGTTTCTGCGAAGCTGGAAGAAGTTTCCGGCACTTTCAGCCAGAAAGCCGAGGATGCGCTGAAGGAGGCTAAAAGCTCTGGTCAGCTGTCTGCGCAAACCAAAGAGGCAGTGGATAAAATTGCCACTGAACACAATGCGCTGAACGATGCGCTTAAGTCGCTGAAATCTTCAGTAGGCGAAATTGAGCAGCAGGTAGCTCAGATGCCGCTGGCCAGCGCTGCAAAAATTATCGAGACCGTCGGCCAGACCGTTATCAGCAGTGAAGCGCTAAAAGCTTTCGCGGCAAGCGTTGAAGGCGGCAAGCGCGTCAGCGTTCCGGTTAATGCTGCGCTGATCTCCACTGACGTGGCAACCGGCGTGGTCGAGCCGCAGCGCCTGCCGGGTATTGATACCGCGCCGAAGCAGCGCCTCTTCATCCGGGATCTGATTGCTCCGGGGCGCACCTCGGCGCCAGCCATCTTCTGGGTGCAGCAGACCGGATTCACCAATTCGGCGAAAGTCGTGCCGGAAGGCACCGCCAAGCCGTACAGCGATATCCAGTTCGCCACGCAGATCACTCCGGTGACCACCATCGCGCACATGTTCAAGGCGTCCAAACAGATCCTGGATGATTTTGCACAGCTGCAGTCCACTATCGACGCTGAAATGCGTTACGGCCTGAAATATGTCGAAGAGCAGGAGATTCTCTTCGGCGATGGTACCGGAGCGCACCTGAAAGGCATCGTCCCACAGGCATCTGCTTATGACGCTGCCTTTACCGTTGAGCAGCAGAACGGCATCGATGATCTCCGCCTCGCAATGCTGCAGGCGCAGCTGGCGCGCTTCCCGGCTTCCGGCCACGTCCTGCACTTCATCGACTGGGCGAAGATTGAGCTCACCAAAGACACGCTGGGTCGCTACATTCTGGCGAACCCGGCGGCGCTGACCGGCCCTACTCTCTGGGGCCTGCCGGTTGTGGCCACTGAGGCCGCAGCATTCCAGGGCAAGTTCCTGACTGGTGCGTTTAACGCCGCGGCGCAGCTGTTCGATCGTGAAGATGCCAACGTGGTTATCTCCACCGAGAACGCCGACGACTTCGAGAAGAACATGATCTCGATTCGTTGCGAAGAGCGCCTGGCGCTGGCCGTGAAACGTCCGGAAGCGTTTATCTACGGCTCCTTTATCCTCGAAGTTTCGGATCACCTTCAGCAAAACCATCGGCTCCACGTCATCCATACGCAAGTGACCGATGATCGGCAGAACGTCATCATCAAACATCCGCAGCATTTCATCTGCATAGCCTTTCGACCATACCTTCGATTTGTGGGCGTGCCACTCCCTGAAGATATCCCCGAACGAATCCGCGACAGCCTCTTTCTCTTTCTTCTTTATAGCCTGCTTCTGCTCGGCAGGGTCCACCCCGTTAAGCAGCTTCATTTTTGCTTCAGACTGCTTTGCCCTGGCTTCGGTGAGAGTGATCTCCGGATAAGGGCCAATAACCAGCGTCTTTTCTTTTCCGTCAAAACGGTACCGCATGCGCCAGACCTTTTTGCCCGACGGCGGGACGAATAAGAACAGGCCTCCGGCGTCAGCAAGGCGGTATGACTTGTCGGTAGGTTTGGCGGCGTCGATCTGCTTAACAGTAAGCATGTGGGCATAATTCCGTGGTCATTCCCCAGTGTGCCCACAATATGCCCGCAAAATAATGTGGTAGTCAATTCCGGTTCGTTCTGGTCGGTTGTGTATGGATTGTTTGTATGATGGGGGTTTTGGTCGATTTCGTTCGTGAGGGTGGAGGCTGGTTCTGGTCGAAGTGGTGTCCCCTGCAGGAATCGAAAATGTGTTTATTTATATGTTTTATAAGGGTTATTTAAATGGTGGTTTTCTAGATACCATCATGGATACCATCAAACGATAAAAACGCCTCATTAAGGCCATAGAGATCGTCCTATTTCGTCAGTTTCAGTAATGAATAGATGGATGGAAGAACGGCGGGGCAGGTGACTGGCAAATCTGCCAAAAGGCTGAAAAATGCGCAAAAAAGTTATCACACCCCACGCATTATACAATGCTACTCGCAAACCAGCGCCAGATCTGGAAGTCAGGGGTATATCCCCTAAAGTATTTTTTTCACTTTCTGTATACCGGAATGGCTTTAAATCACTCGCCATCCAGCGCTATAACCGGGTTTAACGGTGTATACCATCTTCTCCTGTGATAAGACGTATTCCTATACATAAGACTATTTATTGTACCGAATTTGACACGCTTATTGGATGTTTGTTCGTAATGAACTGTTCCCTCAGGAAAAACGTGCGAGGAATTGAATGATTGGTTGGGGGGGATGTTATTGAAATTAAAGGGAAAATATTAGATTGATTTAAGGGCCTAAAATAAAGGCCCATAATTTATTTTTTACTAAACATTAAACCTGTGGCAGTTCGTTCGTAGTTTTCTAATTTTGCTTTCCTACTTTTGAAACTAGTTTTTATGTCTTTGAGTGTTGGCAAACCTAGATTCCCTAGTGCCACACTAGCTACAGCCAGTTCCGGCTTGTTGATTAATGCTGAAGCAATGCCAAAAGCACCGTTGACTATAAAGGGGGCTACTTCCATTCCCAATATTCTTAACTTTTCTTTTTTTATTTTTTCAATGAATCGTTGATGTTGGATAAATGCTCTGTCAACATTATCGATTACCCTCTGTGATGAGGCATTATAATCATTAGGTGATGAGTTGATCACTTCTGAAATGCCACTTGATAAGATGTCTCTTACTTCTGGCATTAATCCATTACGCCTAATTTTTAAAATATTACTTAAAGGGATGTCTCCTAGCCAGGAGAATCCACCCTGCATTCCCTTAGACAATGCATTGACCATATGTAACTCTTTTAATGAATCATTATCAACGTTAAAATCAAGAGATTCGTATTCCATTAACCATGTATAGTAGATCCATGACGTTTCAGCATTGATATAAGGAGTACTTTGGAACTCTTGAGCATTTAACCTAGCTGCAAGAGCTTGGGGCATGCGGCCAGTACAAGTGAACATTACCTCCATTCCTGGACAACCTTCGAGAATTGGTGATTTTAAACGCTCAGGGTCTGCCAGATGTCGTTCTAACTGTGCTCGTCCACCAACTCCCCAATCAATATCAAAGATTAAACGGTCTGGTCGTTTAAGCTCCTTAAAAACCTTATCAATATCTGTAAGTGATTTACTAAATTCATATAAATTATCTATGCTCTCAAATTCCCGGTCATATAAATATCGGGCATGTGAAAGAATGAACGGTGTGGAGCGTTCATGTAGATATTCATTACCATCATTGCTGAAGTCACGTTTATCCGGAAGTACTAACACTATGGCGGGCTGAATATCTTCAAGGGCTAAATCACGGTATGTCATGCATGTTAAAACGTGTTTTAATAATAAAAAACAAAAATGTTCTTTATTGGTAACTCCGTGTAGCCTACCTACCCTTAAAATGGGACAAGGTAATATCATTGTGTCAATGTACAAGCCTGTGCTGGATACAGCATTTTCTTTGTATGAAGGGAAAAGGTCTCCCGCGAAATTTGCTTTTAATTGTTCGCCGTCTTGTAGGTGAATTTCACCAATCTCATATGCTGCATCCCAGAACTCTTTGATGTGAGACATCAAGTCCGGAAATATTTGATCCAAATGTTCAACAAATGTTTTATCTTTAGAAATAACACTTGCTACTTGGTAGGGTTCTGCATTGTGTTTTATTAAATCAGTGTAAAATTGCTGGAAGTTACCAAATAGAATCCGGAAGTAGGTTTCTTGAAAATCAATGATGTTGTATTTTTTTTTAATTTCGTCACGTTCAAAAAAATGATTAACAGCAGTTCCCATCGCTCTAATGCGGCCATCAACAGTGGCAGGATCAACTTTACCATCCGGTCTCAATCTGATTTTGTTAAAGCTTTCTTTGAACCCATCGATAAGATGGCCTGCTATTTTTAGTTTTCCTGCCTCAAGTTGACTTTTTATTAAGAAAACTCGATCTGTCAGACTTGAGATATAATCCTCATCGAAACCATTGTCCATAAACAGCCTTCTGAAATTTGAATTAATCTGAACCCACAGTATGAACTAATACTGTCGCCCACTCCATGACAAAAACCACTACTTTACCCTGCTTTGCGCACAGCCCCGCCCGCCTGCCCGCTCCACTTAACAGGGGGGTTTTCATGCGCATCGTAAATCGCTTCAGGAGCCGCCACACAAGGGCTTTTGTGTCAAAAATTATGCATAACTGTCATGCGTTTTCATGCAGCATAGACATGCATTCAGGCTACAGACATCAAAAACCCGGCAAAGGCCGGGCTTAAGTGAGTGGTTCTGTTCAGATCAAAACAGTTTTCTTTTTTTCCTGTCATCATGTGAGCCTGATACCGGTTCTGAACCGGCCAGGCTCATCACGTCGTCCCGGAATCTCAACGGCAATATTTCACTCGTCCATTTCAGCATGAGATTAAGGATGAATTCACGATACAGTGTATCTGCATCATTTGTACCTTCAATAATGCCCGGTATATGTGCTGAGCTATCCCGTTCAAATTGTCTGTACTTCATCCTGAGCAGGCTGCTCAATTCAGCACCGTTGAAAATAAAAAAGTCACGCAGAAGCTCATCGATACGCTCTTCCGTGATACCATGATGGCAGTTTACGTAGGCGTTTGCCTTACGACCTGTCACGTTAGCCAGTACCGGCAACTGCTCTTCTTTTTCAGTGATCAGACCGACCAGTTCAGCGGCTGTTTCCTGTTGTTCCAGATACTCAGCCCGAAGAGCTTTCATCTCTGGGGTCACGATACCGCCGTTCTGGCTAAGCAATTCCCTGAACTGCACCCGATTGTCTTTGCTCGCCTGTTCAGTTTCGGCCTGATGCTGACGCAGAGCCCTGAGGTTCTCAATAGCTGCATCTTCGACCTGTCTGGCCTCCACCCAGGCCTGCATTTTTTGGTAAAGGTCAATTATCCTGGACTGCCAGTCGGAAGAAAGGCCTTTTGTCAGTGTTTCCGTCTGGCGGGCGATTTCATCTGCAGGCAACCGCATGAGCCAATCCGCATCCTGAAGTGGTTTCTTTGCCCTGGCGAGGAGTGTCACTACATGTCCGGTTGCGGCCTGAATCTGGTTTTCGGTCAATTGTTGTTCTGTCATATTATGGTTCCTCCCCATTTTATTGTGCATGACGGTCTTTAAGGGTACAGGCCGAGCCGTAGCGGCCCAGCGTCTGCGACTTACGTGCGGGGGAATCATCCTGCGACTCAGGTCCAGATGGCACGGGTTTATGCGGCTTCATAATTATCGTGTCAACGCTTTCCAGCGCTGTAAATGTGCAGGAACATTCAAGATTCTGGCACTGATACCATGAGCGTTTAACGGAAGGTGCTTCATAAGAACTGGTTCTGGCATGGGCCATAGTGCCGCATTCAGGACATTTCAGCGCCATTACAACCCCTCCGATACACTGTTGTTTTTTTGCAGCAACATCTGTTCCTGCCGGATCTTCATCTTATGCAGGGCTGCAGGGGATAGTTGCTTACTGAAATCCAGACGGGCCGCATAATCCGGGGCTA
>ERZ773210.2722-NODE-2722-length-13736-cov-19.584022_pt1 | contig 13736 bp, 9 predicted proteins | sample MGYA00580528_ERZ773210 | MGnify/ENA primary metagenome ERZ773210 (study PRJEB29015, sample SAMEA2737769) | human gut metagenome | biome: human gut; feature: human-associated habitat; material: faeces | place: China | collected 2012 ...
TAGGGGATGATGGCACAGATGGCGGTCAGCATCCCCACCAGACTGCCGTAGGGGAGCTGGAAAACGGAGAAGGCAAAGGCCATGAGAACGCCGAGGATCACCGCCTCGCTGCACTGGCCGGTCAGGAAATTGGCGAAGGACTGCCGGAACAGCCGGCAGAACCGGAGCAGCCCGGCGGCGTGGCGGGGCTTCAGATACGCGCACACCAGCGTATGGGCCTGTCGGCCAAGGCTCTCCGTCCCAAGCGACAGATAGACGGAGATGATGAGGGCGAAGGAGGCCGTCACGATGACGTTCACCGTGGCGGACACGGCACCCACCGCATTGACCAGCACCTTGTCGATGCTGTCGGCGGCTTTGTGGAGCAGCTGCTCCCAGTTGATGCCCTCCAGCCAGTGCATCAGCCAGCCCATGTCGGCGTCCTGTGCGCTGAGGTAGGCGGTCCAGCGGGGGATGTTCGACTCGATCTGCAGATAGAGGCTGTGGAACGATTTGACCAGTTCCGGCACCAGCAGGGTCAGCGCAAGCACCAGCACCAGCACGATGCCGACCAGCGTGATGAAAAAGCTGAGGAGACGAAGGGTCTTGTCCGGCGGCTGCTTTCCGGCCTTGCGGAACAGCTGCTTCAGCCGCTTTTCCAGCCCGGTCATGGGCACGTTGATGAAAAGTGCCAGGATGCCGCCCGCCAGTATGGGCAGCACCAGATCCACAAGACGTGCCGCAAAGGCGAGCACATCCGAAAACCGCAGCAGTGCAACAAAAAGTGTTACCCCCACAACGGTGACGAGCAGAGAGCGTTTGGTGTTCGAATCCATGATGTAGTTCCTTTCCCGGCGTGTACGGCCGCAAGCTGGAATGAGGCCGCCGCAGAGCCTTTGTTGTATTGTACCAGATGCGCCGGGCTTGTCAAGACGGCGGGAACGGGGAGTGCGCATCTTATAAGATCTTGCGCAGCTCCTGCACCAGGTCGCCGACGATGATCGGCTTGGACAAAAAGCCGTTCATGCCGCTTGCCAGCGCATTGCGGCGGTCTTCGTCAAAGGCGTTGGCCGTCATGGCGAGGATGGGGATCCCGGCCAGCGCCGGGTCCTCCAAAGCGCGGATCTGCCGGGTGGCGGTGTAGCCGTCCATGACCGGCATCTGCACATCCATCAGCACCAGATCGTAGCGGCCCGGTGCGCTGGTGCGGACTTTTTCCACCGCTACCGCGCCGTTTTCGGCCGTATCGACCTGGAAGCCGCACTCGCGCAGAATTTCCAGCGCGATCTCGCGGTTCAGCTCGTTGTCCTCCACCAGCAGGATGGTGCGGCCCTTGAAGTCTTCCTCTTTTTCGGGCAGAAGCTCCTGCGCGGCGTCCGTCCGTTTCTGGCCGAGGGAGCTCATCAGGGTCTCGCGCAGGTCGGAGAGGAACATGGGCTTGGAGCAGAACGCCGTCACACCGGCGGCCTTTGCCTCCACCTCGATGTCAGACCAGTCGTAGGCGGTCAGGATGATGATGGGGGTGTCGTCGTTCAGGCTGCGGATCTGGCGGGTGACTTCGATGCCGTTCATATCCGGCAGACGCCAGTCGATGATATAGGCATGGTAGGCATCGCTCATCTCAATGGACTGCCGTGCGCGCAGCACGGCCTCCTTGCCGGAGAGGGTCCACTCCGAGCGCATCCCCACCTTGACCAGCATCTTGGTCACGCTGTCGCAGGTGTTGAAATCGTCGTCCACCACCAGCGCCTTCAGGCCTTCCAGCTCGGTGATCTTTTCCACCGGGCGGTGTTCCGCCTGCGCGCGCAGCGGCACACGGATGATGAACTCGGTGCCCTTGCCCTGCTCTGTCTGCACCTCAATGGTGCCGCCCATCATATCCACGATGTTTTTGGTGATGGCCATGCCAAGGCCGGTGCCCTGGATCTTGCTGACCGTGGAGGTGCGCTCCCGCTCAAAGGGCTCAAAGATCTTTTGGGCAAACTCCTGGCTCATGCCGATGCCGTTGTCCTTGATGCGGAACTCATACTGCCCGCAGCCGTGCATCGGGCCCGCAAGCTGCCGCACCCGCACCGAGACCATGCCGCCCGCCGGGGTGAACTTGATGGCGTTGGACAGCAGGTTCAGCAGCACCTGGTTCAGCCGGGTCTTGTCACAGTAGACGTCCTCGTCGGTCACATCCATGGCGTCCATATACAGATCCAGCTGCTTTGCGTGGATCTGCCCGCTGACGATGGTCTTCAGGTCGTGCAGCACATCCGAGAGGTTGACCTCGGTCTCTTCCAGATGAATCTTTCCGCTTTCGATGCGGCTCATGTCCAGCACATCGTTGATGAGGGAGAGCAGATGGTTGCTGGAAGCGAGGGTCTTGGTGAGGTAATCCTTCACCCGCTCCTTGTCGTCGATGTTGCTGACCGCCAGTGTGGTGAAGCCGATGATGGCATTCATGGGGGTGCGGATATCATGGGACATATTGGAAAGGAAGGTGCTCTTGGCACGGTTGGCGGTCTCGGCGGCCGCAACGGCCTCCGAGAGGGCCTGATTCGCCTGTTTGTCGGCGGTGCGGTCCGACAGCACCAGGATGTACTTCGTTCGGCCCTCTACCTCGCTGCCCATGGCAATGTTATGGAACCAGCGGCGCTCCCCGGTCTCTTGATGCTCATACTCAAGATCCCATTCGCGCTGCTGCCCGCTGAGAAGCCCTTCCAGAACGTTTTTGCCGTGCGCCGGGGAGCCTTTCGGGTGCAGCCTGTCCAGCACAAAGACATCCTGCCGGACTTCTTTCCACGGGATGCCCAGCAGGCGCTCGACGTTCGGGCTGATGTAATCCACCTTGGAGGTCTCTGCGTCCAGCATCAGGAACACGTCGTCCACGTTCAGCGAGAGCTTCTGGAACAGCTCGTCGCGGTACAGGATCTCGGTATTCTTCCGGTGCAGGGTGGTGCGGTTCCGGCGCAGGATGAGCAGGATGATGGCGGCGGCAAGACCGGCGGCGATGCCCGTTACGATCTGCACCGTGTGGAACCACAGCTTGTCCAGACTGGCGTTGACGATGTTGACCGGCACAAGCCCCAGCATCGTCCAGCTCTGCACCGCTGTGCCCTCGTAGATCAGATAATAACGGGTGTCGCCCAGCGTTACCTTCCGGTTTCCGCTGCGGCCCTGCGCAAAATCATCCGAAAGCGTAAGGATCTCCTCCTCGGAAAGGTCGGAATAGTCGCGCAGCATCGCAATGAAGTTGTAGATCGTTTTCTCGCGGTTTACGGAATTGTCGATGACGACCCGTCCATCCGAGTAGATCACATAGTTGCTGGCGTTGCCCTGAAACGCAGAGTTGTCCAGCAGCTTCAGCACCGCATCATTATAATAAGAGATGGCAACGGCATCGTAGGCAAAGCCCCGGTAGCTGCCCTGTGTTTCGGGGCAGATGAACACAAGCATCTGTGCCTTGCCGGGCAGTGCTGTGTTCATCACGACATCCTCGCCATCGGCGAGCTTTTCGTCCAGATTGGTCTGCAAGCCAAGGTAGCCTGTTTCTCCATTCACGGTCATGTAGTTGCCGTCATAGGAAAGGAAGTAGAAGCCGACAAATCCGATGTCCTGCTGCGCTTTCTCGATATACGCCTGAATGGCGTCCGCGTCCGAGGTGCTTTCCAGAAAGCAGTTGTACAGGTGCAGATAGCTCACGTTCTTGCGCACCATCTCTTTCAGCATATTGTTGGATTTGTGCAGCACTTCTTCCAGATGCGAGGTGCTTTCCTGATAGATGGTCTGCGACACGAACGACATATACTGAATGCTGAACCTGGCTGCCAGCAGGACCAGAAGAAGGATGGCGGCAGCAGAGAGCAATTTTTGCCGGAAATGGCCGTTTCGGTTGGGTTCGTGCTTTTCGTCTGGCATTCTGTTCACCTCAGTGTCATGTAGTGTTCCGGCTCTGCAAGCACCACGCCGCCGCCGGAGAGAGCCTCGCGCCAGGCCTGCTTGACCGGCGTGTCAAGGCAGGGGAACGCGCCGTTTTCGCCGGAAAGCAGCGGTGCCATCTGGCTGGCCGTGGCCAGGCAGGTCACGGTCACGGTGTCGTCATCCCGGAGAGGCTGGCCGTTCCGGGTGATGCCGGTCAGGGTATAGCTGCCGTCTGCCTCTTTTACCTCCACGGCAATGCCGCTGGCCACCGGCAGGGAGCCGCGGTTGAAGGGAACAAAGCCGCCCTCGCAGCCTTCCACAAAGGCGCGGACGGTCTCCTTCAGTTCCGCGCCGGTCATCGTGCGCTGGTAAGCCCGCAGGCCGTTCGGCATGATCATGGAAGCCGCCATCTTTTCGGTATAGTCAGCCTGCAGCATACTGCCGGTAAAGCTGTTTGCGGCGGCGAGCAGCACATCGGTGCCGTAAAGGCCGCGCAGGGTGTTCGCCATGACGGAGAAGGAGGCGGTGCCGCCGTCTTTGTGGAACACGTTGGAATAGCGTTTCGCAGAGGTCAGCACGACCTCGTCCGCAGCAGGCTCCTCGTCTGCAAGAAGCTGGGCATTGAACGCCTGATAGGCCTGCTTTGCCGTGAGCTTGCCTGCGATCATCTGGGAGACCACATCCTGGGAGATGGCAAAGAAATCGTTGGAGGCGATGCGGATGTACATGTGGTTCTCTTCCACCACAGAGCGGACGTCCTTCATGGCATCGGTCAGGCGCAGGGGGACGTCCTGGCTGTAGCTCAGAATGTCCTGCCCTTCCGAGACGATCCGGTTCTGTGCCTCCTCGGAGAGCATGACGTCCAGCACCTTCATGGCTTTTTCGCGGCGGGCCGTGTCCTGCTCCAGGTCACGGTTCAGCGCCACCTGGAAATAGGGAGTGGTCATGATCCACTGTTCGCCGTTCTGGCTGAAGAAGGGCAGGAAGGTGGTGTCGATGCCCTCATCCTGGAACATCTTCACGCCGGCAGAGCTGCCAAAGTACATGGCGACCTCTCCGTTCCGGAACAGGTCCATCACGTCATCGTAAGTCTGCGCAAGGTCGTCTGCCGTAAGGTGGGTATCCTGGATGAACTGTGCCATCCGCTCGAAGGCACCCGGCCAGATGGTATCGTCCAGCCCGACCCGCGTGGTGTTGGCCGGGTCGCTGTATGCGGTGCGCCACTTGCGCCCGTCCACCGTGGTCAGCTCGGCAGCAGAAAGCCCCTGCAGCGTTTCCATGCAGGTGTAATCGTAGGCGTAATCGGCGGTAAAGCCGCGGATGCCCACCTTCTCAAATGCCTGACAGGCCGAAACGAAGCTCGCGTAATCGGTGGGCAGCGGGATGTCGTACTGCGCAAACAGGCTGCGGTTGACCACGAAGCCGTGGGCGTCGGCGCACACCGGCAGCCAGTTCACGCTGCCGTCTTCATTTTTGAAGCTGTTGAGGTAGGTGTTGTAGACGGCACCCGCCTCGTTGGTGGTGGAAAGATCCATCAGGCTGTCCTTCAGGGGCGCTGCATCGTGCAGTGAGAAGCGGCAGCAGGTGATGATATCCGGCAGACCGCCGTTCTGCTGCAAAAATTTGTAAAAATCCAGATCGTTGTTGCCGACGATGAACTCAATGTTCACGTCCGGCAGCTGGGCCTGGATGTAGGGGGCGTAGGTGTCGTACAGGGCGGCAGTCCACAGATACACCTGAATGGTCTCGGCGTCTTCCTGTGCTTCCACCGGCTCGGTGTCCGCTGCGCCGCAGCCAGTCAGCAGACAGACCGCCATCACCAGGGCGGTCAGCAGGGCAAACAGGCTGCGCAGTGTGTTCTTCTTCATTTTTTATGTTCCTCTTCCTCACGGCCCGCTGCCAGCCGCCGCAGTGCAGCGGGCTGGCCCGGACCTCTTGTATGATGATACAGCCCACCCCACGGGAATGACGCCGCCCCCCTGCGTGCGGCCTGCCCGGCACTCTGGCAAAAAGCTGTTCGAAAGCCGGAAAAAAGGCGCAGCACGATCGAGATATAAGACCATTCTACCACCCCGACAACGGCATTGCAAGGAATCTGAACGTGTTTTTGGGAGAAAGCAATGAAAAATGGAGCCCTTTGCGGAAAGTTTCGGACTTTTGTTGCAATCTGCCCGAAAAATGGGGGGAGCGCGGGGCACCGGAGAAATGTTTACCTTATTGAAAAAATGGCTTGAACGGGTGACTGGACGGTTGTATACTATAATTGTTATTGTATGCCATCTGGCGAGGCCGGAACGCACGGCAGATTCGAACATGTGCGAGGATGAAAATGAAGTTTAACAATCGACTTACGGATGAGATCTATACATCCGATACGGAAAAATTGGGAGAGAACGTGCTTCAGGCGATGCAGAACACGATCCATCAGAATGGCGGCATCGGGACCGTGACCGGGTACTATGATGCGGGTCTGCCGATCCTGTCGGTCAGCGAACTGCTGCTGCATAACCTGAACCACAGCTATGCGTCCCTGATGGAGCAGACGAAGGGTTCGCTGAAGAACCTGTTTTATGGGGAAAACGTCAGCTTCCTCGAACCGGAGCGCTTTCGTCAGATCCGGGGCGCAGGGGAGGGCCAGATCCTCACAGCCGATGGAACACCGGTCTTCGTGCGTCTTTATAAGGAAGATACCGTGGACGCGGACGGCAGGCCGCTCTGGGTGCTGTCGGTGCAGGTGAATTGGGCGTATGAAGACCTTGCGCTGGTCAACGAGTCCATCCACTCGGCACCGTGGAACTTTGAATGCGATGAAAAGGGCAGGATCGTCCGTGCGAACTGGAGCCATGCCTTCCGGCAGATCCTGGGGTATCATGACGCTCTGGATTTTCCGAACCAGCTGGATTCGTGGTCGGAGCTTCTGCACCCGGAGGACAAAGACCGGGTGATGACGCTGCTTTTTGAAACGGCGGCCGACAAGACCAACACCACAAAGTTCAGCGTGGAGTACCGGCTGAGGCTGAAAAACGGCCAATACCAGTGGTTCCGGGTCTCGGCGGAAGTGATCCGCCGTCTGGATGGCACGGCCAGCCGCATCGCCGGTATCATCTGGAACATTGAGGAAGAAAAGCAAAGCCGGATGCAGGCGCAGCGGGCGGAAGCGTTCCACCGCGCCTTCACCAGCGCGAACCTCTGCGAATATTATGTGGATCTGGAACAGAACACCTTCGATACCTTCAAGGTGGAGGACTCCCTGATGACGGCCTTTGAGCAGAGCCAGACATGGGACGAGCTGGTCAAATTCTTTGTGGACAACTATGTGGTCGAACAGGACAAACAGAAGGTCACGGAGTTCTACGACCGCGCCTACATCACCGAAAAATTGAAGGGGCTTGAGACCGAGCTGTGCCAGGAATGCCGCATCTTCCTGAACGGCGAAAAGCGGTGGGTCCGCAACGTGGTCATGCGCGGCGAGATCGGGGACTCGAACTATGCGATGATCTTTTTGCGGGACATCACAGAGAGCAAAGCCGAGACGGCGCGGCGGATGCAGATGGCCTCGGCCAACGCATCCATGGAGCTGCTGATCCAGAGCATGGTGCGCCTGCTGGACCGCTTCGTCGTCTGCGATCTGGAAAATGACTGCTATCAGTTCTATAACCTGCAAGGTGAAAGGATCTATGCGCCGACCGGAACCTACCATGGTTTTGTGGAGCAGGTCGTTGCAAAGTATAAGACACTGGAATCGCTGGACGCATTGGATGCGCTCATCTCGCCGGAAAATATCCGCAGGAATTTGCAGGGCGAGAACGACATCTACAAATTTGAATACTGCGCACTGGACGAAAACACGTATAAGATCGCGTCTTTCATCCCGCTGGAGTGGGACGGCACGAAGCTGGTCAAAGTTCTGCTGGCGTCGATGGATGTGTCGCAGGAGAAAAAGGCCGAGATCGAATCCCACAAGGCGCTGAAGGAAGCGTACCGCGCGGCCGAGAACGCAAGCCGCGCCAAGACGGATTTCCTCTCCAATATGTCCCACGACATCCGTACGCCGATGAACGCCATCGTGGGCCTGACGGCCATTGCGGGGGCCAACATCGAAAATCAGGACAAAGTCGTCGAATGCCTTGGCAAGATCACCAAGTCGAGCCGCCATCTGCTGGGTCTGATCAACGAAGTGCTGGACATGGCCCGGATCGAGAGCGGGCGGATGAGCCTTGCCGAGGAGGATTTCAGCCTGCCGGAGCTGGTCGATAACCTGCTCACCCTCACAAAACCGGCAATCGACGAGCACAAACATCAGCTCGAAGTCCATGTTGAGCACATTGAGCACGAAGCTGTCTGCGGCGACAGCCTGCGCATCCAGCAGGTCTTTGTGAACCTGATGAGCAACGCCATCAAGTACACCCAGGATGGAGGAAACATCACCTTCACGATCAAGGAAAAACCGAATGGTTTCTCGGAGCTGGGCTGCTATGAATTTTCCATCGCGGACAACGGCATCGGCATGACGCCGGAATTTCAGAAGATCATGTTCGAGCCGTTCAGCCGGGCGGACGATCACCGGACGACCAAGGTGCAGGGCACCGGTCTGGGCATGGCCATCACCCGGAACATCGTCAACCTGATGAATGGCGACATTCAGGTCGAAAGCGCCCCCAACAAGGGCACGAAGATCACGGTCACGGTCTATCTGAAATTGCAGAAAGACGAGAAAGAGCAGGAAAAAGAGCTGTTCGATCTGCCGGTTCTGGTCGTGGACGACGACAAGACCAGCTGCGAAAGCACCGTCGAGACCCTGCGGGAGATCGGCATCGCAGGCGAATGGGTCCTGACCGGAAAGGAAGCTGTGGAGCGCTGCTATGCGCGTCATGAGACCAACAGTGATTATTTCGCGGTGATCCTGGACTGGAAGATGCCGGAGATGGACGGCATCGAAACGGCCAGAAGGATTCGGGAATGCGTCGGGCAAGACGTCACGATCATCATCCTGACCTCCTTCGAGTTCAGCGAGATCGAGGAAGAAGCCAGAGCGGCGGGCGTGGATGCGTTTATGGCAAAACCGCTGTTCCGCTCCCGCCTGACGGCGACCCTGCGGCAGTTCACCTCCGGCAAGAAAGAGAAAGACGCCCGGAATTATCTGGAAGACTTTGCAAAAACGGACTACACGGGCAAGCGGCTCCTGCTGGTGGAAGACAACGACCTGAACCGCGAGATCGCGACCGAGATCCTGGGCATGACAGGCGTGACGGTCGAAACGGCCGAAAACGGAAAGATCGCCGTCGAAAAGGTCGCGGCGGCCCCGGAAAACTGGTACAGACTCGTCCTGATGGACATCCAGATGCCGGTCATGAACGGCTACGAAGCAACGGCAGCGATCCGTTCTCTTCCCGGCAGCCGGGGCAAAGTGCCCATCATCGCCATGACGGCGAACGCCTTCGCCGAGGACGTGCAGCTGGCCAAGAACACCGGCATGAACGAACATATCGCCAAACCGCTGGACCTGAATAAGCTGAACGACGTGCTGAAACAGTGGCTGTAAGAGCCGCCGAAAAAGAACAATGGAAAAGGGCTGGACCAAAAGACGCTATCTACCGCACCACCGAGGACATGCTGAAACAGTTCAGCGATCTGCCCAAAGAAAAGGCGTATCCATCCCATGCGGCACCTACCCGCCCAGCACCCCGGCGGTATGGTCGTCGTGCCCTCGGCGACCTGCCGGAGAGCAGCCAGGTGAACTTCTTCTAAAAATGCTTGACACCATATGTGACACCATATATAATGGGAACAGGGGGATTCGGAATGTCAAAATGGGATAAGCTGCTTGCGCGTATCTGTGCCTTATCGAAGGACCTGCGGTTCGACGAACTGCGAAAAGTGCTGGAAAGCTATGGCTACGAGATGAAAGCCCCCAGAAGCGGGAGCAGCCACTACACCTTCCGAAAAGCAGGCTGTATGCCCATTACGATCCCAAAACATGAACCGATCAAGAAAGTTTACGTGGAAATGGTACGGCAGATCGTGGAGAGTGAGGCGAAGAACGATGAAGACGCTGAATGAGTATTTGAAGATGCCTTACCGGATGGAGTTGGTGGAGGACCCGGATGAGGGGGGATTTGTTGTCTCTTATCCGGACTTGCCGGGCTGCATTACCTGCGGCGAAACGGTCGAACGCGCGATCGCGAATGCACAGGACGCAAAAAAAACATGGCTGGAAGCAGCGCTGGAAGAGGGAATCGAGATCCATGAGCCGGATAGCCTGGAGGAATATTCCGGGCAGTTCAAACTGCGGCTTCCGCGCAGTCTGCATCGCTCGCTTGCCGAGCATTCGCAGCGGGAGGGAATCAGTATGAATCAATACTGCGTTTACCTCCTTGCGAAAAATGATGCGATGTACGTGAAATAGAGGTTCCAAGAACCGCAAAGCCCCCTGCATCCGGGATGGATGCAGGGGGCTTGTTCTGTGTTCTGCAAGCGCAGGAGTGAAAATTACTCCACGCTGATCATATAATAGTAAACGGGCTGACCGCCGCGGATGTGGCTGACCTCAACGTGGTTGGGGCACTTTGCCTTGACGATCTCGGTGACCTTTTCGGCATCTTCATCGGAGACATCGCAGCCGGAGATGATGGTGACGAAGCAGGAGTCCTTCTTGCACATGCTGCGGGCCAGGCGGTAGGTGGCCTTGGTCAGGTCATTGGAGGTGGCCACGATCTTGCCGTTCTCCAGAGCCATGATCTCGCCCTTCCGGATGCGCTTGCCGTCGAACTCGCTGTCGCGGGCGGCGTAGGTGATGAGGCCGGTGGAGACCTTGTCGGCCGCAGCCATCATGTTGATGGTGTTGGTCTCAACATTGGCAGAGGGGTCAAAGTTCAGCAGTGCCGTGATGCCCATGGGCACGGTGCGGGTGGGCAGAACGACGACCTGACGGTCGGCCAGCTTCTGGGCCTGCTCGGCAGCCATGATGATGTTCTTGTTGTTGGGCAGAACGAAGACGGTCTTGGCCGGGACGCTCTGGATGGCGGCGAGGATGTCCTCGGTGGCGGGGTTCATGGTCTGACCACCGGAGACGACGGCGTCGGCCGCCAGGTCGGTGAAGACGGCCTTCAGGCCCTCGCCCGCAGCAACTGCCACAAAGCCGTAATCACGGCTGGGATCCACAGCGGCGTAGATGAACTCAGAGGTCGGGTCGGGCTTCTTCTCGGCAGAAGCCTGCTTTTCCAGGCTCTTGCCCTGCTTCTGGCGGGCCAGGAACTGCTCGTGCATGTTCTCGATCTTGAAGTTGGTCAGGTAGCCGTACTTGATGGCCTCGCTCAGGATCTTGCCGGGGTCGGCGGTATGGACGTGCAGGTTGATGACGTCATCGTCCTCGATGCAGACGACGCTGTCGCCGTTGGACTCTGCGAAAGCGCGCATCTTGGCAGCGCTGGCACCCTCGTTCTTGTTGATGAGGAACTGGGTGCAGTAGCCGTTCTTGATGTCCTCGACCTTCATCAGGTCATCGGTGAAGACGCCGCGGCCGGCGTTCTCAGTGGAGAGCTTGGCCTTGTTGGGGACAGCCTCGCCGCCTGCGACGATGGGCTCACCGTGGAAGACCTTGCCCATGCCCTCGAAGATGACCATGATGCCCTGGCCGCCGGCATCCACGACGCCGGCCTTCTTCAGGACGGGCAGCAGGTTGGGGGTGTCCTCCAGTGCTTTCTGACCGGCGGCGAGCACTACGTCCCACAGAGCGGGGACTTCGCTGGCACCGCAGGCAGCTGCTTCTTCGGAGGCCACGCGGGCCACGGTCAGGATGGTGCCCTCGGTGGGCTTCATGACAGCCTTGTAAGCGCCCTCGACGCCCTTCTTCAGAGCCTCAACGAGGTCGTCTGCACCGGCTTCCTTCTTGCCTTCCAGCGCCTTGGAGAAGCCGCGGAACAGCAGGCTGGTGATGACGCCGGAGTTGCCGCGCGCACCGCGCAGCATGGCGGAGGCAGCGGTCTTGGCGGCCTCGCCGACGGTGCAGCTGTCGTCCAGAGCTTCCAGCTCACGGACGGCTGCGCCCACGGTCATGCCCATGTTGGTGCCGGTGTCGCCGTCCGGGACGGGGAAGACATTCAGCTCGTCCACGCGGGAGCGCTGGTTGTTGATGTTGTTTGCGCCGGAAATAATCGCGTCGCGCAGGATCTTACCAGAAATCATTTGAATTTTCTCCTTATTCTCTTGTCCGATCAGGCGATCACGTCGTCCACGGAGACGATCACGCGGGCGACCTTGAGGCCGGTGGCCTGCTCCACCTCGTCCTTGACGCGGTGCGAGATGCTGCGCGCAGCGGTCGAAATGTTGAGCCCATAGCTGACGGCGATGTGCAGCTCGATCACGAGACGGCCCTCTTCCTGGGTGACGCGGACGCCCTTTGCAGAAAAATCAGCGCCGTGCACCATGCTCCGCACCTTGTCGGTCAGATCGCGGGGGGTCATTGCGGCCACACCGTAGCATTGTTTGGTTGCTTCGCCCACGAGCGTCGAAAAATACTCGGCGGAGAAGCTGACATCTCCCAGCGGGAAACGGGAAGTGATCATAGTCGCTCTGCTCCTTTTATCAGATTGTTTGGTTTGGCCCGGCGAACCGGGAAAGGAATCTTACACGCTTATTATACCTCTTTACCGGCCCGGTGTACAGCGGAAAATTGCAACTCCTGTGCCGGATATGCCCCATTGCACCCGATTTCGAGCGCCGCAGTGGGTATCCTGAGAACAGGGCCGCAGTGCCAGAGGCCCCGGTGGGCAGTTCCTTTCTGTTTAGTATAGCACAAAATGCGCCAGCGTGCATGGTTTTTCCGCATGTTTTGAAAAAGAGCGAAAAATGACTGTGAATAAAATCTAAAAAGTATGATTATTCCCTTTAACTTGCTGTGAAAAAGTGCTAAAATCAAATCAGAGAGACGGGGCGCTGCGCCCACAACGGCAGAATTTGTTTTTCGATAGGAGAGCTGATGATGAACATTTTGTTTTTCCTTTCCCCCAAGCAGGACCTGATGTATGTCTACGATGACTTCACCCTGCGGCAGACCTTGGAAAAATGGGAGAACAACCGCTACGCATCCATTCCGGTGCTCAACCGCAAAGGCGAATATGTGGGCACCCTGACCGAGGGGGATATCCTCTGGGGACTGAAAAAATACCATGGCCTGGACCTGGAAGCCGCCGAGGACGTGCCCATTTCCAGCTTTGCCCACAAGCGGGATTACAAAGCCGTGACCGTGAGCACCAGCATGGACCAGCTCATCGAAGCGGCCATGAACCAGAACTTTGTGCCGGTGGTGGACGACCGGGGCATGTTCATCGGCATCGTCCGGCGGCAGGCCATCATCCGGTATTGCTACGATAAGGCCCGCGCTGAGCAGCCCGCCGCAAAAACGGCCCGGCGGCGGGAAATGGCGTCAGCTGCGGCAAACTGAATCGTTTGTAAAATCCATGTAAAATCTGCGAAAAGAACTGTGCCAAAACCCGGCGAAACGCGCAAAAATGTATCAAAAACGCAAAAAACATGTAAAATAAGGCTTGTTGAAACAGGCCGCTCGATGCTATAATAAAAAGGACGGCGTTCAGGCAGAAAGAGCCTGGCGGCCGTCCTTTGTCTGTTCAAAAGAAAAAGGAAGAACATTTTTAGGAGTATCGAGATGGATATCACACACATCACCTCTCTGTTGGGCGGTATTGCGCTGTTCCTGTACGGCATGTCGATCATGGGCGCCGGCCTGGAGAAGCTGGCGGGCGGCAAGATGCAGGGCGTATTGCAAAAGCTGACCTCTTCCACCATCAAGGGCGTCATTTTCGGCACCCTCATCACCGGCGTCATCCAGTCGT
>ERZ773210.2730-NODE-2730-length-13704-cov-7.556817_pt1 | contig 13704 bp, 10 predicted proteins | sample MGYA00580528_ERZ773210 | MGnify/ENA primary metagenome ERZ773210 (study PRJEB29015, sample SAMEA2737769) | human gut metagenome | biome: human gut; feature: human-associated habitat; material: faeces | place: China | collected 2012 ...
GGAGCACCTCAAAAACACCATCATACACTAAATCAGTAAGTTGGCAGCATCACCGATAAAGCTGCTCGTGCAACTCCTGCATCTCGTTGTTGTCAGCGATGATGGTCAGGTACCCCTCTGTAATCTTCACCATCGCACATGGTCGGGTGCAGAACGACTGTCGGGAAGTCATGACAGCGTGGCGTCGTGGCGACCGCTGGGTGAGCACCGCTACGCGTGGGATAAATCGGGTCGCCTGACAGGGCATGAGGCGTGGTCGAAAGCGCGCACGGAGCGTGAAACCCGCTACCGCTACACATTAATGAGCAAATTGCAGAAAGCCGGATAAACGGCATTCTCTCGCGGCACGACTACCGCAACGAGTGCGTGACGCAGGCGGGGGACAGTCGCTATGAATACGATACCTGCGGACGGGTGATAAAACGCACCGAACAGAAGCGGGGCTTCCGCCCGCAGGAATGGCGCTATCGCTAGGATGATTTTGACCGTCTTCGTGAGGTGAGCGCGCCGGACGGTGAAGATAATCACCTTGTCTTTGCTGGTATGCTTAATTTCATCAGGGGGTTTAACATCCAGTTGAGCTTTGGCGAGCCTTCCCGGTAGCGAAGTTATGGATTCACCACGGTACCTATTTATGCGGCGGTGTAGCTTATGACTCGTTGCTGACTCTGAGAATGAACATTCAACGCTATACCAACGAGCATCGCGTCCTGCTGACCGATATCTTACACAACGAATAGGGCTTTAAAGGGCTTCTCCTGCTCGACTGGTTCGTCGGTACTCCGGAACCAACTGCCTGGAAGCTATTCAAGGTGGGTAACGATCTAATTGAGCCCGATGAGCTGTTTGAATCTCTAAAACGGCTTACCGTGAAAGGTAAGATCGCCGAGGAGGATATTATACCTTCAACGTGGAACATATTCGCTCTCAGGCCGTGACGAGACATAACACGCCGCAATTCAGATAAAAACTATTGACTTTGGCACTTGTAATGCCAAAGACATCCTGTAATCTGTTATGGGAATGACCTAATTAAGACAAGGGGCACCGTATGTCCGCTGAGAAAATGTCAGTTTGGGGAATTACCGGCCATCGGCGCATATTGCACCCTGATAATCTATTTCAAATGCTATTACGCCAGGGTGAGATATTACTTGCGAGCGGTAACGAGGTATGTGGATTAACGCCACTTGCAGAAGGTGCGGACCGTATTTTTGCCCGGGTATTAGTTCAGTTAGGTATCCCTTACAGCGTGCCGCTTCCCCTTGTGCAACAGAATTATGAATGTGATTTTCCTGATACCCTCGGAGAATTTCAAATGCTGCTGGAAAAGGCGCAAACCGTTTTTACGCTGCCCCGCTGCCCCTGGCTCACCGAGAACGATGTGCAACCAGATGCTCCAGGCCGTAACTTTCAATACCTTAGCGTAGGTGTTTACATTACAAATCAGTCTGATGTGCTTTTCTCTGCATGGGATGGTCAACCGGCTCGGGGGATGGGCGGTACCGCGCAGATTACACAGCTGTTTCAGGATTTCACTTCGTTGAAAACTTCAGTCAATGAAGAACAATATCGTTATTTTCAGGCATTAGGCAAAAGAAATACGACAGCTAAACGTAAATTAATATCTTTGGACGTGGTACAGGATAAATGAACCCTTTGCATTTTGCGCTTAAACATATTTCAATTCGGCATAACGCTTATTTAAAGAAGCACAGCAAACCACAGGAAGATGCTCATCAGGAAGAGGCTCATGAGGAGAAAGACCCTACTCTCAATACCGAAGAGTGGCACGATCTGAGCTGGCATGAGGAGTGGTCACATCATTACAGTTGCTTATTCCGTGGCGGCGTTCTGCTGAGTTATACCCTGGGGTTCCTCGCAGTGGTATTCGCTGTTATCCCTATTTCTGGAATGTTAGGGGAAGGGGCGATCCATCATTATGGCTTTATATTTGTATTACTTGAGCTTTTCGCGATTGCGTTGATCATCACCATTTATGTCTCTGGAATGGCGAATAAAGATAATAAGCCTGGTCGTGTCCTTTTTCAGGACTGGCGGGGTCACTGGCAGCGGCATCGTACTATCAGTGAAATCTTGCGTTATCAGGATGCGATCGTATGGCTTAAGCCAGATAATGTGATCGATAAGTATCAGATCCCTGAGTCGATACTGGCCGCCACGATGCCTTGCGCTGAAACGATGCTGCGTCGTTTGCAGGTACTGCTGGCCGGGCAGCAGGCTTATAATGCGCAAAAAGCACGCGAATATCATTTTATCCAGCATCGTCTTCACGCCATTGCCAAATGGAGCTTCATTCTGACGCTGGTCTGCTGTCTGGCACATTTTTTTGTTCACTCCGCGGCGCTCTCTGCGCTTTCCGCCATTCTTCCGGCATTAGGCTCATGTTGCCACGGCATTGCCTCTACTGCTGAATATGAAAAACTCGCACAGCAGTGTCACCAAACAAAACGTTTACTGGATAAATTCGCGCAAAGTTTGGTTGCTAACGAGCAGAGCCTGCTGGTTGATGATGCTGCGCTGCGCCATGACGTTAAGACGTTCCTTGATATCGTGTTAGACGATAGGGATAAGTGGTTCATCTTCACCAGTTCAAGCAAATTGCCGTTATGACTTTATTTTGATTTCAGGAAAGAGATAGACATGTCATCACCTATTTTTATTAGCCACTCCTCCCGTGACCGGGACTGGGCATATCGACTGATTAACGACCTTGAAAAACGCGGCGTTGCTTGCTGGATCAGTTCCCGTGATATTGAGCCTGGCGCCGATTATCAGAAATCAATCGTTGATGCGCTTGAAGCGGCCCCGGCGATGGTGTTGTTGTTTAGCGATCACGCCAATAACTCCAAAGAAATTCCGCGTGAGATGGCTATTGCCAGCGTCAAAAGCAAACCGATGATTCCGGTGCGGATTGAGGATGTGGTCCCGCGTAATGCGCTGGAATATAGCCTGACGAACGCCCAGTTCCTTGATTTATTCGCTAACTATGAAGAGACCATGGCCCGGTTGGCGGAATCGCTTTTGCGTCAGATTGCCGCCAGTAAGCTGAATGTGTCCAGTGCGAAACCGGCTACCGTGGTCGATAAACCGGCCCCGGCGCAACCGAAGAGCGGAAAAGGCCCAACAATTCCCCCTCGCGCTGAAAAGCCTCAGTCTATGCCGCCACTGAAGTCGAAGTCCAATAACAAAGTCTATATGGGCGTCGGTGCCGTGGCGCTGTTAGCGGTCGCTGGTGTGTTTGTCTTTACCTCGCAGGATGATGCGACTCAGGTGCAGACCGTGCAGTCAATACCGGCCCCGCAAGCCGCGCCTCCGGTTGCTAAACCCGCGCCAGCGAGTGTCGAACAACCGCCGAAAAACGAAGCGAAAAAGGTCACTCCGCCGCCTGCGCCTGCGGTTTCTACGGCACCTGAAAAAGAGGTCGCGCCTGCGGTCTCTGCTGCACCTGAAGAGAGTGCTCCTGCGGGGGGCATTGATGCACTGGTCGCGAGTACTAAACAGCTGCGTGCGAGTGACCGCGTTGAGGCGTTACAAAAAAGCCCTCTCATCGAAAGTCAGAAGATGAGCGCCGGACAAATGCTGTCGCTATTGAGCGGCACCAGCAACAGTGAGCGTAGCCGGTTGATCGAACGTCTGCTGCCCTTCACGGCGCAACCTATTGTCGTCGCCGACGCGCTGAAATTACTGAATTTAACCGGAGATAGCTGGGACTCGACCGTGATAACGCTGAATCCTGCGTTACCCGATAATCTTAAAGACGAAGAGATTCTGGCGCTGCTGGGAACCACGGCGTCTTCAAGCCGTGCGCGAGTTCTTGAGTCGCTGGCCCCGAAAGGCGTGGCGCCTTTTAATATGGCCGTGGTAGAAAAAATTCTCCGGCCGATGAACGACAGTCGCAGCAGTGCGATTCGTACGCTGGTGAATTTACTGCCCCAACCGCTTCCGGAAGACAGTTTCAATATGCTGCTGAATTCCCTCAATGACAGCACACGCAACAATACCATTGAAGCGATGCAGCCGGTGCTGGCGAATACGTTGACGGTTTCGGGCGCGCTTAAACTGCTTGAAAACACTAACGATAGTTGGACTTCTGCACTTTCTACGCTTTCGTCAAGACTGCCCGATAACCTTACGGCGGCGGAAGGTGCGCAACTGTTGGGTCGTACGCAAAACAGTTCTCGCTCACGCGGCCTGGAAACGGTTGCGCCGCACCTGGCCTCCGGCCTTAAGGGAAGCGATGCCGAATCCATGTTAAGAGGCATGAATGATTCGTGGTACACCGGCGTCTATTCTCTGGTCCCGCGCCTTGCCAAAGCCCAGGATAGCGCCTCGATTTTGACGTTGCTAGGCACGACAAAGAACAGTACCCGCAATCGCACGATAGAAGCGCTCGCCACTGTTTTACCCGCCAAAATTAGCGTGGATGACGCAGTCAGTATGCTCGATGGCACTGGGGATAGTCGGTTATCGACCGTGATTTTCTTACTGCCCTATTTGCCGCGGCTCAGCCAACAGGACCTGGATAATCTGGCCGGAAATATAAGCACTTCCGATCGGCAAAGATTGGCAGAGGCCACCAAAAGGTAATTGCGGTTATTGTCAGAATGGCGGAATGTTGAATGGTTCCGCCCTCAATACAACGTGATGCCAATCTCCACGAAAGCAGGGCGGTTGCGGCCGTCCCTGCGCAGAAAAGCGTCATCCGAAAGCCTGTTATGCGAAAATACGCACCTTCCCCGGGTCAACGTCGTCTCAAAGATTAAGCTCATTCGCGCCGCGTTACGCGATAACCGACACGCCGTTGCTGGCTAAGGCTGCCGTCAGCGGCGCATCCAACTCGCCGTCGATAATCAGGGTGCTGGCGAGATTCAGCTCGCCAATCGCAAAGGCGGAAGCGGCGTTAATTTTCTCCTGCGATGCCATCACGATGGTCTCCGAGGCCCGCTCGCTGAGCAGGCGCTTGACGGCTGCCTCTTCAAAGCTGCCGGTGGTAAAGCCCGCGCGGTGGTGCACCCCGGTCACGCCCATAAAAAACAGATCCGCGTTAATGCGGCTGGCCGCTTCGCTCATGGCCGAACCGGTGGTGACGACGGAGTGCTTGAACAGCGTGCCGCCCAGCAAAATCACCTCAATCGCCGGGTAATCAATCAGCCCGACGGCAATGCTCGGGCTGTGGGTGACAACGGTGAAGTGCAAGTCGTGCGGCAGCAGTTTGATCATTTCAGTGGTGGTCGTGCCGCCATCAATGATCACGACCTGTCCTGCGCCAATCAGCGATACGGCCTTCTGGGCGATGGTTTTTTTTGCGTCTATTTGCACGTTTTTTCTTGCTTCAAACGGCGCAATGGCGGCAGAGACCGGCAGCGCGCCGCCGTGGACGCGCTGGAGTAATCCGGCGGCGGCAAGCTCCCTGAGGTCGCGACGAATAGAGTCTTCCGAAACCTGAAACTGCTGGCTGAGCTCGGTGGAGTGGACCTGTTTATCCCGGGCGAGAATCGCCAGGATCTGCTGCTTTCGTTGGCTGGCTAACATGTTTTTTCTCATGCGTGTTTTTTCTTGATGTTGCACGATTATGCGTGATAGTTTGCAAAATGTCATCGACAGGAGAGAAAAAATGAGCGCTATTGAGCCGTTAGTGAAAAATATTCAGTCGCAGCTGCTTTCTGACGACTGGTACACCCTGAAAAAATACACCTTCGACCTGCGCCGCCGCGACGGCACGTGGCAGCGGCAGAGTCGCGAAGCCTACGATCGCGGCCACGGCGCGGTGGTGCTGTTGTACAACCGCCGTAAGCAGACGGTGGTGCTGACCTGCCAGTTCAGGATGCCGGTATACCTTCATGACGGCTGCGGGATGCTTATTGAGGCGGCTGCGGGGCTGCTGGACAGCGCCTCTCCGGAGGCGCGCATTATCGCCGAAGCGGAAGAGGAAACCGGCTTTCGCATAACGCAAATCGAGCCGGTATTCAGGGCCTTTATGAGCCCCGGTTCGGTGACCGAGAAGCTGTGGTTCTTTATCGCGGAGTACCAGGATGAGGATCGCGTCAGCCGTGGCGGCGGCGTGGAAGAAGAGGGCGAAGATATTGAGGTGCTGGAGTGGCCGCTCCAGCACGCGCTGCAGGCGGTGGCCAGCGGTGAGATTATGGATGCCAAGACCATTATGCTGCTGCAGTATCTGGCGCTGAATAAGCGATTGGGATAAAGCGCGCCGCCGGCCTGTGGCATTTCGCCGCTGCTGTACCCTGCGTTTAATAATATGCCCGCAACTTACTGCGGGCATGCTCGCAGGTTACACGCAAAGCCTTGGCCCATTGGCCGTGGGTCGCTTATGTCAGATAACTCTGGGGGGCTGGATTACTCCATGACCAACCATTTTCCGCTGTCATTGATGACGTTAATCGTCGTGACGCTTTTATTGCGCCCAATAAGCGGAGAGGTGATATCGACCTCGACTTTACAATTGTATTGCTTGCTATTACCGGACTCATCACAGGATATTTTTCGTATTGAGTTTAGCGTTGTCAGCATACCATCAGTATTTACGCCATATTTTCCCATCATCTGACTTGCTCGGGCATTACCTTCATCGAGCTTATTTTGCAGTGCTTTCTGAATGTCACTTTCAGATGGCTCGCTGTTACATCCGGCAAGCGTTGCCGTGACGATAGCAAGAATAAACATTCTAGTGAAAAGTTTCATTTAGCGTTCTCATCAATGCCATTTTGTAAAATGGCGTCTTACTCAAAGTAAAACGCCATCACTGAATACCTATTTTAAAGTGAAGTTGAGTAGTGGCGATTTATCATTTAAGGCATCAACAGCATGCCGGAATATAGAGATATCCTCGCGGACTAATACGGTATTAACGAGAGCCTTATTCGGCTCATAGCCCGTCACCATCAGATAAGCTGTGCCTTCGGCACCGAAGTTATTATCAGGGATATTCGACAGTACGCCTGAAATGCTTCGAGCTTCATCCTCATTTGCCGGAGTAATTTTGCACTGAATGATGCTTTTCTCCAGCATGATGCTGATGTTCTGACGCGAGCGATAGAATGTAGCTGGACCAAATTCCAGTGACGACCCGCATCCTGCGACGTCTATCGGGAATATTTTATTCGTGAAGTCATAGCCTTGTGGCTTACTAATGCTCAGATAAGCATCGGTAATGATCTCTTTTTTGACGCTCTCCTGTCGCCTGTTCAGACGGGATAGCATTTTGCTTACCTTAATATATTTAACACCTTTAAACTTAGCGATCTCCTCATTGGCTTTAGCCAACTCGTCTTGCTTCATATCATTTCGTTTAAAGGGATCGTTTTCCGCATTCCAGCGATTGCTGAGTAAACCTAACTTCTCGTCATCGGTCACTTTACGTGCAGAGTTAGCCAGGAACAGTAACATCAGGTCATCCGCATTGATGGCCTTAAAGTCGCTATCTGGAATCGCCTGAGCTGCTGCAATTTGTTTCTCTGCTTCTGCTTTTTTGGCCGCTTCTTCAGCCTTACGTGCCTCTTCCTGACGGGCTTGTTCTGCTTTGGCTTTTTCCTGTGCTTCACGCCATTCCTTTTGTTCTGGCGTTTCATCAATCTTTATCGTTTTGAAGTTATCAAGATTTAAGCCAAGACGCACGGAGTCAGCATCAAGCTTAACTTTACCATCGGCTCCCTTATTCAGTTCGTAATGGAAAGAGCCCGCCATCGCCTGTCCTGATTGTTGCGAATCGACAAGCGTGGCCGTAGCGGTACATTGTGCAGAGGTCTCTGTTGCGCGTTCATTATCCTGTGCGAAGTCTTTAAACGTGACTTTGAGTTGTTTTAGCAGATCTGGGGTACTTCTATCGCCGCCACCTTCCAGCACCATGGCTGAAATTAGTCGATGGATGAGGTCATTCTGAACTGATGAATCTCCACAATCGATGTCATTTTTGTTACAGCCACTGAGCGCGATGGCCGAAGCACATAACAGGGCGAACTTGTATTTCATTGTTCCTTTCCTCTAAATGCATAAATAAGAGCATATGGTAATTTAAGAAAGGAAAACACTTTAGATGACACTTAATCTAAATTTGCATTTATTATAAGATTGAGTGTTTTCAGTTCTTTTTAGATAATGTTTATATATATCATATATCCATGGCGCCTTCCTTTACTTCAGTTTGTGAACTATTAAATTTAGGGGTGCTGGAACGTAATGTAATATAGATATTAGCTGGCTTGACGTTATTCAACTATTAGAAATGGTGGTTTGCAACCGCGTTTATCTGCAGGGTAAAAACGTGTCTTGTGAAAAAAGTAGCAGCTATTCTTATGGGCGTCAATTATTTTCACCGTGAAGGTTTTTCGGAAGGGGCGCAGGGTCTGCTTTGCGAGCAACAAGGTACATTTCTGGAAAGCGATACATTAGCGCTGAAACGGTATTATTCAATACAAAAGCCATAGCGGAAATCTGGTCTCCCAAAAAAAAGGTGCACAGAGGTGCACCAAAGGAGAGACAAACACACTTTTTTGTCAACAACACATCGCTTAACTGGCCGCACGTTGCCGCGCGGCCAGCCATGCTATTTCACGGGGCTTCCAGCCTTACAGCGCCTGGGTGAACGTCCGCGAAATCACATCCTGCTGCTGCTCGCGGGTCAGCGCGTTAAAGCGCACCGCGTAGCCAGAAACACGGATCGTCAGGTTCGGATAGTTCTCCGGATGTTGAATGGCATCCAGCAGCATCTCCCGGTTCAGCACGTTAACGTTCAGGTGCTGTCCGCCTTCGACGTGCGCCTCGTGGTGGAAGTAACCATCGAGCAGCCCGACGAGGTTAGTTTTCCGCACGGCATCCTCTTTGCCCAGCGCCGCCGGTACGATAGAGAAGGTGTAGGAGATCCCATCTTTGGCGTAGGTGAACGGCAGCTTCGCCACTGAAGTCAGCGAGGCGACGGCGCCTTTGCGATCGCGGCCGTGCATCGGGTTAGCCCCTGGTGCAAACGGCGTGCCGCCGCGGCGACCATCCGGGGTGTTACCGGTTTTCTGGCCGTACACCACGTTAGAGGTGATGGTCAGAATGGACTGCGTTGGCACGGCGTCGCGATAGGTTGGCAGCACCTGGATTTTCTTCATAAAGCGCTCAACCAAATCGCAGGCAATGCTGTCCACGCGCTCATCGTTGTTGCCGTACTGCGGATACTCCCCTTCAATCACGAAATCGACCGCCAGCCCGGTATGGTCGCGCACCGGTTTCACCTGCGCGTATTTAATAGCCGAAAGGGAATCCGCCGCCACCGACAGCCCGGCAATGCCGCAGGCCATGGTGCGATAAACGTCGCGGTCGTGCAGCGCCATCAGCGAGGCTTCGTAGCTGTATTTATCGTGCATGAAGTGGATGATATTCAGCGCGCTGATGTACTGCACCGCCAGCCAATCCATAAAGTGGTCGAGGCTCTCCATCACCGTATCGTAGTCGAGTACCTCATCCATCAGCGGTGCCGTTTTCGGGCCGACCTGAATCTTCAGCTTCTCATCCACGCCGCCGTTGATCGCGTACAGCAATGTTTTGGCGAGGTTGGCGCGTGCGCCGAAGAACTGCATCTGCTTACCGATGACCATCGGGCTGACGCAGCAGGCAATGGCGTAATCGTCGCTGTTAAAGTCGGCGCGCATCAGGTCGTCGTTCTCGTATTGTAGCGAGGAGGTGACGATAGACACCTGGGCGGCGTACTTTTTAAACGCCACCGGCAGCGCTTCTGACCACAGCACCGTCAGGTTCGGCTCCGGAGCTGGCCCCATGGTGTGCAGGGTATGCAGATAGCGGAACGCGTTCTTAGTCACCAGCGTGCGCCCGTCCATTCCCATCCCGCCGATCACTTCGGTCGCCCAGATAGGGTCGCCGGAGAACAGGGTGTCGAACTCCGGCGTACGCAGGAAGCGCACCATGCGGATCTTCATGATGAAGTGGTCAATCAGCTCCTGCGCCTGCTGCTCGGTCAGCAAGCCGGCTTTAAAATCGCGCTCAATATAGACGTCGAGGAACGACGCGGTACGGCCGAGCGACATCGCGCCGCCGTTCTGCGATTTCACCGCAGCGAGGTAGGCAAAGTAGAGCCACTGCACCGCTTCCTGGGCGTTACGCGCCGGGCGGGAGATATCGCAGCCGTACTTCGCCGCCATCTCCTGCATTTGCAGCAGCGCGCGGCGGTGTTCCGACAGCTCTTCGCGCAGGCGAATGGTGGCTTCGAGGTTCTCACCGCGTTGCAGGTTGGACTGGAGGTCGGCGAACTGCTGTTCGCGTTCGCGCACCAGATACTGAATGCCGTACAGCGCCACGCGGCGGTAGTCGCCGATGATACGCCCACGGCCATAGCCGTCCGGCAGACCGGTCAGCACGCCGGATTTGCGGCAGCGCAGCATGTCCGGGGAGTAGGCATCAAACACGCCCTGGTTGTGGGTTTTACGCAGCTCGGTGAACAGGTATTCGAAGTTCGGGTCCATCTCACGACCGTAGGCATCGAACGAGCTTTTGATCATGTTGACGCCGCCGTAAGGGTGCAGCGCGCGCTTCAGCGGCTTGTCGGTTTGCAAGCCGACGATCTTTTCCAGACTCTGGTCGATATAGCCCGCGTCGTGAGCGGTAATGGTGGTGGCAATATTGGTATCGAAGTCGACCGGTGCGTGCGTGGCGTTCTCGATGCGAATGCCCGCCATCACCTTCTCCCAGAGGGCGAGGGTGGCCGAGGTCGCTTCAGCAAGGAAGGATTCATCGCCTTCATACGGCGTGTAGTTATGCTGAATAAAATCGCGGACGTTAATACTCTCTTTCCAGTCCGTGCCGTTAAATCCCTGCCATGCTTCGGCGTACAGCTTATCGCCGGTATCGATATTTACCTTCATGGATATTCTCTCTGCTGACTAACCGTTAATTACGCGTATTCGACGCTGGCGCTCATTTCGCCTAAATGAATCGCATCGAGGGCAATCATTTTTTCTTCATTAGTTGGAATAACGCTGCACACCACGCGGGCATCGTGGGTGGAAATAATTCGCTCGCCGTAGGCGTTCGGTAAATTATTTCGCTCGCTGTCGATATTCACCCCCAGCACGGCGAGGTGCTCAATCACCAGGCGGCGAATTAAAACCGAGTTCTCACCAATACCGCCGGTGAAAATAATCCCATCGAGGCGATGCAGCGAAGCCGCGTGCCCGGCAATATGGCGGGCGATGCGGTGGACGAAGGTTTTAATCGCCAGTTGAGCGCGTTCATGCCCTTCATGCCATGCTTTTTCCAGCACCCGCAGGTCGGAAGAGAGACCTGAAATGCCGAGCAGACCAGACTCCTTATTCACCACCCGTTCCAGGTCAGCGAGCGTCTGCTGGGTTTCACTGGCAACCCACGCCATAGCGCCGAAGTCCACATCGCCGCTGCGGGTGCCCATCATCAGCCCTTCGAGCGGGGTCATACCCATGGAGGTATCCACGCTCTGACCGTTACGCACCGCACAGATAGAGGCACCGTTACCGAGGTGAGCGACCACCAGGCCGGAGTCCTGCTCTGGCAGGCTAAGCAGGTCGTGGGCGCGCTGAGAGACGTAGCGATGCGACGTGCCGTGGAAACCGTAGCGACGTACGCCCAGCTCTTCAAAATATTTCCACGGCAGGCCGTAGAGATAGGCTTCTGGCGGCAGCGTCTGGTGGAAGCTGGTATCAAATACCGCCACCTGCGTGACGCCTGGGAACAACTGCTGGGCAGACTCAATACCGCTGAGGTTAGCGTAATTATGCAGCGGGGCCAGCGGGGATACTCTGCGGATATTCTCGATGACTTCATCAGTAATAATGGCGGATTCAGTAAAGATATTTCCGCCGTGGGCAATACGGTGGCCAATTAAGGCCACGCTGTCATTTAAATCACGCTTTTCGAGTTCAAAGGCAATTGCCTTTAATGCGCCTTCGTAGCTGTGGTGAGCCAGCGTAGCTGGCTCACCTCCATTTACGGATAAGAACGCATTTTCAGTGTTAATCCCGTCAGCAATACCCGCCATTAATACATCACAGTTGGTTGCATCCAGTACTGAAAACTTAATTGAAGATGATCCACAGTTAATCACTAATACGACCGGGAATTCATTCATTTTACGACTCATCCTGAGCTTACAGATTAAAACAGTTTGTACACGATGTTGAGAATGGTCAGCAGACCAATAATGGTGACAAACACGTTATCCAGACGACCACGGTATTTCGCCAGCGATGGCGCTTTACGGATGGCGTACATCGGTAACAGGCACAGCAGGGAAGCGATAATCGGCGCACCCATGGCTTCAATCAGGTCCAGAATGTTCGGGTTGGCGTAAGCGACGACCCAGGTGGAGCCCATGATGAAGATCATGCTGATGGTGTTCAGTTTCCCGGAGGAGACTTTGGTTTTATCGCCTTTGTAGCCAAACTTCAGCACCAGGCCGTTCAGCCCTTCCAGCGTGCCGAGGTAGTGGCCGAAGAAGGATTTAAAGATAGCCACCAGGGCGATGATAGAGGCACCGTACTCCAGCGTGGTGGCGAAGGTCGACTTCGAACCAGACATAGAGGCAAAGTGGTTTGCCAGGTAAGAGAGCACCGGAATGTTCTGCGCTTTAGCTTCCGCCATGTTCTGCGGAGAGAGCGTAAACAGGCAGCTGAAGGCGAAGAACATCACTACGGCGACCATCAGCACGCTGGCGCGGGAGATAATCTGCGAACATTTCTGCTCGGTAAATTCACGGCCGAAGTCTTTCTCATACTCTTCGCGCTTGGAGACCACGAAGGAAGAGACGATTGGCGAGAAGTTAAAGGAGAACACCATGATGGAGATACCCAGCCATACGGTCACCAGGATACCGTCGTGCCCGGTCATCGCGATATTGCTGAGGTCCACCTGATCGATAGCGGCAGAGTTCCAGTAAGGGATCAGCGACAGCGAAATCAGCACCAGGCAGGCAATGAACGGCCAGACCAGGTAGCTCATCACTTTAACCATCAGGTCTTTACCAAACCAGATAACGAAAGCCATCAGCAGCAGCAGGAACAGGGCGACAAAGCCACGGTTCAGCGCTGGCATCTGCAGCTGGTTTTCCCAGAAGGTCATAAAGGTGTTGGTAATGGTGACTCCATAGATCCACAGCAGCGGGCAGATGGCGAAGAAGTACAGGAAGGTGATTACCACGCCGCCCGTCTTACCAAAATGTTCCTCTACCGTTTCGGTGATGTTGCCGGAGGGGTTAGACCCTGACAGGCACAGACGCGCCAGCGCGCGGTGGCAGTAGAAGGCAATTGGGTAAGCCAGCAGCAGCATCAGGAGAATGGGGATTAGCCCACCAAACCCGGCGCGAATCGGGAAGAACAATACCCCGGCACCGATGGCGGTGCCGAATAAACCTAGGGTCCACGTAGTATCTGATTTACGCCAGACAGATTGTTTGGTCTGACTGGATATAATGCTTTCAGTAGTACTCATATCCTATCCTCAGCGAAGTGTAATAGTAGAATTAAGCGTCAACTAAACCGGTAATTTGTGATACGCGAGATAAGTCGATATTCCCGCCAGAAATAATGCTGACCGTTTTTCTGTTTTGGATATAGCTATCTAATTTGCCGCTTAATAATGCCGGGTAATGACTCCAACTTATTGATAGTGTTTTATGTTCAGATAATGCCCGATGAC